>Ga0181519_10000488_pt1 | contig 36574 bp, 35 predicted proteins | sample PEATcosm2014_Bin_26_FD_121102 | JGI IMG/M metagenome (GOLD analysis project Ga0181519, IMG submission 121102) | Peatland microbial communities from MTU Mesocosm Facility, Houghton, MI, USA - PEATcosm2014_Bin02_10_metaG | ecosystem: Environmental > Terrestrial > Soil > Wetlands > Peat | place...
ACAGGATCGACCAGGCATGCTGGCTGGTCGCCACTTCCAGGAGGAAGGAGCGGTCGATCTTGACGACATTGAGCGGCAGGGTGCGGATCATCGACAGCGAGGAATAGCCCGTGCCGAAATCGTCGAGCGCGATCGTGTAGCCGGCATCGCGCGCCGCCTGCAGCTGCGTCAGCACGGCACCGCCGCCGAGCGTCGCCGATTCGGTGATCTCCCACTCGACCGCCGAGAACGGCACGCCTTCCTCGGCGACGATGGCGGTGAGTTCGGCGAGGCAATCCGGATCGCGCAGCTGGACCGGCGACAGGTTGATCATGACCCGGCCGAGCAGGCCGGCGTCGACCAGCGGCTTCATCTCGCGGCAGGCGCGGCGCGTCACCCATTTGCCGACCTCGCCGATCAGCCCGGACGCTTCGGCGATATCGATGAATTCGGCAGGCGGAATCGATCCGCGCTCCGGATGCTGCCAGCGCATCAGCGCCTCGGCGCCGATCACCTTCTGGCTGACGGCGTCGACCTGCGCCTGATAGGCCAGGCTGACTTCGTCCCGCTCCAGCGCCTCGCGCAGATCATGGGCGAGAAAGGCGCGCGAGCGATGCGCCTGCTCCAGCTCGGGCGTGTACATCGGCACGCCCTTGCGCAGCCGGTGCTTGGTCGAGCGCGCGGCGATTTCGGCCTGGCGCACGAGATCGCCCGCAGTCATGCCCGGTTCGAAACCGGCCGACAGGCCGAAACTCAGGCCCAGCCGCAGCCGCTGGTCCTCGATCGTGATCGAGCTGTCGAGCGCCTGCTGCAGGGCGGCGGCGGCGGCGCGGTCTTCCAGCACCAGGCAGAAGACGTCGCGATAGAGACACCCGACGCGATCGGCCGAAATCGGCAGGGCCAGCAGGCGGGCGGCGAAGGCGCGCAGCAGCGCATGACCGAAGCTATCGCCGAGGCCGGTCGTGTAGTTGGAGAAACCGTCGATATTTACGACCAGCGCGCTCGGCGCCTGGCCGCGGCCGATCATCTCTTTCAAGGTCTGCTCGATCCGCGGCCGCGAGGCGAGGCCGGTCACGCGGTCGACATAGGCCAGATCCGTGACATGGTCGAGCAGCCGCGCATTCTCGATGCCGAGCGCGATATTCTGGCCGAGCAGCCGCAGCAGGTCGCGCTGCACCGCGTCCAGCGGCTTGTGGCCGGCCAGATAGACGACGCCGTCCCAGGCCGGCCCGCCGATATAGAACGCGGCGTCACGCGGCGAGAATCGGTCCGATTGCTGTGCCAGGCTCAGTTCGATCGCCTCCCGCGCCGGCGCATCGTCGAACTGGTCGATCGGATGGTCGAGCCGATCCTGAAACGCGCCGCTGGCGGCGACGAAACGGCCGGTGCCGCTGCCGGTCGGCCGGATGCACAGCAGACCGTCGGCCGGCGGGTCCAGATGCGCCGTAAGTTCGGCAAGCGCGCTGCGGTAGAAATCCGGCAGGCCGTGCCGGCGCATCATCCGGGCCGAGGCGTCGATCACCGTGCGCAGCCCCTTGCGGCCGCGATCCAGCAGGCGGATCTGTTCATAGGAGCGCAGCGCGCAGACGATCGAGGTCCAGAGCGCGGTCTGGGTCAGCTCGGTCTTTTCCTTGTAGTCGTTGATGTCGTAGCGCTGCAGCACATCGAGCGGCGGGGCATAGCCCGGCTGGCCCGTGCGCAGCACGATGCGCACCGCGCCGTTCGCCAGCTCCTCGCGGATCGCCCGAACCAGGTCGAGCCCGGCATGCTCGCTTTCCATGACCACGTCGAGCAGGACGCAGGCGATGTCCGGAGTCTCGGCCAGCAGCGCCTTGCCGGCGGCGGCGGAACGCGCCTGCAGCAGCTGGATTTTTCGCCCGTCGAACTTCAGGCCGCGCAGCGCCAGCTCAGTCGCTTCGAACACCGCCGGCTCGTCGTCGATGACGGCGACCCGCCAGACCGGCGCGTCCGCCGCCATGTGCCCCGCCTCGTCTTCGTCGAGATACTGGATGAGTTCGTCGCCGGCGGCGTCCGTCCTCATCGGGCGCGTCCCGCCCGGTCAACCCCTCCCGGATCGCGCCGGACGCAGCGCCTCTCGATGATCGACAATGTTCAACCTCCATTCAAACAATGCATGATTGACTCAATGCATTCGCACCGCCGAATACGCCGCTCGACCCGCGCCGATCAGGTTACTTATCGTTGCTACCTGGACAACCGTAGAGCCCTAGGACTTATTATTATTCTGGGGGGAGGAATAATTTCTTCTTAAATTTGCGCCGGGCGACCGTGACTGGCCCGGGCTGGGATCTTTTTGGAGTATCGGCGGCCGGCCTTGTCAATCACTGCGGCGGCGGCGCTTCGCTTGGAATTCGCCCAGCATCCGCGCCGGCTCGTCGGTCTCCCAGGCAGCGGCGAAGGCGTCGATGCCGGCGTCGATCGCGGCCCCGAGCGGAAGATCCTCCCAGGCGGCGATGAGCCGCTTCTGCCGCCGCACCGCCTGCGGCCCGGCCGCCAGCATGGCATGCAGCAGCGCGTCGACCGCACTGTCGAGGGCGCCATCCGGCACGACCCGGTTGAGGAAGCCCCATTGCTGAAGCTCGGCGGCGCCGTAGATCTCGCCCAGCAGGAGCAACTCGCGGGTCCGGCCCCAGCCGATCAGGCCGGGCAGCAACGCCGCCTCCACCACCGACGGAATGCCGAGCCTGACCTCCGGCATGCCGAAGCGCGCCGACTCGGCCGCGACGCGCAGATCGCAGGCGGCGGCAAGCTCCATCCCGGCGCCGAGCACGAAGCCCTGCAGCCGGGCGATGACCGGCACCGGCAGGTCGCGCACCGCCCGGCAGGCCCGGTGGACGAGGGTGATGAACCCGGCGGCGCGCTCACGGTCGAGCCCGGCCATGGTATCGATATCGGCGCCGCCGACGAAGGCCTTGTCGCCCGTGCTGCCGAGGACCACCGCGCGCAGTTCCGGATCGGCGCCGAGTCGGGTGAGCATTTCGGCGAGTGCGCCGAGCAGGCCGGGGTCGAGCGCGTTCAGCTTCGCCGGGTTGTCGATCGAGACATGCGCGACATGCGATTCCGCTGCGTAGCGCAGCAGAATCCTCGGGCCGGGCGGCGCCGGGTCGGCGGCATTGCGGGTCATCGCCGCACTGTGGCGGAACCGCCGGGCCGCCGTCAATCCGTCGTCACCGCCACGCTGGTCGAGCCGTGGCCGATGCCGTCGCTGTCGAAGAAGCGCATGAAGATGCGGCTGCCGGCCGGGTCGAAGGGCACGGGGGCGGTCGCCTTGACGAAGACCGAGAAGGTCGCCGTGGCACCGGCGGCGAAGGTGACGGGCAGGCTCGTGCTCGGCGCCGCCAGGCATTGGCCGGTCGTCGGGTTCGTCTGGCACAGCCCGGCTTCGAGCGGCAGCGAGGCCGCATTGCCGGCGTCGAGGGTGACGGTCAGCGGGCTCGCCGCCCCGGCATTGATCGTCGCGACGGCGAAGGCGGCGGAACCGTTCTGCGAGAACGGCACGGTCAGCACGCCGTTGCCGGACGGTGTGGCCGCGAGCGCGATGATGTCGGGTACCGGTGCCGAGGAGAACAGCAGGTTGACGGTATTGACGCCGTAGACGATCGGGGCCGCCGGCGAGCCGTTGCAGGTGAAGGCCAGAGTCTGTTCGGCGAAGCTCTGTGCGGTCGGCGCGCGGAAGGTCAGGACGAAGGTTTGCGCCGAACCGGCCGGAATCGCGACCGGCGTGTCGGGCGTCCCGGTCACGGCGTTGGTTGCCGGGTTGGTGGTCTGGTAGGCGACGGAGAGCGGCACCGGCGCCGAGATCGACGGCGATTGGAAGTCGGTCAGGCCGATCGCGCAATCGGCGAGCGCGGCGCTGCCGCTGTTCAGCATGGTGGCGAACACCGTGGCCGTGCCGGACCCGTTGACCAGTTGCACCGACCGCCCGCCCGGCAGCACCGCCGCATCCAGATTCGAGGGCAGGGCGGCGCTGAACACCTGGACGCGCGCGTTGAGAAAATCGGCGACCAGGATCCGGCCGCCCGGCCCGTCGACGGCGACGCCGGCCGGCAACTGGAAATGCGCATTGTCGGTGCCGGCGACCGCGGTCGTGCCGATCGTCCCGACATAGGCCAAGGTGCCGGCGTCGAAGGCCTGGACCCGCTCATTGCCGGCATCGACCACCAGGATCTGGTCGCGGCCCGAATCATAGGCGACGGCGAAGGTCTGGCCCAGATGCTCGTTGTCGCTCAGGAGATCGAGTTCGGGTCCGCCCAATGTCGCGAGATAGGCGAAGCTCGAGCCGTCGAAGAACTGGATGCGGTCGTTCCCGGTATCGGCGACCAGGAACCGGTTGCGCTTGGTATCGAAGGCGACGCCTTGCGGGGCGGCCAGATGCGCATTGTCGCTGCCGAGGAAGCCGTTCGGATCGCCCAATGTCGCGACATAGGTGAAGGCGGTGGAATCGAAAATCTGCACCCGGTTGTTCATGGTATCGGCGACCAGGATGCGGCCATGGATCGGATCGATGCCGATGCCGGCCGGGAAGTTGAAATCCGTGCCGGCGGCGGCACTGCCGCCGACGCCGCCCAAAGTCGACTGGTAGGCGAAGCTGGTCGCATCGAAGATCTGCACGCGGACATTGTCGGTATCGAGCACCAGTACCCGGTTGTGGGCGGCATCGACGGCGACGCTGTCCGGCAGGAAGAGGGTGGCGTTGTCGCTGCCCGGATTGTTGGTCTCGCCGATCGTCGCGATATAGGAGAAATCGGCGGCGCTGAACACCTGCACCCGGTCGTTCGCGGAATCGGCGACGAGGATGTGGCCGTTATTGGCATCGAAGGCGATCTGCACGGGATCGTTGAATTGATCGTTCGCCGTGCCCGGAACGCCGGCGGTCCCGATCGTTGCCAGATATTCGTCGCTCTGTGCCGCCGCCGGCGGTGCCGCGCCGACGACGGCCGCGAGCGCGGCACAGAGGCCGAGGAGAGAGAGGGAGCGCCGCATGGTATCGCCTCCGCAACCGGCATACGCAGACGTTGCAGAAGATAACAGGCGACTACTCTGCCGCGCCCGTGACAAAGGAAGGGGCGCGATGGGGCGCGGCCGATGCCGAATCAGTAGCTGAAGCGCGCCCTATCCGGGTGGCCGCTCGGCCATTGCCAATTCCGCCCCCACAGACAAATCAGGTAGAGGTTCAGCATGTAGAGGAGCTGGAGGGGCGCATACTCGATCCCCGATTGCCAATTGTCCCAGCCGGACTGCGCCGGTTCCAGCAGCAGGGAGGTCGCGAAGCCGCTCGCGCCCGGGCCGTGGCTGCCGAAATCGGTCCATGACAGGATAGCCTCTGCGGTGCCGCCGATCATGCTGATCGCGATCATGCCGATCAGCGGCCACAACGGCCGCATCCGCTGGCGGATCGCGACCCAGCTGAGGTACCAGCCGAGAAACAGCGGCAGCAGGCTTGCCGTGCATTGGCGCATCGTATCCAGCAGGCGGAGCGAGCCCGGCCAGTGCTGGGCGGCTGCGTTGGTCGCACCGACCACGCCGGCAATCAAGGCGATGAGGGTAAGCGTGGGCACGGCAAAATAGGCCGCCCAGGGTGCTCGGGCGCTCCAGCTGCGGGCGCCGTGGCGTCCGGTCATCGCGCTCGCGAGCATATCGAGTCCGCCAAGCCGGGCCTGGGCGCGGGCCGTCGCCTCGAGCCCGGCAGAGCCGGCGCGCTGTTCTTCGACGATCAGATCGGCTAGATGCTCCTTCAGTTCATCTAAGTAACGGCGGACACGAGCCGGCGCCAGACCCGCGCGCAGCAGTCGCTCGCCGAGTTCGCTCATCGCATCGGCGCCGCCAAGCCGGGCGAATGCCCGTCGGTCCGCGCCGCGGATACCGCCGGCGAATTCTTCTTCACCGATCAGACGCGCCATATGACGGCCGAATTCTCGCGGCGGAATGCCGGCGCGGAGCAGGCACTCGCAGCGTTCGACCATGGCTTCGAGGGTGTCCGGGACGGAACCGCTTAGGATCTCGCGGTACCGGGCGATGCCACGCCGATATCGCTTGGCCAGCCCGCCGGTCGCCGCGAGTCCGAAGGTCTCCCGCAGCCGGGCGAGCGCGCGCGCCTGCGCTTCGCCTAGCCGATACCCGGCGGCCTGTTCCATCTCGATATCGTCGGCGAGGAGGTTCCCCAGATTTGTCAGCCGGGCGATCGTACTGTCCCGCGCGCCGGCCAGATGGTTGCGGACGAAAAGGTCGCGCAGATCGTCAAGCAGCGCCGACATTAGTACCTCCAGCGACGAAATCCAGGATCGCGGAGGTCAGTCGCGACCATGTGCCGGTACGGTCGGCGAGCCGCCGGGTTCCGCTGGCCGTGATCGCGTAGCAGACTCGGCTGCGCCCACCGATGTTTAGGCGGCGGGATGTCAGGGCACCCTGGCGTTCGAGCGCGTGCAGCACCGGATAGACGGCGCCCTCCCCAAGCGCGATCCCGGCATCGGTCCGGTCGCGGATCGTCTGAACGAGCTCATACCCGCACATCTCGTGCTCCCGAAGGATCCGCAGGACCAACCGCTCCGGCACGTCGGTCAGGAAACTGGGATTGCGTTCGCCCATGTCTTGCCATCCTATGCCTCGGAGGACGAGGCATGGTGCCTCATGACGGTAGGCGGCGCAAGGCCGAGCCTCGAACTGGGCGGCGGCACTGCGGATGCCGCTACCGCAGCTCCTCGTTCAAGAGCTCCGCCAGGCGCACCCCGGCGCGTTCGAGCTGGGTCTCGATGACCGGCCATTCCTGCTGCTGATACGCCGCATCCCAGCCGGGCTCGCGCGGCTCCGGCAGATCCGCGTAGGCGCGCTGGCCGAGGCCGTGCGCCTCGTCGGCCCAGGCGATGATCGCCCGGTCGAGCCCGGACGCTGCGAGGCCGATCGGCGCCCAGGCGGCGGCCGTGTCCGGCGTGATCGCCGGGCGCAACGCGTCCGCTTCGGCTTGGGTCGCGGCAAGGTCCGGCGCGTAATTCGGGCCGAGCTGCACGCCCAGCGCCGCTTCGATGATCCCGAGATCCCAGACGGCGTGCAGATTCGTATCGGCGTCCCGATAGCGGAGCGGCACATCATTGCCGCCGCGGTCGCCATGGTTCGTGCAATGCAGCGGCTGATGGAGGTCGCCGGCGAGATGGACCACGAATTTCAGGGCCTGAAGCCGGTCCCCCGGCACCGCCGCGCGGTTGCCCAGGATCTCCGCGAAGTGCCGGAGCTGCTCGACCACGCAATCGCCGTCCCGGCAGTCGCGCGCCGGCTCATAGCCGGCCGCGTCCAGAGGAATATTGACGAAATGCCACGACCCGGTCTCGGGATGGTCCTGGTGCCAGGCATCGGCCCAGGATGCGATCTCGTCCAGATGCCGATGACCCTCCGGTTGGAGCAGCTTGCCGATCGCCGCCAAGGCCGCCGGCGTCAGCCGGGCCTCGGCGATCTCGGCGATGATGGCATGGCCTTCCGGGCCCCAGGCGCGAGCCGGTGCCGCATCGAGCCCGAGCGCGGCGATCAGGCCGAGCGCGGCGCGGACGATCCGATACATCGCCCGAGGACCGGCCGCGCGCCTAGCCCGCTTCGTTCACCGCCTTGCGCTTGAACGGATTTTCCGCGTGGATCGGGAAGTCGATCTTGAGATCGCCGCTCAGCACGCGTTTGCGCAAATGCTTGCAGTGATTGATGCTGAACCCGGCCAGATGGTCGCCGGCCACGATCTTGTTGTAGCGCGGCGGGTTGTCGGGGCCGACGAATTGCGGCAGCGGTTCGACTTCGGTGTGATAATCGGCGGCGAAGAAAAGCGGCATCGAATAGCGTTCCCGGCCGATATTGACCACGCGATGCTGCGTCGCCTTGAACACGCCGTTGGTCCAGCCTTCGACCAGATCGCCGATATTGACGATGAAGGTGCCGTCGATCGGCGGCGCTTCGACCCATTCATCGGCGGCGTTCATCACCTGCAGCCCGGGTGCCTGGTGGTGCAGGATCGTGAAGCACTCGAAATCGGAATGGGCGGGAATGCCGAGATGGTCGTTGTTCATCGGCAGCTGGTTCGGCGGGTAATGCAGCAGGCGCAATTGCGAAGTCGGTTTCCGCGCCCGCTTGACGAAGAATTCCTCCGGCAGATCGAGGGCGATGGCGAAGGCGCGGAACAGCCGCTCGCCCAGCGCCATCACCGCGTCGAAATACTCCATCACTTCGTCGCGGAAGCCCGGCAGCCAATCCGGCCATTGATTGGGCACCAGCATGATGTTGCCGGCCAGGAAATCCGGATCGTCGGCTGCGATGTCGAGCGACAGATCGTAGGAGGCGTGGAGCTGCGGCTTCGACAGATAGTCATTGCCGGGCTTCGGCTCGACCAGCCGGTACATCTCGGGATCGTCGTCCTGCTCCTCCCAGGACACCGGCGTCCAGCCGCGATTGCCGGGCGAGCGGCTGACATGGACCCGGCGCTTGAGGTCGAGCGGCGATTCGTGAAATTTACGCGCATTGGCGTAGGTCCGGGCGATCAGGGCGTCCGCCACGCCGTGATTGCGGATGTAGAAGAAACCGACGGTCTTGCAGGCCTCGCCGATCTCGCGCGCGGTCGCTTCGAGCGCCGCGCGGTCCGCGCCGAAAAGCGGCGCCAGATCGATCACCGGAATCGCGGTGAACGGCAGCAATTTGGCGCCCATGGCGCCGGAATAGAGCCTCGTCTGGTCGGCCGCAGCACCGATCATCGCATCTTCCGGCATGTCACCCTCCGGGCTGTGGGCCTCGTCGCGCGGTGTCCTATCACGCGTCTGCGACTACGCAAAGCGGGTGCCATCGGCCCCCGCGGCGACGCTGCGTCGTGGCCGCGGCGGCAGCGCGGCCGCTGCCCGTCGACGAGGCAGCGTACGGCGCATTTTTCGGCAGAGCCGGGCATTGCCGTGCCCGGTTGCGGGACCGCGCGGCGCTGGCCCGCACCTTGCACGACCGATACCGTGGCGGAACGACGGAAGGCAGCGCGATGCAGCGACCGGAACAGGGGCAAACCGGCGGCTTCCGCCAACCGAGCCGGCGCGCGGTTCTGGCCGGGGCGGCCGCGGCGCTCGCGGCACCCTATATCCGGCCGGCCCGAGCGGCCGATCGCAGCCTCAAAGTCGCGACCTTCGGCGGCAATTTCGAAAACAGCTTCATCAAATACCTCTATCCGGCCTTCGAGAAAGCAACCGGCATCAAGGTCGATTCCGTCTCGGAGCCGGGCGGCGTCGAGTTTCTGATCCAGATCCAGGAGGCGAATCGCGCCGGCCAGGCGGCAGTCGATCTTTGCACGGCCGGCCAGGCGGATGTCGAGCGCGGCGCCCGGCTCAAGCTCTGGCGGAGCTATGATCTCGCCAAGATCCCCAACCACAAATTGCTCGCCGATCGCTTCATCCACCGCACCGCCGACGGCGTCGATGCGATCGGCGCCATGTCCTGGTACCAGAGCCTGATCGTCAATCCCAAGATCTTCAAGACCTTGCCGACGAGCTGGAAAGTGCTGTGGGAGCCGGGTCATCCGAATGCCTGGGGCCTCGCCGCGGGCGGCGGCACCAGCCTCTACGAAATCACCGCCGCCACCTGGTTCGACGGCAATGCGACCTTGGCGACCGAGGAAGGCATCCTCAAGGTCGTCGCCAAGATCGCCGAGTTGAAGCCCAACGTCCATGTCTGGTGGGAATCGGAAGGCACGATGCAGACGGCCTATGAAAACGACGAGGTGATCGGCGGCATGTATTACCACGATGTCGCCGGCGTCATGGCCAAGGGCGGCACGCCCGTCGTTTCGCTCTTCCCCAAGGAAGGCGCGGTCATCGATTTCGGTTCCTGGTGCCAGCCTTCGGCTTCGAAAAAGATCGCGGAAGCCGAGGCGTTCATCGATTTCATGTGCAGCGCCGAGGCGCAGCAATTGATGACCCGCAATATCGGTACGGCGCCGCTGATCGACCGTTCGCTCACCGATTTGACCGCGGCCGAATTCGCCGCGGTTTCGGGCGACGTGCCGCCGATCTCGATCGCGGTCGCGGCGCGGATCGACCATCTCGACTTCATGGATGCGCAATTCACCAAGATGCTGACGAGCTGAGCATTTTTCGAACGATGCTCGGACTCGACATCCAGGATGTGACCAAACGCTTCGGCGGCTTCACCGCCGTGGATCATGTCTCGCTGCAGGTGCCGCTCGGGCGGTTTGTCTGTTTCCTCGGCCCGTCCGGCTGCGGCAAGACCACCTTGCTGCGCCTGGTCGCCGGCCTCGACAGCCCGACTTCCGGGCGCATCCTGCACAATGGCAAGGACATAACCGCAACGCCGGCGCATCAGCGGCAATTCGGCATGGTGTTCCAGTCGCTGGCGCTGTTTCCGCATCTCAATGTCGAAGACAATATCGCCTATAGTCTGCGGCTGAAGCACCGCAGCGCGAAGCAGCGGCGCGCGCGCGTGGCCGAACTGCTTGACCTCATCCGCCTGCCGGATATCGCCAAGCGCTCGATCGGCCAGCTCTCGGGCGGCCAGCGCCAGCGCGTCGCGATCGCCCGGGCTCTGGCGCAGGACCCGTCCGTCTTCCTGCTCGACGAGCCGCTTTCGGCGCTCGACGCCAAGCTGCGCGAGGATCTGCAGGTCGAACTCCGGCTGCTGCAGCAGCAGCTCAAGATCACGACGATCCTGGTCACCCATGACCAGCGCGAGGCGATGACCATGGCCGACACGATCGTCGTCATGGCGGAGGGCCGGGTCCAGCAGATCGGCGCGCCGATCGAGATCTACCGCAACCCGGCCAACCGTTTCGTCGCCGAGTTCTTCGGCGCCAGCAATCTGATCGCGGTCGAGGCGGCGGACGGGCAGGCGGTCCGCTTCGGCGCGCGGCGTATCGCCGTCGCCGCCGTGCCGGACGGGCTCGCGCCGGGAGCGGGCGCCATGCTCGCCGTCCGGCCGGAGGATGTGCGGCTGGTCCGGCATGACGGCAAGCCCAATGGCGGGCTGCCGGGCCGGGTCGTGTTCGTGCGCGACATGGGCGCCAGCATCGAAATCCATGTCGATTGCGCCGGCACGCCGATCGTCAGCGTGACGACGCCGCGCGACTGGATCGGTCTCGCCCCGCAGGATGCGGTCGAGATCGAGCTGCCGGCCGAATCCTGCCGGGTGCTGTTGCCGTGAAGCCCGTGTCGCGGCTGGGCGAACTGGCCGTGCTCGCCTGGCCGGGCGGGGCACTCCTGCTCTTCGCCGCCGTGCCCTTCGTCCTGCTGCTCGGCGTCAGCGTCGCGCATCGCGATCCGGCCGGGCTGTGGAGTCCGGCCTTCGAGGCCACGCAATTCGCGGCCCTTCTCGACCGGAACGTGCTCGGCACCTTGGCCTATTCGGCCGGGCTGGCGGTGCTGGTGGCCGTGGTCAGCACGGCGCTGGCCTTTCCCTTCACCTATTTCATCGCCGGCATGGCGCGGCGCGGCCAGATCCTCTGGCTGATCCTGCTGATGTCCACGCTCTCGCTGTCGGAGGTGCTCGTCACCTTCTCGTGGCAGGTCGTGCTGGCCAAGCGCATCGGCTTGTCCGATGTCTTCGTCTGGCTCGGATTGCTCGACCAGCCGCAATCGCTCTCGCCGAATTTCGGCGCGCTGGTCGCCTGCCTGATCTATCTGGTGCTGCCGGTCACGGTGCTGCTGATCTATCCGGCGCTGTCGCGGCTCGACCGGCATGTCGCCGAAGCCGCGCGCACGCTGGGCGCTTCGCCCTTGCGCGTCTTTTTCACGGTGATCGTGCCGATGATGCGCGGGCCGATCCTCTCCTCGGCGATCCTGACCACGGTCTTCACCATCGGCACTTTCGTCCCGCCGACCGTGCTCGGCCGGCCGGAGGATTGGACGATCGCGGTGCTGATCGGCCGCATGGCGCTGACCGCGGGCAATCTGCCGCTCGCCGCATCGATGTCGATCCTGCTGCTGGCGACGACCCTGGCGCTGACCGGCCTGACCGTGCTGGTCGGGCGCGGCGCGAAGGGGGGAGCATGAGGCCCGGCATCGGCGGCATTGCGCGCCATCTCTACCTGGCGCTGTTCGGCCTGTTCCTGGCGGCGCCGCCGATCGTGGTGATCGGCGTCAGCCTGAACGACACGCGGCGCATGAGCTTCCCGCCGGAAGTGCCGGGCCTGCATTGGTATCAGGTGTTCTTCACCGATCCGCATTGGCTCTCGGCCTTCGCCACCTCGCTCGGCATCGCCGCCGCCGCGTCGGCGCTGGCCATGACCATGGCGCTGCCGCTCGGCTATGCCGTCTGGAAGTTCAATTCCGGCCTGTCGCGCGCGCTCGCCACGGCGGCGCTGCTGCCCTTCATGCTGCCCGGTGTCGTGATCGCAGTCGTATATCTGGTGTTCTGGAGCTGGACCGGCCATGGCGGCAAGGTCGAGGACACGGTGGTCAGCCACGCCATGTTCTTCCTGGCCGTGCCGGTCGTGACGGTCAATCTCGGCTTTCGCCTGGTCGACCGCGCGCTGATCGAGGCGGCCGAGACCATGGGCGCCCGCGACGGCGACGTGTTCCGCAGCGTCGTGCTGCCGCTGATCCTGCCCTATATCGTCTCCGGCTTGCTCTTCGTCTTCGTGCTCAGCCTCAACGATTATCTGATCGCCTATATGGTCGCGGGCTTCAACGTCGAGACCTTGCCGATCAAGGTGTTCAACAGCCTGCGCTTGGGATTCGAGCCGACCATGTGCGTCGGCGCCGCCCTGTTCATGCTGGTCGGCGCCACGGCGTTTACACTGGTGGCGCTGTTCGGCGACCTGCCGAAGCTGCTGGGGGCCGAGGGCCGGTCGCGATAGTGTTCAATCCAACGGCCAGGCGAACCAGGCCAGGAAGAACAGCGCGTTGTTCTCCGCGGCATTGGCCGTCGATCCGTCGAATTGCTGATAGACCACATATTGCGCGGAGAGTTTGAGATTGAGCCAGCTCGGCATGAAGGAATCCGGCTTGCCGCCCGGCGCCCAGTCGATCTCGTACACCTCGCCGGCGCTGTTGGCGCTGCCGGTGAAATCGCCGATGAGCTGCGCGTCGGTCGTGCCTTGGGTCCGGAAATAGCGGGCATTCAGCGTATAGGTGTCCTCGAACGACATCGAGACGTTGCCGCGCCAGGTTCGCAGCCGGTTGCCCTGCGGCGCGCCGATCAGATCGTGGCTGCCTTGCAGATCCTGGCGCTCGTTGATCCAGGTCGCATAGGCGCCGATGTTGAAATCATCGTTCGGGATGTATTGGTACTGCGCGTCGAAGGCCGTGTCCCAGTAGCGGTCGGTACCGAAGGTGCTGACCGCGGTCGGGAAGACCCGCTCGGCGATGCCGTAGGTGCCGAGTTCGAAATCATGCGGCCCTTCGGAATGAAGCAGCGCCGCGCGCCAATAGGGATTCAAACCTTCCAGCATGTTTTGGCCGGTCGCCGGGGTGATGCCGAATTTACGCCGCAGATCGGTGCCGATATCGTGGTATTCGGTGACTTCGAGATAGAGCAGATCGTTCCACTGCGCATAGAGGCCGGCGCCGATCACCGTCTGCGCCAGGCTGCCGTCGATCTGCGTCGCCAGCGCCGCGCCGGGCGCGAACAGGGATTGCGCGAAGGGGAAGCTCCAGACCGGCGTGCTGTTCCACAGATCCTCGACCGTCGGGTTGTTGTTGATGTCCACGCCGTAGACGAAATCCTTGCCGGCGATCGTGCCGGAATTGGCGTAGCGGATATCGACATTGTCCCAATGGATCTGATTGCTGACCTCGCTGTAGCTGATTTCGGCGAAAGCGCCGAGATTGTCGGTCAGCTTGCCGGCGAGAAAGGCCGAGACGTCGTCCAGCGCCACATTGTTGCGGGAGGGCGGGGTCGAGCCGAATTGGCCGGGATGGCAGCCGGCGCACGCGGTCTGGCCGAAGCCGGCGGAAGCGCCGCCCGGCCGCCCGCCCGAAGTGTGCGAGAACGACGTCTGCAGCATCGCCGAGAGCGGCGGGAAATGGTCCTGGCCGTCATCCAGCGTATAGCCGTTCAGCTTGAACTGGCGCCCGAACGGTTTCAACTGCGGGCCGAAGGAGCCGACATGGCAGGTCACGCAGGGTAACCCGGTCTGCTGGGCGAAACTCGGGACGGCCGACGCCGGACGCGCCCACACGGCCGCGAGCATGATGAAAAGTACGAATGCAACCCTCGTCATCGACGTTTCCCCCGCAATGATCTGCGCACCCGCGCGCGCCCGTCGGCGCCGGCGAATGCCTTATGAGCGCACAGACTATTGCGTTGAGGCGGCTTATTCCGCCGCCGATCGGGCGGCCGGCATGCGCGGCGCTTGCGGCGGGACTGTCACCAAGGTAGAAGAGAGTCGACGTTTTATGTCGTATGCGTCACCCGCGCTTCGCGCGGTATGCGCGTACGAGTTCGATGAGCCGCTCCCGTCCGAAGCTCGGATCGTGTCCGCCATGAACGATCTGCGCGGGCACGGCTTCCAGCCGGCGCATGGTGTCGAGATAGGCTGGAATGTCGCCGTCGCCGCCTTCGTCGAGCAGCGGGCCGTCATAGATCGCGTCGCCGGAAAACAACGTGCCCGTCGCCGCCTCCCAGAGGCCGATGCTGCCGGGCGAATGGCCGGGCAGGTGCAGCACCTCGAATACGCGGTCGCCGAGATCGATCACATCGCCCTCTTCGATCAACTGAGTGGCGGGCGCGGCCGTCAGGCGGTAGCTGTCGAGATCGTAGCCCTCATGCGGCAGCGCCGTGATATAGGTCGGGCCGACCTCGTAGCCGGCGCGCTCGAAACTGGCGATGAGATCCGGCGGGTAATCGTCGCGGCGCAGGCTGACGCGCGCCGGCGGCGCGGCGAGGCGGTGCGCCTCGGCGGGGTGGGCGATCCGCTCGCCGAATTCGTGCAGCGAGCCGACATGGTCGAGATGGCTGTGCGTCGCCACCGCCGTCACCCGATGCCCGAACAGATGCTGCGCCGCTTCGTGCAGGCTGGCGATGCCCATGCCGGAATCGATGATCAGGTCGCGGTCGCGGCCGCGCACATGCCAGATATTGCACTGCATGAGGCGGATGACATGAGGCTCCCAGATCCGCGTGATGCCGTCGTCCAGGCGTTCGAATTCGAACCAGCGGTCGGCGATGGCGAAACTCATGATTCTGCTCCTTGTTGGGCCGGCGCTTGGCGCGCGCCTTGCACGGTATCGATGGATGACGGACCCGATTCCTTCAGCCGCCATGGGCCTGTGGCGCCGCCGCGAGATCTCGTTCCCGGACGGGCGGCGCGACACGACCACGCGCGTCTACTGGCTGCAGACGCAGGCGCTGTTTGCCGATCTGCGCGTGCCGGCCGATCGTCCGGTCGCCGCCGGCGCCCGCAGCTTTGCCGATTATCCGGCCGAAGATCTGCCGCGCCTCGCCCGGATGCAAGGCTTTGCCGGACGCTTCGAGGTCGAGGGCGAGACGTGCCGCTGGCTGCGCGAACTCGATTTCCAGCCGCCGGGCGGGCCGCCCGACGAGGCGCAGTTCCGTATCGACGGCGACATTCTGGTCGAGACCGGCATCCACGCCGCCTATGAAGAGATCTGGCAGCGCGAGACGCCGCCGGGCGCCGATCTTGCGGCGTTCCGCCTGCTGCCCGACGATGCGGGCGGACCCGGCATGCTGGTCGTGGCCGGCGATCATTTCATCGCCGTCGAAGAGCGCCGGCCGCTCTTGCCGGCCGCTTCGTCGCTGGCCGATCTCATCGCGGCCGGCGGCGCGGATCTCGACGAGCGCTTGGGCATGCTCATCGCCTATGGCCGGATCGGCGCGGCACGCTGGCGCGTCGACCTCGCGACCTGGCCGTGGCTCGAAGGGCGGTCGCTGGCGGCCGGCGGCGCGCGTTTCGAACCGTCGCGCGGGCTGCTCCACCTCACCGGCAGCAACGGCCGGCGGCGCTGGCAATTGGTCGAGGCGAGCTGTGCTGCGGCCGGGCTCGGCGCCCGGCTCGCCGGCTGACGGTCACAGCGGGTCGCGCCGCAGCGCCTGACACAGGCAATGCGGGCCGCCGCCGCCCAGCGTATAGAGCGAGAGGTCGGGGTCGAACACGGTGATGCCGCGCGCCCGGAGCCGCTCGTTGAGGCTCACATTGCCGGCGGTCGAGAGCACGCGGTCCCGGCCCAGGCTCACGATGTTGCAGCCGAGCGCCATGGCGTCGCGATAGCTCACCGGCAGGATCTCGTAGCCGCGCGCCTTGAGGAGATCCGGAAACCACGGCAGATGCGCATCTTCGACCAGCGCCACGAGGTGCTTGTTGACGAAGCCGACCGAGACGTCGAGATGCACGAAATGCGGCGGGAAGGGGACGGCATGCGCCTCCCAGCCTTCGGCGCGGAACCAGGAACACACCTGCTCGGCGCCGTCCTGCTCCGAGCGCTCGCCGCCATAGCCGCACAAGACCAGCCCGGGTTCGACGACCATCAGATCGCCGCCTTCGAAATGCCCGGCGGTGACCATGTTCCAGATCGGAATCCCGTGCTCCCGATAGAATTCGAGCACGAGCGCGTAGTCGCCGCGGCGATAGCGCGTCTGCATCAGGGTGACGACCGCGCCGAACGGCGTCATGAAGCTCGAATCGCGGGCGAAGACGCTGTATTTGAGCTCCGGCCTGGCTTTCAGCCAATGGCATTCGACGCCGGCCGAGGCGTAGATTTCGACCATGGCGCGGTGCTGCGCCTGCGCGGCCTCGGCATCGAAGGCCAGGCCCTGCGCCAAGGTTTGCCTGGCGACCGCGCTGACCGGCCGCCATTCGAAGAAATCCGGCCGGCCGAGCAGGACATGGCGCAAGATGCCGGTCTCGGAATCGAGGCCCCAGGGAAGCGCGCTTGCGGTCATGGCAGGATCTCGAAATGGGCTTCGGTCGGATCGCCGGCATTGATGCAGACGATGTCCTGCGGGCAGGCGGACAGCGCCACGATACAATCGAGTTCGGCGCGCAGCACCACGTAATCGCCGGGCCTGGCGACGGTCGGCAGCCATTGGATCGTGCCGTCCGGCGAGACCGGGATATTCATCCAGAGATTCAGCGGCGACGGGATCTCCGGCGGCGCCAGCCCGAGCGCGGCCATGCCGGCACGCAGATTATCGGCGCAGTTGTCGTGATATCCCGTCACGCCGAGGCCGTGATAGCGGTAGATGTCGCACGCCGCGATCAGCGTGTCGTGGATGCCGGGCGAGGTGTCCTCGACCAAGGTCAGGATCGGCCGGCGCCGGTTGGTGACCAGCGCATCGCCGGGCCGCGGCATGATCCGGTCGAGGGCGGCGCGCAGATGCTCCATCGACAGGAACTCGCCGAGGTCGGATTGTGCGAAGGCCCAGGTATCGACGACCTGCCGACCATGCGTGTTGACGACGCGGATTGATTGCCCGGATGCCAGGCGCACGGCGCGGCCGGCGCGCGCGGGCAGGCGCTGCAACCCGGCCGTCACGCGCCGAATTCCGTGCGGATCGCCGCCGCGATGCCGGTGATGTAATCGGCGGCCAGGAGCGCGCCCTTCGCGGCGCTGCCGCCCACGGCCGGCGACAGCACGCCCGAACACGGGACCCAGGCGGTGCGGGTCGGATACATGTCGTAAGGCGGGAAATCGGCCGGCTTGTCGTCGGGCAATGCTTCGAGGTCGACCAGATCGGGGTGGAAATGCAGCATCAGCGACGTCTCCATCACCGCCGCATGCTCCAGCGCAAATCCCGGGAAGCCGTCCGGAAAGATCTTGGCCAGGGTTTCCGGCCGGGTGAAATCCCAGTATTCGAGGCGCAGCACTTCGAGATCGGCGATGCCGTCATAGCGCAGCTCGCGCAGTGCCAGATCGACGCCTTCGATCGTGAACATCATGTTCTCGTAATGCCCGTTGATGAGCACCAGGCGGCGGACGCCGTGCCGCGCCAGTTCCTTGAGGACGTCGCGCAGGACCTGCGCCAAGGTGTCGGCATCGAGGCTGGTGGTGCCGCAGAAATGATTGCCGCCGCCCATCTTCGGCTGGGATTTGTAGCCGAAGGGCAGGGCGGGTGCCACCAGCGCGCCGATCTCATGTGCCACCGCCTCGGCAATCGCGGTCGCGAGCATCGCATCGGTGCCCATCGGCAGATGCGGACCGTGCTGCTCCGTGGCGCCGGTCGGCAGGATGACGATGGCGCCCGCCTCGATCCGCTGCCGGTAAGCGACCCAGCTCAGCTCCGCCATGCGCACGCGCTTCGTCATCTTGCCCTCATCCCGGAAATTCGCCGCGATCGATGCCGATCGCCTGGCCGGTGACATTGGCGGCGAGGTCGCTCGCCAGATAGACATAGAGCCCGGCCACGTCGGCGGGCGCCATGAGGCCGGGCAGCGCCTGCGCCGCCAGGATCTCGTCGAGCAGCGCCGCCTCGTCGCGGCCCGCGCGCACCGCCATCCGCGACAGCGAGCGCAGCGATGCTTCCGTGCGCACCCATCCGGGGCAGACGGCATTGACCGTGATGCCGCGCGGCCCCAGCTCCTTGGCCAAGGTCCTCGTCAACCCGATCACCGCGTGCTTCGACGCGACATAGGCGGCGAAGCCGGGCGCCGCCGATTTGCCCCAGACCGAGGCGGTGTTGACGATCCGCCCGCCGGCGCCGAGGCGCGGTAGCAGGGCGCGGGTCACGGCCCACATGCCGGTGACGTTGACCGCGAGGATGCGCGCGAACAGCAGGTCGGTCGCCGGATCGGCATCGTCGATCGGCGTCAGCCTTTCGAGCCCGGCATTGTTGATCAGCACGTCGAGCCGACCCGGATCGGCGGCGACCTCCGCCAGATCGGCCGGCACGGTGACGTCGCAGCGCCAGCCCGGCACGTTCCGTCCGAACTCGGCCGCGAGTGCCGCCGCAACCGCGACCACCGCCGCGTCCTCGGCGAGGATCGCGACATCGGCGCCGTGCTCCAGGAAGGCGCGGGCGATGCCGAGGCCGATGCCGCGGCTGGCGCCGGTCACCAGCACGCGCTTGCCGGCGAGACCGAGCCCGGTCATCGCTCGTCGCCCGCGGCGGCGCGCACGAGATGCAGCACCTCGGTGCGCAGCCGGAAGAAGTCCGGGCCGTCGCGCTGTTCGAGCGTGCGCTCGGCGCCCAGCACCGAAGCGACGTCGATCTCATGCAGCTTGCGGGCCGGACGGCGCGAAAAGACGATGATGCGGTCGGCCAGGAACACCGCTTCCTCGACGTCATGGGTGACGAAGATGATCGTCTTCGCATCCTGGCGCTGGATGCGGCGCAATTCGAGCTGCAGACCCTCGCGGCGCAGCGCGTCGAGCGCGCCGAAGGGTTCGTCCATCAGCAGGATCTCCGAGCCCGCGGCCAGGGTGCGGGCGATCGCCACGCGCTGGCGCATGCCGCCCGAGATCCGGTTCGGATAGGTGTCTCTGAATTCCGCGAGCCCGACCAGATCCAGGTAATGGTCGAGCCGCTCGCGCTTGCGCGCCGGCTTGAGATCGAGCCGGTAGCGCATGCCGAAGGCGACGTTCTGGGCGACCGTCAGCCAGGGAAAGGCGGCATAGGATTGGCACACCATGCCGCGGTCGCGGCCCGGCCGGCCGGCCGGTTCGCCGTCGATCGTGATCCGGCCCTCCGACGCGGTTTCGAGCCCGCCGACCATGCGCATCAGCGTGGTCTTGCCGCAGCCCGAGGGACCGAGAAACACCACGAATTCGTTGCGCCTGACCGCGAGGTCGAATGTCCGGGCCACGACTTCGACAGTGTCGAAGCGTTTCGCGATGCCGTCGAAGACGAGATAGGGCGCCGCCATCCGGTCCCCCTCAGAGATACCGGAACAGGCGGCGGTGCAGGCGGCGCAGCAATTGGTCGGTGACCAGGCCGATCAGCCCGATCGCGACCACGCCGGCCATCACCTCGGCCGTGTTCATGTAGCGCCTGGCGGTCCAGATCAGGAATCCGAGGCCGCTATCGGCGGCGACGATCTCGGCGATGATGAGATAGGTCCAGCACCAGCCGAGCGTGATGCGGAGATTGTCGAACAGGCTGGGCAGCATGGCGCGGAACGCGACATCGGTCAGCATCTGCCAGGGCCGGGCGCCCAGCGTATAGGCGATCTCGATATAGTCGCGCGGCACGCGGCGCATGTCGTCGGCGACGAGCAGCACCAGTTGAAAGAAGGTGCCGAGCCAGAGCAGGAAGATCTTGGTTTCCTCGCCGACACCGAACCAGATGATGCTGAGCGGCACCAGCGCCGGCACCGGCAGGTAGCGGATGAAGTCGACGATCGGTTCGAGTGCCGCGGCGACGTTGCGGAAGGCGCCCATGGCGAGGCCGATCGGCACCGCCATCACTGCCGCCAGCACGAAGGCGCTCCAGACCCGCAGGATCGACACGCCGGCATGCCAGAGCAGATGATGATCCTGGATCATGCGCCAGAGCGTGACCAGCGTCTTGCTGGGCGGCGGCAGGAATAGAGCGTTCAGCCAGCCGGCACGCACCGCGATTTCCCAGAGCGCCAGCAGACCCGCGCTGCTGCCGAGCGCGATCAAGGTCGCGGCGGAGCGCTGCAACACCTTGGCAAGCCTCGTCATTCGGCGCCGCGCGGGCGCCTGTCCGGGAGCGGAGGCCAGCGTGTCGACCGCCATGTCACTCGCCGAGATCGGCAGGTGCGACGGCCGCGATGACCGAGCTGTCGATCGAGGTCTCGGCGGCCAGGCGATGCTCGGCGGCGCCGTTTTCGAGGTTGAGCTGCATCACCGTGTCGAAGGTCCGGTAGAGCGTGCCCGGCGCCGCCGGGGTGCCGAGCGCGGCCTTGACCGAATTGTAGCCGGTATAGACCAGGCTGCCCTTGATCGACGCCTCGAAATCCTCGGCGCTCAGATTGAAATGCGGCGCCGCGCGCTTGATGAAATCCGCGCGGCCGGTCTCGAAGCCGTGAATGGCGTGATAGATCCCGGCCAGGAATTTCCGGTACTTGTCGGGATGCTGCTTGAGGTCGTCCTGGCGCACGATGATGACGTCGGTGACGATGTCGGGATAGTCGCCGGACGACACCAGCACATGCGGCTTGCGGGCGCCGAGATTCTCCAGCACCTGCGACAGGAAGGGCTGGAACGTGGCGACCGCGGCGATCGACGGATCGGCGAAGACCGGGACCGTATCGGCGGTCGAGATCTCCTTGATCGACAGATCGGCGAGCGACATGCCGTGCTTCTTCAGCTCGAGCTGCAGCAGCAGGCGGCCCGGGATATTGGGCTCGGACGCCAGCACCTTGCCCTTGAGATCGGCCACCGTCGCGACCGAACCATCGGCGATCACGCCGTCGCCGCCGACCGATTGGTCGATAGTGCCGATGATGACGCCCGGTGTCGTCGCGTCGCGCGGCCGGCCCTGATATTCCCCGATGGTGCGCATATCCATTTCGATGTCGCCGCGCGCCATCGCCGCCATGACGTTCGGCCGCTCGTCTTCGAAGCGGATCTCGACACTGAGGCCGAGCTTGGCGAAATAGCCCAGATCCTGCGCTACGAAGACCGGGGCATAGCCGCTCCAGGTCGGGCACAGGATGCGGATCTTGTCCTCCGCCCGCGCCTGGGATGCGATCACGGCCAGGAATGCGGCCAGGGCGACGTTCCGCAGCACCATCGAAGACATCCTAAGATTGGGCCTGGACAGGCGGGTTTGCCCGTTTTCTAAGCAAGTTCCACGCCACGGCCGCCGCTCAGAACTGCTTGGCGACGTTGAGCCCGACCGTCAGCGGCCGCACGGTATAGCCTTCGATCACGGTGTTGATCTGCGGCCGCTGGATGATCGTCGTGTCGTCCAGAAGGTTCTTGGCGAAGAGCGAGACCTGGAGCGTGCCGAAATCGAGCCCGACACTGGCGTTCAGCACGCCATAGGCCGGGTCTTCGAAATTGGAATCCGTGGTCTTGAAGCTGCCGTGGGAATGGCCGACGAGATCGTAGTCGCTGCGGATGAAGGCGGTGATGTCGTCGCGAATGTCCCAATTGTAATCGGCCTTGAAGGTCAGCGAGAGCTGCGGCGAATTCAGGACATTGGCGCCGACCGGCGCGGTGTTGATGTTGGTCGAGCTGGTGATCGTCGCGGTATTCGACCCGCCCGAGACGCCGACCGTCAGGCCGTGGACGAAGGGCGGCTTGTACAGCACCTCGGTATCGACGCCATAGCTTTGCGCGTCGCCGACATTGGAGGTGAAATTGAAGCCGCAGATCGGCAGATCGATCGTCTGCTGAATATTCTTCCAATCGATGTAGTAGGCTGCGGCATTGACCGACACGGTGTTGTTCAGTACCAGCGCCTTGGTGCCGACCTCATAGCTCCACAGCTTGTCGGGGTTGTAGGCGACAGGCGGGGTTACGATCCCGTTGTTGATGTAGTCCTGCTGGCACGGGTTGTTCGGGCCGGTCGGCGTCGGGCCGGTCGGGCCGCCCAGGCGGAAGCCCTTGGCCGCCGTGGCATAGACGCTGGCATTGCTGTCGAGATCGTAGGTCAGCGAGAATTTCGGAGTCACCGGATAGTAGCGCGTGACCTGGTTGAACGGGCTGGTATTACCCAGATCGTAGAAGCCGCCGCCGACGAAAGTGTAGGATTCGCGGGCATAGACATAGCGGATGCCGGCCGCGGCATGCAGATCCGGCAGGATGTCGTAGTCGACCTGGCCGAAGGCGGCGTATTGCCGCTCATCGGTGCGCGACGACGCGAAATAGAGCTGGTCGCCCTGGTACAGGTTCGGGTTCGTCGGCGAGTCGATCGGAATGAAGGTCGCCGGATTGTTCGGCAGAGAACCGGCCTGGCTGATCGGCACGCCGTAGATCTGCTGGAACGCCGCTTGAATGCCCGGCGCGGGCTCGAAATTCCGATTGGTATCCCATTGATCCGACCAGTAGAAGCCGCCGACCCATTTCAAGGGCAGATCGCCCTGGCCGGGCGGTAGCGAGGCCAGGCGGAATTCCTGCGCCGTCGTGCCGTAATCCGTCGTCAACCGCACCGGCGAGGCCAGGGTGCCGATCAGCGCGTCGTTCTGCGGCTGCTTGTCCGGGAAGTCGTTGTCGAGGAACACGGTCGCGAAGATCGTGCTGTTGAAGAAAGTGCCGTCGGTCTGGCGTGAATTCTGCCGCCAATAATAGCTGGAGACCGAGGTCAGCGTGGCGAAACCCAGATTGTCGTTCACCGTGACGCTCGGCACGAACATCGTGTCGCGGTCGAATTCGACGACTTTCTTGGTCTGATCATAAAGGCCGATGACCGGGAAGAAGTCATTGGCGTCGGCATCCTTGACCCGCTGAAGATAGAGCGCCGGCACGATGGTCAGGTCCGGATCGACCTGATATTTGGCGCTCAGGCGGAATGCCAGATCGCGTTCGTCGTTCACCCCGGAATTGGCGAGCGGTCCTTTGCCCAGGACTTCGCTCGATGTGCCGTTATTGACGAAGCTGTCTTCCGGCGTGAAATGGTCGATCCAGCCGCTGGCGTCGCCGTACTCGATGGCGGCGCGCAGGCCGAACACGCCCTCGACGATCGGCACATTGACCACGCCCTGCTCGTCGTAATTCACGCTGCCGTGCTCGGTGCCGGAGAGTTCGCTGATGATTCCGGCGCTGAAACTCTCGAGATCCGGCTGGTTGGTGAGGAAGCGAATCGTGCCGCCTTCGGAACTGGCGCCGTAGAGCGTGCCCTGCGGCCCGCGCAGCACCTCGATCCGGTCGATATCGAGCAGCTTCGGCTGCTCGGCGCCGTCATAGGTGTTGCGTGTGGTGATCGAGACGTCGTCCAGGTAAAGCCCGACCGTCGCCGAGCCGGTGGTCGAGCTGATGCCGCGGATCTCGATATTGGTCTCGCCGAAGCCGCCGCCGGTGCCGAAGGAGACGCCGGGCACGGTGCGCGTAATGTCGTCGTAATCGACGACATGATGCTCTCCCAGCTCGCCGCCGCTGACCACGGAAATGCTGGTCGGCACGTCCTTGGCTTCCTCCGCGCGCTTATTTGCCGTCACGACGATCTGCTCGAACTGGCCGGACGTGGCTTTGGCCTGCGAAGTCTGGGGGCTCGGCGACGTCTGAGCCGGCGCCGGTGCGCTCTGCGCAACCTCCGCTCCCGGTAAGTCATCGGCTGCTCTTGCGTCGGAAACAGCCAATACCGCCGCTACCGCCGGCAAAAGGACATGAACTCTCTTGACGCAGAACGGCATGTCGCGCTCCCGATGTACTTGAAACCTGAAAAAATCGACAGAATCTCCGGCAGAGGAGTGCTGAGCCCCCTAAGTCCTAGACTGAGGAATTATAAGCTGGAGGGCAGTGCAGCAATTTCGGTGCCAGAGCGGGCACCGCGGCGCGCCGGGGCCGGGCCGGCGAACTCAGCCGGTGCCGCCGTGGTCTTCCGGCAGGATGGCCTCGAATGCGGCGGTGCCGCGATCGATCACCTGGGCCAGACGTTCGCGCAGCAGCGGCGACATGCGCAGGAGCCGCGATCTGCCGTCGGCCGGATTGTCGATCTCTTCGAGATAACCTTCCTCGATGGCGCGCCGCACATATTTCATCGCGGTTTGCGCGCCGACGCCCTTCATGAAGTCATAGGCATCGGTCTTGGCGACGGCGACGTCGTCGCGCAGCCACAGCTCGGTGAACAGCCGCGAAAAATAGATGTCGCTGAAGCCGGTCTGATGGAAGGCGGAAACCCAGGCCTCGTCGAGCTCGCGCAAGGCCAGGAGAAATCGCCGCCGCTTCTCGTCGAGAAGCTCGGCGGCGGCCGCATCGCTGCCGGTCGAATTCATCGGCGGCGGCACGTTTCGATGCAGAGCGCTGCGCGCCGGGACGGCATTTGCATAAAAAAGTACCTATAGATTTGTATCTAGTTTTATGGCTTTGACCGGTGCAGGATATAGCAGAAGTGCCGGCGCCGGTGCGCCGATTTATCGCCGGTGCGGCCCTTATGGAGGATGATCCATGTCCGAGCCCAACGCCGTGCTCCGCCCGCCCTTCCGCAGCGCCGCCCTCGCGCTGCTCAACGCCTCGGTGCTGCTGTGGACGGGCGGCGCCTGGCTCGCCGCCTTCGCGCTGATGGCGTCGACGCCGGTCGCCGCGATGCTGGGCGTGCTCCTCTGCGCCCACAGCATGGTGCTCGCCGCCTATCTCCTGCACGAGGCGGCGCATGACACGCTGTTCCGGTCGCGCGCCGCCAATCGCGCGCTCGGCGAGGCGCTGAGCTTCGTCGCCGGGTCGAGCTACGCGTCCTTCGAACGCATCCGGCACATGCATCTGCGCCACCATCGCGACCGCGCCGATCTCGCCTGTTTCGACTATCAGGCGCTGCTGCGGCGCCGGCCGGCCTTGCGCCGGACGCTCGAAGCGCTCGAATGGGCCTATGTCCCGGCGACCGAGATGCTGATGCATCTGCAGATCGTCTGGCGGCCCTTCGTCGAGCCGGGTCAGCGCCGGCATCTGCCGCGCGCGGCCGCCATGCTGGTGCTGCGCGGCGGCCTGCTGACGGCGCTCGGCTGGTGGTCGGTCCAGGCGCTCCTGCTCTACGCCGTCGCCTATATGCTGTTCCTGCAGGTGCTGAGCTTCTTCGATTCCTATCATCACAGCTTCGAGCAGTATTTCGTCGCGGCCGAGCAGGCGGTGCCGATGGACGGGCGCGACCGCGCCTATGAACAGGCACACACCTATTCGAACCTGGTCAGCACCCGCCATCCCTGGCTCAACCTGCTGATCCTGAATTTCGGCTATCACAACGCCCACCACGCCCGCGCCGGCGCGCCCTGGCACCGCTTGCCGGCGCTGCACCGCCAGCTTTACGGCAATGCCGCGCCGTCCGTGATGCCGTTGGCGCAGTTGCTGGCAAGCTGGCACCGCAACCGCGTGCGCCGGGTCGCGGCCGCGGATTATGGCGCGCCCGGCGGAGATTTCCTGGGCGCGCATGGGGTGTCGTTTTTGACGGTGGTGTAGGGGGGCGGGAGCGAGAGTTCAGGCGGTGGTATTGACGATCACCAAGGGAGTTTTGGAGCGCAACGCGCGCTTCCGCGGACTTGTTTCGGTACGGGTGAAGGTCAAATTTCACCGCATGCCGAAATTTCAAGAGTGTCTACCGGCGATTCCGGCGCCAATAATTACCGCAATGAGCAAAATAAGACCGATTTGAACTATTGTCGCTGGTGTAATATACATGTTCATGAACAAATTCGGCAGCGTCCATTTCGACACTCCAACAGGTAATGTTTCATTTGTATTGTAAAGCACGGCGCGGGTGTGGATCGGAATGATGGCGACGACCACGACTACTGTTAGAACAAACAGGCTGCCAAGCTTCCACCACATATCGGCACTCCAGATGCCGCCCATTCAGTATCCCATCGTACCGAAACAACGCCAATTCCTCAATCCGAACCGACTACAAAACGTCGCGCGACAACCGAAATGATGGTCCAGACGTGCGAGTTGGGGGATCTCCCGACGCTGGCTCGATATGCGCTCTCCCGCCGGATCTCCCCTACCGCTCAGGCACCGCGGCAAAGGCGACATCCTCGGCAATCAGCGCCTCGATCTCGGCCGCCGAATACCCCGCCGCCTCGAGCACCCGCCTGGTCGCCGCCCCGAAGCGTTGCGGCAGGGAGCGCACCGTTCCCGGCGTCCTCGACAGCTTCACCGCCGTGCCGAAGCCCCGATAGCCGTCCTCTTCAACCACCATCCGGCGATGGCGCGTATGCGGGTGATCGACCACGGCGTCGAGTTCGAGCACCGGGCCGCAGGGCACGCCGGCTTCGAGCAGCCGATCGGCGATCTCCAGGCCGTCGAACTCGCCCAGCACGGCAGAGATCAGCGCGCGCAGCGCCGCGCGGTTCTGGCCGCGCAGGCCGTTGCTGGCGAAGCGCGGGTCATCGAGCCACTCCGGATGGCCGACCAGCCGGCAGAATTTCGCGAATTGCCCGTCATTGCCGACACCGAGAAAGATCGCGCAGCTCCGGGTCTGGAAGCAATCATAGGGCGCGACATTCGGATGCGCATTGCCGAACCGCACCGGCTTCCTGCCGGACATGAGGTAATTCGCCAGATGCGGATGCATGAGCGCGATGGCGCTGTCATAGAGCGCGGCTTCGACGAACTGGCCGCGGCCGGATTTGCCGCGCTCGATCAGCGCCAGCAAGATGCCGATCGTCGCGTTCAGCCCCGTCGCCATGTCGACCAGCGGAATGCCGATGCGCAGCGGCTCGCCGCCGGCCTCGCCATTGACGCTCATCAGCCCGGCCATGCCCTGGATCACCGCGTCATAGCCGACCCGTCCGCCCAGCGGCCCGTCGGCGCCGAAGCCGGAGACGCGGGCGTGGATGAGGCGGGGCAGCCGCGCCTGCAGGCTCTCGTACCCGAAGCAGGCTTTCCCTAGCCTGCTTACATATCAAGAGTCTTAGCAGCTTGAATTTGCTCGTTTACGAGCAAATTCAACGTGGCTTTAGCCACGCAAGGCTGCTTAGGCCCCAGCGTTCGAGCGTCCCGGTCTTGAAATTCTCGACCATGACGTCGGCGGTTTCGAGCAGGCGCCACAGCACCTCGCGGCCGGCCGGCTTGGCCAGATCGAGCGCGATGTTCTGCTTGTTGCGGTTGACGCCGACGTAATAGGAGGCCGCTCCGTCTTCGTCGCGATAGGGCGGACCCCAGGCGCGCGTCTCGTCCCCGCCCGGCGGCTCGATCTTGATCACCTCGGCACCGTGATCGCCCAGCATCTGGGTGCAATAGGGGCCGCCCAGCACCCGCGTCAGGTCGATGACACGGATGCCGGCGAGCGAACCGGCGGCGGGCGAATCCATGCGGTGTGGCTCCGGTGGGGGCGGGAACGCGGGATCAGGGCGTGCGGTAGCGCCGCGCGCCGTCCGCGCCGGTCTCGGCGGCGAGCGCGCCGACCCGCAGCATGTAATTGAGATGGGCCAGCGCCTCGCCCACGGCGAAGCTCAACTGATGCGGATCGGTGAGCGGCCGGTTGAAGATGATCGGCACCGTCTCGGCACAGGTGAGCGGCGCCTTGGCCGCCGCCGCCTCGATCAGGTCGCAGCGATGCAGGTGATGCGCTTCCAGTTGCTCGACCCGCAGATGCAGCCCGTAGAACGGCAAATTGTGGCAGGGCAGGACCAGCACCTCGTCCGGTACCTCGTCGCGGATCTCGGCCAGGGATGCCAGGTAGAAGCCCAGCGGATTGCCGTCCGGCTCGAACGGCACGACGCTGACATTGGGCGAGATCCGCGCTAGCACCTGGTCGGCCGAGAGGAAGATCCGGTCGGGCTTGCACCACAGCATGATCTGTTCGAGGGCGTGGCCGCCGCCGGTCAGGACATGCCATTCGCGCCCGCCCAATTCGACCGTGTCGCCGGCGCCGAGCCGTGTGAAGCTCGGCCGCAGGCCGGTCGTGCGCTTCAGATAGTAATGGCCGCGCGTCGTCACCTGCGCCACCGCCTCCGGGTCGAGCCCGCAGCCGCGGTAGAACGCGTCGATGGCGGCGTCCGGGCCCGATGCCGCCGCGGTCCGGATGCGGTCCATCTGCAGGAACCGGCTCATCAGATATTCCGCCTGGCTCATATAGAGCGGCATGTCGAAGCGCTCGTTGAACCAGCCGGCGAGGCCCGAGTGATCGGGGTGGTAATGGCTGACCACCAGCCGTGTTATCGGCTTGCCGCCCAGCGGCCCGGCCAGGACGCGCTCCCAGATCGCGCAGCTCTCATCGCTGCTGATGCCGGTGTCGAACACGGCCCAGCCGTCGCGGTCTTCGAACAGATAGACGTTCACATGGTCGAGTGCATAGGGCAGCGCCAGGCGCAGCCACAGAATGCCGGGGGCGACCACGACCGGTTCGCCGAAAGCCGGCGGCTCGGGCCAGGGGAAGCGCAGCGCGCCCGTCGCCGGTGCGGTCATCGCCGGTGTGGTCATGGGATATGCCATTTTCGGCCCTCTTACCGCTGCGCGCAGGATGCTTCGAGCGTGCATGCGATGGTGAGGCATGGGCGGGACGGGTCAAGTCCCCAATGGCGCGGGCCTGGATTTCTCAAAGCGGATGGGCGACGGCGTCACGAGCAAGTGATCGCAGGACAGACAAAAAACCCGCCCGCCGCGGGGGCGCCACGCTTAGACTTCGGTGACTTCGAACAAGGGAGGCGCTGATGCTCAGAATGATCTCGACGGCGGTGCTTCCGGCGCTGCTGGTGATCGCCGTGACGGCACTGGCGCAGGAACCGGTCCCGGCGCGCATTCGCGGGACTGTGGTCGGCCTGGACAAGCAGGTGCTGACGGTCGTGTCGAAGAGCGGCGACACGCAGATCGTGACTCTCAAGCCCGATGCCTCGGTCAGCGAAGTCGTGCCCGCGAAATTGTCGGAAATCACGCCGAACAGCTTTGTCGGCGTGACCGCCATGCCCGGCGCCGACGGCGCCATGACCGCGCTCGAAGTGCATATCTTCCCGGAGGCGGCGCGTGGCACCGGCGAAGGCCATCGGCCGTGGGATCTGGGGGCGGGCAGCACCATGACCAACGGCACGGTCGGCACCGTCTCGGGCGCCCATGACCGGTCGATCACCGTGAAATACGGCTCGGACGAAAAGACCATCGTCGTGCCGGAGACGGCGACGATCGTGACCTTCCAGCCGGGCAATATGGGCGAGCTGGTCAAGGGCGCGCATGTCATCGTGTTCGCCCAGAAGGCAGCCGACGGTACGCTGACTGCAGGGCGGGTCAGCGTCGGCAAGGACGGTCTGACGCCGCCGATGTGAGCGGCGGCCGCTCCCGTCAGCGCGGCCGCTGCGCGGCGGCCGCGCGCGCGGCGACCTGCTGATCGACGAAGCGGCCCTGATACATGGCGATGCCGGCCGTCTGGCCGAAGCGGATCGCCTCCTCGCTATCGACATGGCACATGATGACCCGGGATTTGCCGGTCTGATCGACGAAATCCTTGAGCTTTTGCTGCGCTTGCGCCAGGCGCTCATCGGCGAATCCGGGCGACCATTGCAACTTCACCAGATCGACGCCCAGCCGCGCGCGGTCGATATGGCCGACGGTGAGTTCGGTCATGCTGTCGAGGCACAGGCGATAACCGCGCTCGCGCGCGAAATCCCGGGCGAAATTATAAGTGCCGATATCCGCATAGATATCGACCATCTGCAGTTCGATGACGATCGTGCCGCGCGCCCCGGTCTTCAGCGAGGCGTCGAAGGCCAGGAATTCCGGCGACAAGATGGTCGAGACGTTGAGATTGACGCTGAACGAATGCGTGATATCGGCATCATCGTTGCGCATCAGCAGCGCCAGCATGCGCTTGTCCAGGGTTTCGGTCAGGTACTGGAACAGCCAGCGATTGGCGAGGATGTTGAAGTTCGGCAAGACCTGCTTCTGCAGATCGCCGATCGAGATGAACAATTCGCGGAACAGCGGCTGCGGCGGCCGGTCGGTGAGCAGCGCATAGACCGGCTGCCGCCGCATCAGATTGGACAAATCGGCCGAGGTGATCGTATCGATCAGTTCGCCCAGCTTGTGCGGATTGATCGGCGGCTTCTCGGCCGGGCCGTCGCCGCTGATGGCGGCCAGCCGGCGGGTGCGCTTCTGCGCCTCGTCATGGAGTCCGCGCACGACCTCCAGCAGCCGGGTAAAATCGCGGTCGACGTCGTACCAGGTGACGAAGAGGTCGGCCTCGCCGTCTTCCGGCTCCCTCGTCGCCGGGTCTTCGGTGAACAGGTAACGCACGCGCATGACCGCTTCGTCGATCGCCGCCGGATCGACTTCCTTGTAGACGAAGAACAGATCCTGATTGGCGAGCCTGAAGATCTGGCCTTCGAAGGATTTCACGCGGCTTTCGAAGGTGCTGAACGCGATGCGCATATGATGCTCGCGCCGATGCTGCGGTTTCAGCCGGGACAGGTGCAGGTGCAGCGCCCGGCGTCCGTCGCGCAGCCGTCCCAACCGCTCGATATAGTCGACCAGCCGATATTCCTGCGCCGACGAGATATCGATACCGAGCGGACGATTCATCCTGAGCGTGTCTGGCGGGCCGGCACGCGGGGGTGCGTTCCGGGCGGATTGACCACCGCGGCATTAACGCACCCCCATGGTTAAGATGGAATTAAATCAAATCGATCAACCGAACAGCTTGGCCGCCAGCTTGGCGACATGCTCGCCCTGGAAGCGCGCGATCGACAATTCGTTTTCGCTCGGTTGCCGCTGGCCTTGCCCGCCGGCGATGGTCGAGGCGCCGTAGGGCGTGCCGCCGCTGACCTCATCCAGCACGACCAATCCCGGATGCGAATAGGGCACGCCGACGACGATCATGCCGTGATGCAGCAATGTCGAATGGAACGAGGTGATGGTCGTCTCCTGGCCGCCATGCTGCGAGGCCGTCGACACGAAGACGCTGCCGAGCTTGCCGATCAGCTTGCCCTGCGCCCACAGCCCGCCGGTCTGATCGAGGAAATTGCGCATCTGCGACGCCATGTTGCCGAACCGCGTCGGCGTGCCGAAGATGATCGCGTCATAGTCGGCCAGCTCATCCGCCGTCGCGATCGGTGCTGCCTGATCGAGCTTGACGTGGGATTTCTCGGCAATCTCGCGCGGCATCAGCTCGGGCACGCGCTTGATCGTCACCTCGGTTCCGGCGACCGAGCCGGCGCCCTTGGCAATCGCGCCGGCCATCGTCTCGACATGGCCATAGGTGCTGTAATAGAGGACCAAAATCTTGCTCATGGCTTGGGGCTCCCGTGTTTTGCCGTAGCAGGCCGCTTGTGTAGATCGTTCCGCTGCGCTGGATAATTCGGATAATTCGAGACACACTGTTCCGTAAACGGAGCCAATCCCATGGGGCGACTTGAGGAGATGCAGGCCTTCCTGCGCACCGCCGAGGCCCAGAGCTTCACCGGCGCGGCACAGCGCCTGGGCCTCTCGAAATCGATCATCAGCCAGCGTGTCGCCGACCTCGAAGCGCGGCTCGGCGTCCGTCTGCTCAATCGCACGACCCGGCGGCTGAGCCTGACCGAGGCGGGGCTGGCCTTTCTCGACGGTTGCAGCCGGGCGCTCGCCGAGGTCGAGGCGGCGGAGGAGGCGGCGAGCCGCCACGGCAACGAGCTGCGCGGCACCTTGCGGATCGCGGCGCCCTTGAGCTTCGCACTGCTGCATCTGCGGCCGGCGATGCTCGAATTCATGACCGCGCATCCGCAGGTCGAAGTGAACTTGGCCTTGGACGACCGCGTCGTCGATCTGGTCCAGGGCGGCTACGACATGGCCGTGCGCATCGGCCGGCTGCCCGATTCCTCGCTGGTGGTCCGCCGCCTGGCGCCGTCGCGCACGGTGATCGTCGCGAGCCCCGCCTATCTGGTCGAACGCGGCCGGCCGCTCCACCCGGCCGAACTCTCGGGGCACGAATGTTTGCTCTACACCGGGAGTGCGCGCAGCGATCATTGGTCGTTCCGCGTCGACGGCCAATGGATCGCGATTCCCGTGCATGGCCGGTTGCAGGCGAATAATGGCGACATGCTGCTGGCCGCCGCCATCGCCGGTCACGGCATCACGCTGCTGCCGAGCTTCATCGCCGGCTCGGCGGTCGAGCGCGGCGATCTCACCTGCCTATTGCGGGATTTTCCGACGCCGGACGGGGCGATCCAGGCCGTCTATCCGCCGACCCGCCAAGTGTCGCGGCGCGTGCGCGTGTTCTGCGATTTCCTGGCCCAGCGCATCGGCCCGGACCCGTATTGGGACCGCGGCCTCGACCCGGCGCCGGCGTGAGCCGCCGCGCGGCGGGTCCCGGGCCGGCACGCTGCCGTATTACACGTAATCAATGTTCGGCGGCCTTGCGTTCGGGCGTTGCCGTATCACCTAATGAATTGTTGGTTTCCTGCCGTTTGCGGAGAAGTCCGGATGGTCCTTCTGCTCAATCTGCTGTGGCTGGTATGCGGCGGATTTTTCGCCGCCTGCGGCTGGTTCCTGGCGGCCTTCGTGTTCGCCATTTCGATCGTCGGCCTGCCTTGGGCGCGGGCCGCCGGCAATATCGGCTTCTACACCCTCTGGCCGTTCGGGCAGACGGCGATCGAGCGCGACGAGCTCACCGGCCGCGAGGATCTCGGCACCAGCCCCTTGGGCACGCTCGGCAATGTGCTGTGGCTGGTGTTCTTCGGCTGGTGGCTGGCGCTCGGCCATCTCGTCGTGGCGGTGCCGCTGGCGCTCAGCATCATCGGCATTCCTTTCGCCTGGGTGCATCTGAAGCTGGCCGGGATGGCGCTCTGGCCGATCGGTATGGCGATCGTGCCGACCGGCGTCGCCGATGCGGCGCGGCGCGCCAATGCCTGGCGCGATGCGATGGCGTGGCGCCGCTGACCCGATCTCCGAATATTCCCAGCGAGGCGTCATGAAATTGGCCGGTTTGCGCCGGGTGCTCCGGGCCGTGCTGCTGCCGCCGCTGGCCGCGGTCTTTCTGGTCGAGGATCTGCTGGTCCGCAGCTTCGGCACGGCGATGGGTGCCTTCGCCCGGTTGCGGCTGGTCGCGCGGTTCGAGGACTGGGCCGGCAAACTCGGCCCCTGGCAGGCGGTGGCGCTGTTTCTGCTGCCGGCGGTGCTCTTCCTGCCGGTGCATCTGCTGGCGCTCTGGGCCTTCGCGCTGCGCCGGATCGGGCTCGGCATTGCGATCTATGTCGCCGGCAAGCTCGCGGCGACGGCGGTGGTCGGGCGCATCCTGATCGTCTGCCGGCCGGCGCTCATGCAACTCGGCTGGTTCGTTCGCGCCGATCGCTGGGTGGTGAGCACAAGGGCGCGCATCCACGCGGCGATCGCGGCCACTTCGTTCTGGCAGTCCTATCTGGCGCTGCGCCGCCGGCTGCACACTGCCGGGACCGGCAGTGTGCAGCGTTTCTTCACGGCGGCGCGCCGCCTGCTGCGCCGCCGTCCGGCGGTCTGAGGCGGCGCTAAGCAGGCTTTCCCTAGCCTGCTTACATATCAAGAGTCTTAGCAGCTTGAATTTGCTCGTTTACGAGCAAATTCAACGTGGCTTTAGCCACGCAAGGCTGCTTAGGCCGCCGCCAGCGCCTGCGCCAGATCGGTCGTGATGTCCTCGATATGCTCGAGCCCGAGCGACAGGCGGACATAGCCGTCCGACACGCCGGTCTTCAGCCGGTCTTCAGGCGCGAGCTGCGAATGCGTGGTCGAGGCCGGATGGATCGCCAGGCTGCGCGCATCGCCGATATTGGCGACATGGTAGAAGAGCTGCAGCGCATCGATGAAGCGCTGCCCGGCCTCGACGCCGCCCGCCAGTTCGAACCCGACCAGCGCGCCATAGCCGCCGGACAGGTAGGCGTCGGCCCGCCGCCGCGTTTCGCCGTCGGACCGGCTGGGATGGATCACCTTGGTGACCTTGGGATGGCCGGAGAGGTAATCGGCTACGGCCTGGGCGTTGGCGGTCTGCGCCTTGATGCGCAGCGGCAAGGTCTCCAACCCCTGGATGAACTGGAAGGCGTTGAACGGGCTCATCGCCGAGCCGAGGTCGCGCAGCAGGGTCACGCGTGCCTTGAGGATGAAGGCGATCGGCCCCAGCGGCTTCACCGCCTCGGTCCAGACCGCGCCGTGATAGCTGGGGTCCGGCTGGTTGAGGCCTGGAAAACGCTCCGGATGCGCGGCCCAGTCGAAATTACCGCCGTCGACGATGATGCCGCCGATCGAGGTGCCGTGGCCGCCGATATACTTAGTGGTCGAATGCACCACCACCGCCGCCCCGTGGTCGAGCGGCCGGCACAGGATGGGGGCCGCGGTATTGTCGAGGATCAGCGGAACGCCGATCCTGCGGCCGAGGCTCGCGACCTCGCCGATCGGGAATACGGCGAGCTTTGGATTGGGCAGGGTCTCGCCGAACCAGCAGCGCGTCTTGGCATCGGTCGCGCGCGCGAAGGCTTCGGGATCGGCCGGATCGACGAACCGGACCTCGATGCCGAAACCCTTGAAGGTATTGGCGAAAAGATTCCAGGTGCCGCCATAGAGATCGGTCGAGCTCACGATATTGTCGCCGGCCTGCGCCAGGTTCAGCACGGCCAGCGCCTCGGCCGACTGGCCGGAACTGACGGCCAGTGCCGCCACGCCGCCTTCGAGTGCCGCGATCCGTTCTTCGAGCACCGCGCAGGTCGGGTTCATGATCCGGCTATAGATGTTGCCGAGTTCGGCCAGGCCGAACAGCCGCGCCGCATGGCCGGCATCGTCGAATTGGAAGGACGTGGTCTGATAGATCGGCACGGCGACCGCATTGGTTGCAGGATCGCGGCGGTATCCGGCGTGAAGCGCCAGGGTCTCGGGGTGTTTCCACTTGCTCATCTCTTCGCTCCTCTTTCCCAAACGAATGGGCGAGCGAAACAAAACCCGCCTCGGCCGGTGCCGGGGCGGGATCGCCTCGCTTTAGCCGCATTTGTAAAGCGCCCGCAAGCTGATGCTCAAATCGGCGCTGTATGCGCAAAGATAGGGCAGGGCGTGCGGGCGTCAATGGGAAAATGCGCGTCGCTCCGTGCCGCCGCACGGCGGACGGCCTCGTCGGATCATCGCGCAGCCCTGCTACTTTGAGAGGAGAACAACCGTCGGCGAAGCCGAGCAGTATGTCTGGCCGCGGAAACGTGACCTGGCCAGGGAAATCATAGAACCGTCCGATCTCGCGTTGCGTTAAGCTTAACGGAATGCGTCATTTCACTGATCCTCAGAGGATCAAAGTCCGTCGTATACTGGTCCGATGGCGCGACCCGTAACGCCCAGATTGCCGCCTGCGTGCGGTTTCGGGCCTGGATCTTCCGTAGCAGGGACCTCAGATGAACCTTCACGGTCGCTTCCGCCATATTGAGCTCGCGGGCGATCAGCTTGTTGGGCAGTCCATTGACGAGGCAGCTTAGAATCTGTGTTTCGCGTACCGTCAGCGGTATCGGGAATTCCACGGCGGAGTCGCCGGGATCGCTGTCTCCCGGCGTCGGCCAGGGGACTGGCACCTGCGCTGCGCCAGTAGGAGTTCTAAGTTGGTCGGTCATGATGAGATCCAGTGACTGTTTCAGCCCCGCGGCCGAAATATTCTCCGAAAGCCAGCCAATGGCACCGCTTTCGAGGACCAATTCCGAATGAGACCCTGACAAATTGTAGGTCAGGATTACGATCCTTATATCGGGAAACTGCTGCCGGATCGACTTGACAGCCGCAAGCTCGCCGGCCGTGTCGGCGCCTAAATCGCCAATTATGAAATCAATCGGCGTCTGGCCGATCTTGAGGACGTTCCGCGCGGTCACAAAAGATTCTGCCTCCGTAATTTCAAAATACTCACGCCTGTCTCTGTGCAGGATCAACGCCAAACCTTCCCTGAAGAGGTTTCTGTCGCTTACGATCATGCCACTGACAACGCTGAACATTTTAGATCTCCCGATAATGGCGTTCTCATTTCGATAACTTACCGGTAACTGTCAATCTAACCTGGCGCCGGACCGGCTGCAGTCGACAATTGGTCTTGCAACGCTTGATTCGTAATTGCTCACCTTACCGCCGTGGTCTGGGTCGGAGCGCGGGGATGCCGTCCGTCCGGGGTCAGCTTCGGCTGAATTTAGCCTTGAGAACGGTGTTGGCGAGAT
>Ga0181519_10000492_pt1 | contig 36429 bp, 24 predicted proteins | sample PEATcosm2014_Bin_26_FD_121102 | JGI IMG/M metagenome (GOLD analysis project Ga0181519, IMG submission 121102) | Peatland microbial communities from MTU Mesocosm Facility, Houghton, MI, USA - PEATcosm2014_Bin02_10_metaG | ecosystem: Environmental > Terrestrial > Soil > Wetlands > Peat | place...
CGGGTGTTTGAACATTACGGGATCGACTACTGCTGCGGCGGCCGCAAGCCTCTCGCCGAGGCGTGTATCGCCGGAAAGCTGGAAGTGGATACCGTGCTCGCCGCCTTGGAAGCGGCTGCGAAGGTCACCACTCCTATCGGCCAGGACTGGACGCAGTCATCGCTTGAAAAACTCAGCGGACACATCATCGCCACTCACCACGCATACGTGAAGAGGGAACTGCCCCGGCTGGCGGAGTTGGCGCTGAAGGTTGTGGCCCGCCACGGCGCGACCAAGCCCGAGCTGCCCGTGATCCAGTCCTCCCTGGCCAGGTTGGATGAGGAACTGAGCCAGCATCTGCTGAAGGAAGAAGTAATTCTGTTTCCCTACATCGTAAAGCTTGAGCGCTCAATTGCCGACGGAAGCGAGAAGCCGCATGGCTGCTTCGGCTCGGTTGCCAGCCCAATCGCCATGATGACCCAGGAGCACGACGCGGCAGGAGAGCTACTGGCGGAGATGCGCCGCCTGAGCCACAACTTTGTCCCACCCGCGGACGCCTGCCCGACCTATCACGCGTTCTATGATGGATTGAAGGACTTTGAGCAGGATCTTCACCAGCACATCCACTTGGAGAACAACATCCTGTTTCCTCGCGCCATTGATCTCGAGTCGTCAGCGGTCTCAACGACCGAATAGAATTGGATTGAGCACGGTCTCAGCCGGCAGGAGCAGACGTTCGCATGGCAAAGGTTCCTCTTCATCCCAAATCGCCCGAACGGGTTTGCTGGGGGTGCGACAAGTATTGCCCTGCCGACTCGCTGTCGTGCGGCAATGGCACGGTGCGCACCCAGCATCCCGTCGAGCTATTCGGAGAAGACTGGCTCGACTGGGCAATCGACAACCCTCGTTCCGAGCCCGCACCGCCAGAGGGGTCAAACTGACGGCATTGCCCTACTGACCCGCCACCATCTTCCGCACACTGGTCTTACAAACGAAACCCCACCTTTGTAGAGGTGAAAAGTGGGAGACGCCGAAGGCGTTTCCCATTTCTTCACGGCCCCCGCTTGCTCTCTCCATCCGCACCCGTTCCCCACCTTGAAGAGGCAAGGTCCTTCTCGCCTTAAGGGACACGCTCCGGCGCTAAGCCATGGAGCGTGTCTGAAATCTGGAATAAGAAGGGCCAAGTTGCCATAACAGACCTGCCTCCACAGGGAGAGCCTGCGGAGGTATTTCTAACTCTATGTATAACAACCAGTTACGCGATTCATAGTTTTCTTCGATTTGGAACGCGGATTGCCTTAATCCTGGGCAGGACGAGAGGTAAATGGCCACTTTGAGCTGGCGATCATGAGTTTCTGGCGGCGCTGTTTTTCAGTTGGATTTCGTCAAAACCGGTCAATAGAGCTCATAAACGCGCGCATTCCGCCGATATGGTAAGTGAGGCCATCCCTCGAGTTCTGTTGGGCCGCCACTGTGGAGGGCAGCAACCGTCTGCTTGAACCGCATCGTGGGCCAAGAGGTGAACCATGAGGTCCGTGTCAGTCGCATTTGCGGGGGGCTTGTTAGCGGCCGTACTAGCGCCAACGCCTGCCTGCGCCGCAACGGCTACCGCCTCATTTTCTGTCTCCGCCACGGTTGTATCCAGTTGCCAGGCGACTCCCCCCGTCCCCCCGGCAAAAGGAACCTCTGCTCTTACGCTGGAAAACGCCGCGTCTTCCGTTGCCATCACCTGCATGCTTCCCACGCCGTACACCGTCACGGCTCGAACCGTCACTGTGTCCGCAGCCGCCACAGAGAACCACAAAGCAGCCGCAACAGGGAATGACTTCCTGCCGTCACACCCCCGCGACGTGCAGAACGCAAACAACCAGGCCCTCCCTCCCGTCCAGCATAATGAAGCGATAATTGTGACCGTCAGCTATTAACCGACTTGATACCCTTGCAAGTTCAATGGTCTCTTGAATACAGCTAACAGCCATAATGTGTGAGTTATTCAGCCGGAACAGTTCCTTAAGTAACCTCGTTGCCCATTACGAAGGAACTCTTGTGGCCGGATATCAGGCCCTTTACTATTCGGCCACCACCAGATTAGAGCTTTCTAAGGAGCCATTTCAATGAAGTCCGCCAAATTCGTCCTGTCCACTCTGTCCGCCGTTGTTCTGGGAATCGTTCTGCTGGGTCTGGTTTCCGCGCCTGCCATGGCCGCGACAGCCACCGCCACCTTTACCGTTACCGCCACAGTCCAGGCCACCTGCTCGGTTGCGGCGACTCCTCTGGCTTTCGGAACCTACATCCCCACGGCGGCCAGCGCCAACACCGCCACCGTTACCGTTACCTGCACCAATACCACTCCTTACACGCTTGGCTTGAATGCCGGAACGGCCACCGGCGCCACCGTCACCAACCGCTCGATGGTGAACGGCGCGGTCCTGTTGAACTATGGTCTGTTCACGGACTCCGGACACACCACGAACTTTGCTACGCTCGCCTCTGCCAATGGCACCGGCGCCGCGGTTGTGACCACTGTGTACGGCCAGGTTCCGGCCGGCCAGTATGTCGCACCGAATACGTACACTGACACCATTACGGCCACCGTCACCTATTAACCTGTTGTGTTTCCAGCCGCCTGAATGGGGCCTGGAAACGCTCAGCTTGACTGGGGCGGCAGCACATGTGGTTGCCGCCATTTTCCTAGCCCCTTGGTTGTTCCTGAGGCCAGGGCGCAGGCATAGTCGGTTGCCGGTCAACATCTTCTTGTCTCCAGGCCAAGTGCCACCAACCTGAGGACGAGAGCTTTGTACGGAGTCACGAACTCAATGAAGTTCACCAAGAACGTTCTGTTAACTATCTTCGCTGCCGTCATGGGACTCGTGATGCTGGGTCTGGTCTCTGCGCCTCTCCGGGCTGCGACCGCCACCAACACATTTGCTGTTAACGCCACGGTCCAGGCCACCTGCTCGGTTGCGGCCACACCTCTGGCATTCGGAACCTACGCCCCCACGGCGGCCAGCGCCAACACAGCCACCGTTACCGTTACCTGCACCAATACCACGCCTTACACGCTTGGTCTTAATGCGGGATTGAACGGAACGGTCACCGCCCGCGCCATGAAGTCTGGCGCAGTCCTGTTGAACTATGGCTTGTTCACGGATTCCGGCCACACAATTAACTTCGTCACGCTTGCCTCCGTCAATGGAACCGGCAGTCCGGTGGTGACCACCGTGTACGGCCAGGTTCCTTCCGGGCAGTATGTCGCGCCGAACACGTACTCTGATACCATTACAGCTACAATTTCTTATTAAATTTATTCGTTTTCAAGAGCCTTAATGGTCCAGCAAAGCTCATGTCGGTTAAGGGCGGCAGCGAAGGCGCTAGCCGCCCTTTTCCTTGCCTTATTGGTCGTTCCTGCAGCCACGGCGCAGTCGTTGTCGGTCCTTCCGGTCAACGTCTTTCTCTCTCCCGGACAAATGGCCACCAGCCTTACGGTGACCAATTCCGGCACCAGCGAGACCGCCGTCCAGATTCGTGCCTACGCATGGGGTCAAAAGGATAACGATGATCCGCTGACGGCGACCGACGACGTGCTGCTGAGCCCGCCGCTGGCCAAGATCGCTCCCGGAGCATCCCAGGTCATCCGTCTTATCCTGCGCAAGGCGCCGCAGGGGCAAGAGGCTTCCTATCGCATTTTGATTGATCAGCTTCCCCCTCCGGGTGAGCCCGGCGTTGTGCATATTGTGCTGCGCCTCTCGATTCCAATCTTTGCCAAGCCTGCGGTTCGCTGCCTTCCCAAAGTGGAGTTTCATCTTGAGAGCGACGCTGGCCAGTTCTATCTGGTAGCGGCGAACTCCGGCACCCTCCATGAAGTGATCCGCGATCTTGTCCTGACAGCCGCCGATGGCCGCACTCTCAAGGCGGAGTCCAGCGCGTTGCCCTATATTCTCCCGGGAGCCACGCGGCGCTGGCATATTGTCGCCGCAGATTCGCAGCCTTTGCAGATTGACACCATACGATTGACCGCCAAGATGAGCGCCGGCCCGATCGAGCAGAAGGTGGGCTTTGTCGCGCTGCACTGATTCTCCCCCACGAGCGGCAGCCAGATGGCTCCGCTATGTTGGGATGGCCTTCCTCCTGGGTGCAGGCCTGTCGCAACCAGACGCCCTTTTTTCTGCAACGGCCGATGCTTCGCCCGCCGCCGGTGCCGCTTCCATGACCGCCAGTCCAGCCACCCCGGCAGCCGCAGCCGTCCCCTCGTCTGCCGATGACACCCGGGTGCTGCTGGAAGTTCACATCAATGGCCGCCCCATTGGAAAGGTTGGCGAGTTCACCATGCGGCGGAACAAACTCATGGCCCGGCCCACTGAACTGCGCGACCTGGGCTTGCAGGTTCCGCTCTCTCGCGCGTCGGAAGCCGATGCTCTGATCCCTTTGTCGGATCTGCCCGGGTTGCGATGGACTATTGACGACAGGAATCAGGTGTTGAACATCACCGCCATCAACGGCGCCCTGCTTCCCACGTTACTGATGGCACAGGAAGAGCAGCCCGGCCATCGCGTGATTGAAAGCGGCAAAGGCATCACGCTGAACAACGATATCGTCGGCACCTCCGCCGGGGGCAAACTCAGCGCCAACGGAGCCTTTGACCTCCGGGCCTTTTCTCCCTGGGGAGTGGCCAGTTATGACTGGATTGCTTATGGCGGCGCGGCAACCAGCGGCAGCGGCAGAAACACCGCCATCCGCCTGGATACCGCCTACAGCTTCGCCGACGTCAATTCGCTGCGCCGTTACAGCCTGGGTGACTTCATTACCACCAGTCTTTCCTGGACCCGCCCGCTGCACATGGAGGGCGTCCAGATCCGCTCGGATTTCAGCATGCGCCCGGATCTGGTGACCTTTCCGCTGCCTCTCATCTCCGGCTCGGCGGCCGTCCCTTCCACGGTAACCATCCTCACCGATGGCAACATGGCCATCTCGCACGGAGTTGACGCCGGTCCCTTTGAGATTCCGCAACTCCCCGTGGTATCCGGAGCAGGCACCATCACCATGACGGTGACCAATGCCCTGGGTCAGCAGGTGACCCTGACGCAGCCCTTTTACGCCAGCTCCACGCTGCTCAGCCCGGGTTTGCAGACCTTTGCCGGACAAGTCGGGATGGTGCGGCGCAACTGGGGCTCCATCAGCAACGACTACGGAGACCTGGCGGCCATCGTTGACTATCGCCGTGGCATCACCCGCAAGTTCACCGTCGAGATCGGCGCCGAGGGCACACCTGGCGCGTCCCTCGTCGGCTTCGGCGGAGTCTTGCAGGTCGGCCATCTTGGAGTCTTCAACGCCGCCGTATCGCGCAGCGTCGCCTCCGGCATACCAGGCTCTCAGTTTTCCGTAGGCGGGCAACGCATCGGCAGAAGGTTCAGCATCGGAGCCTCTGCGACCGTCGCTGATGCGAATTACCGCGACGTTGCGTCCATGAACGGCGCCGGGATTCCTCGCAAGCAGCTCAGCGCCTTCACTAGCTACTCGTCCAAACGCTACGGCTCTGCCGGCGTCTCCTACACCGAGCTCGATCAGGATGCGTCTCCCACCATGGTCAATTCCGGCGGCGCGCCTGCCCAGCGCTCGCGGGTCTTTACCGCAAACTATTCGCTCCAAATCCACCGCGTGTCGTTCTACGCCACCGAGTTCCGAACCTTAAGCGGAACCGGGAGCAATGGCTTTCAGGTGGGCATGATCGTCCCAATGGGCAGGAATCGCTCCGCCAGTGCCTCTGGGGCCTCCGATGGAACCCGGCAGCTGCAGGTGCAGCAGGCGGCTCCGCAGGTTGGAGATTGGGGCTATCAGGCCTATGTCGCCGGCGGTGATTCCAACCACGAATTTGCTTTGGGTCAGTACAAGGCGCCAGTGGGCCTGTTTACGGCCGGCGTGGACCGCAATTACGGCGTGACGACCCTGCGCGTGGAAGAACAATCCGCGATTTCATTTGCAGATAAGAAGCTCTTCGCGTCGAATGAGATCTACGATAGCTTTGCCGTGGTGGACACTCGTCCCCTGGAGAACGTTCGCGTGTATCAGGAAAATCGCTACGCCGGGACTACCGGGAGTTCGGGAAGGGTGCTGGTGCCCGATCTGCGCGCCTTCGAGTTGAATCATCTCAGCATTGATCCGACCGATGTTCCGGCGGATGTGGCGCTGGTCAACGACAAGGTTACGCTGCGTCCACAGGATCGCTCCGGCGTAATCGTCAAGTTTCCGATTCACATTAACCACTCCGCATTGCTGCGGTTGGTGGACCAGGCCGGTAAGTTTGTGCCGCAGGGCAGCATGGCCACCCTGCATGCAACCGGAGTCGTGGTCCCAGTCGGCTATGACGGCCAGGCCTATGTCGAGGAGCTCAGCCCGCACAATGAGCTTTCCGTGGAATATCCCGACGGAAAGCGCTGCGCCGTCGTCTTCGACTACCTTCCACTGCGCGGCGACATTCCCTCCATTGGGCCGCTGCCGTGCCTGGAGAAGAAGCCATGAAGCAAAAACTCGTTCTGATGGTGCTGCTCTTCTTTGCCTTTGGTGCTGAACAGGTAGTGGGACAAACCTGCACCCTTACCATCTCGGCTTTGAGCTTCGGGACCTATACCAGCACGCTCCTCAACGGCACCGCTACCGGCAAGGTGACCTGCGCCGGTACGTGGAACATTCCCATGTATACCGGCAGCGGAGCAGGTGCGACGGAAACCCTTCGCGTGATGACCGGCACCGGCGGTGCCACCCTCAATTACCAGTTGTTTACCGATGCGGCGCACAGCAACAACTGGGGCGACACCACGGGCAATGAACTCACTGGAACCGGCAACACAACCATCACCGTCTACGGTCAGGTACCGGCGGCGCAGTATTCCACCCCGGGCACCTACACCGACACAATGACCACGGCCACAACTTCGTTCGCCGTTACCGCGACCATCCAGGCGACCTGTACGGTATCGGCCACGCCCCTGGCCTTCGGCACATACGCCGGCGTCCTCATCAATTCGACATCCACAATTTCGGCCACCTGCACCAACACGACCCCTTACAAGGTTGGACTCAACGCCGGCACGGCAACCGGGGCAACGGTAGCGAATCGCTCCATGACGGGCCCGTCCGCGGCTCTATTGCACTACCACCTGTACAGCGACTCCGGCCACACCATCAACTGGGGCAATACGGTCGGAACCGACACGGTCTCCATGACTGGCAGTGGTGTCGCCCAAACGCTCACCGTCTACGGACAAGTTCCGGCGGGGCAATTCGTCACCCCGGGCAGTTACACGGACACAATCACCGTCACTCTCACCTATTGACGCGATCTGCGCCCCCATCTGGCGCTGAGGAACCTCCCGGGTCGGCGCACCACCAGCGAATGACTTGTGCCTGTGGGCCGCACGGAAAAGACTCACCTCCCGCACTCCGTGGAAAACGAACTATCTGAACTGGACGCACCAGATTTGCGTCGCCAACTTCTGCCGCCCGCGCCTCGCACAGGAGTGTGCGGATTCACTTCGTGTGAGCCAGCGCTCCGCAAAGTGTTACCTCCGCTTCATGCTCAGCCATTTCCTCCTTGAATCAGAACGCTTCTACCTTTACCCTTTGGCCTTAATTCTCTGTAAACGCAATCACGTCATCTCCTGCCAACAGAGCAGGGGAGGCTCCGGTTGCGTCTGTTTCATTGCTGTTCTTGCGTTTGCGATGTGGCCGGCGCCAGTCGTCCCATCAGGAGGTTGTTGCTTGAGCACTCATGTGAATTTTCCTTGCGCGGATTCCGCTCCGCGCGGTTCCTCTCTTCCGGCTGACCACCGTACAACCAACACGCTCCTTCGGGGCCTCTGCCTTGTGGGAGTTCTTCTGCTTTCCTCCACTCTGCTGTTTGGCACGGAGGTTCCCAAAAAGAAGGCTGCGGTGCAGCCCACGGTTCATGCTGCCATGCACCCGGTCGTGGTCAAAATCAGTGACAGCCGGATTGCTCCCATTCCGACTGGCGATAAGCCCGTCAGCTACCACGCGCCCTTCGACTCCGGCGATTGCAGCATCTGTCACCAGGGTGGAGACACGCAGAAGCCCGGGCCGGTAAAGAACGTCAACAACGAGCTTTGTCTGGGTTGTCACGACGACTTCCACCAGACCCTCTCACGCAAGTTCTCCCATCCGCCGGCACAAAAGAACTGCCTGAGCTGCCATAATCCCCACAACTCCGCGCAGCCGCACCTGCTGCTGGAAGAGCCCACCAAGCTTTGCCTGGGCTGCCACACTCAGATGAAGATGTCCGTCTCGCAGGCCAAGGTCAAGCATGCCGCCCTCACCCAGGGTGACAAGTGCCTGAACTGCCACAACGCGCACGGCGCCAACGTGGAGCACCTGCTGCAACAGCTTCCCATGCAGCTCTGCCTCACCTGCCACGGCAAGGACGATGTGCTGGACCATGCCGGCAAGAAGCTGACCAACATGAAGCAGCTCCTGGCCGACAACCCGAATCACCACGCGCCGGTGGCTGCCGAAGATTGCAGCGCCTGCCACAAGACACACGGCGGCGCCAACTTCCGCCTGTTGACCAACGACTATCCCGCTACCTTCTACACGCCCTATGACGCCAAGAACTACGCGCTCTGCTTTGGCTGCCACGAGGAGAAGGTCTTCACCGCGGCCCAGACGGAAGAGCTGACGCAGTTCCGCGACGGCAGCCGCAACCTGCACTATCTGCACGTGAACAAAACTGAGATGGGCCGCAGCTGCCGAGCCTGCCATGAGGTGCACGCCTCGCAGCAGGATCACCATATCCGGGACTCCGTGCCCTATGGTTCCAAGGGCTGGATGCTGAAGGTCAACTTTGTGAAAAGCCCGACGGGTGGCAGTTGCTCACGTACCTGCCATGCCACCAAGTCGTACAACAACACGCGCACTCCTGCGGCGGGAACTGCTCCTGTCGCGGCCGCGCCAGCAAAGCCCTGATGCCAACGCGCATCTTCATTCGCGGAGCGTTTCTGCTGCTTGTCTGGATGTTCTTCGGGCCCGGCGCGTGTGGTCTCACGCACGCCCAGCCTGGAACTCTGGTGCAGGACAGGGAGATGCCGTCATTGGCGGGGGGCAGCGCACATCTGCTCTCCGCCAATAGCTCCGCGGAGGTCATCGTGTACTTCCGCCCCGGGCAGGACTACTCCGGCCTGGTGCTGAAAGAGGTGGCGGCACTCCAGAAGGAATTGGCGGACAAGCCCGTTCACTGGATTGCCGTCGTCAGCGACCGTTATGACGGCGCGGCGGCCTTGGCCATGGCGCAGCAGGCGGGAATCACCATGCCGGTGGTCGTAGATGCCGGGGATCATCTGTATGGAGAGTTGGGTGCGGCGCAGGTTCCCGTCGTGGTGCTGTTGGACCATGGCTACCGGCTGGTTGCCTACGAAGCTTTCCGCAAGGTGAACTACGCGGCCGTTGTGCGCGCGCGGATCCAGTATCTGCTCAGGGAGATTAACGAGAATCAACTTGCCGCTGTCTTGAATCCTCCAGTGGCACTTACCGACAGTGAGGAGGCGGCGGGTGCCCGGCGCCTCCTGCTGGCGACCAGACTGCTGGAGGCGAAGAGCTACGAGAAGGCCCTGGAGAACGTGGAGGTCAGCCTGCAGCGCTATCCCACTGCCGCCGCCTACGCGCTGAGGGGCCAGATTCTGGCCGCGCAGGGCAAGTGTCCCGAGGCTCTCGTGGCCTTCCAACAGGCGCTCAGGCTCGATGCCAACAATCTCCACGCCGCGCAGGGAAGTAAGAGCTGCTCTACCGCGCAGCACTGACCGGCGCCGCTGTGGACTTTCCTTTGCATTCGCGGCAAAGCGGTATATAAGAGTTGAGCGACATGATGAGTTCACTTCCAATGGCCGACATTGTGAACGAAGCCCGTTTCGCGGGACTCGCGCCAATGGTTGGCAACACTCCCCTGCTGAAAATCGCATTTGAGTTCCGCGGCCGCCAGCGCTCTCTCTACGCGAAGTCCGAGCAGTTGAGTCTTACTGGCAGCATCAAGGACCGCATGGCGCTGCACATCCTGCGGGAGGCCTATCGCAACGGCCGCATCCATCCCGGAGACACCATTGCCGAGGCGACCAGCGGCAACACAGGCATCTCATTTGCCGCCATCGGCCGGGCCCTCGGCCACCCGGTCAGAATCTTCATGCCGGACTGGATGAGCAGCGAACGACAGGGCCTCATCCGCAGCTACGGAGCGGAGATCGTACTGGTCAGTGCCGAACAGGGCGGCTTCCTCGGCAGCATTCGCCTCTCCGAAGAGTTTGCCGCCAGCCGCACGGATGTGTTTCTTCCATGCCAGTTCTCGAATGCCGCCAATGCTGAGGCGCACGAAACCACGACCGGTCCGGAGATATGGGCGCAGTTGGAATCCGCTGGAATTTTTCCGGATGCATTTGTCGCCGGCGTCGGTACCGGCGGAACCGTGATGGGAGTGGGGCGCTGCCTCCGCGCTCACAATCCGGCAATCAGAATCCATCCCGTCGAACCGGCCGAGTCTCCCACCATCTCCACCGGGCACAAAGTGGGCAAACACCGTATCCAGGGCATCTCGGATGAGTTCATCCCGGCGATCCTGGACCTGTCTCTCGTGGATCCGGTCATCGCGGTATCGGACGGCGACTCGATCTTGATGGCGCAGAAGCTGGCATCCAGTCTTGGCCTTGCCGTGGGCATCTCCTCGGGATGCAACTTTCTGGCGGCCTTGCAGGTGCAGGAGCAACTGGGATTGGACGCTGTCGTCGTCACCGTGTTTGCCGATGACAACAAAAAGTACCTGAGCACCGACCTGATGCATGTTGAGCCGGTGCGCTCCGACTACCTCGCGCCTGAGATCACGCTGACGGGAATGTCGGCGCTGCCGCGCGTCTGTCAGTTCTGCGAGGACGCAGCGAAACAACCCCGGGAAATCCTCTAGAATCCGCCTCTGCAAACACAGAGGATCTCGCAAAATAGGACTTGTATGAATCTGGTCGTCAGGTAAGCTGTCGGGCCACGATGACTTAGCGAATTGCCACGGGAGATCTCGCGCGCTCGGGTCTCTTCGTGTCGGCCAGCGGTTTCAGAAGGGCTTAGGTCCGGCTAAGCACTTTTGATTTTGCTCCTGCGCTCGGCAGGGATGAGCTGGGACTTACTCCGGGTGTTACTCCGGGCGTTGCTCTGGGCGTTACTCCCGGTGTTATTCCGAAGCCGTGTAGTTGAGGTTCGGCCCCAACCAGCGCTCCGTCTCTTTCAGGCTCATGCCCTTGCGTGCCGCATAGTCCGCAACCTGGTCGCGATCAATCTTGCCCAGGCTGAAGTAGCGCGCCTGCGGATGCGCAAAGTACAGTCCGCTCACGCTCGATCCCGGCCACATGGCGAATGACTCGGTCAGCAGCATTCCCGTCTGCCTCTGCACGCCCAGCAATCGCCACAGCGTTTCCTTCTCCGTGTGATCCGGGCAGGCCGGATACCCGGCGGCCGGCCGGATGCCGCGATACTTTTCGCGAATCAGCTCCTCGGTGCTCAGCCCCTCCTCGCGTCCATAACCCCACTCCTCGCGCACGCGCTTGTGCAGACACTCGGCAAAGGCCTCGGCCAGGCGGTCGGCCAGGGCCTCCACCATGATCGCGTTGTAATCGTCGTTCTCCGCCCGGAATCGGTCGCACAAATCCTTCATGCCGATGCCGGTGGTTACGGCGAAGGCTCCAATGTGGTCGGCCAGGCCGGTCTCCTTCGGCGCAATAAAGTCGGCCAGCGAGCGGCATGGCTCCTTGCCTTCGCGCTCCGACTGCTGCCGCAAAAAGTGGAATCGCCCAATCGGCACGCTGCGCGTCTCGTCCGCATACAGCTCAACGTCATCGCCCACGGCGTTTGCGGGAAACAGTCCGTACACGCCGCGCGCCGTCAGCAATCCTTCGGCGATAATGCGATCCAGCAGCGCGTTGCCCTCGGAGAATATCTGCCGCGCCTGCGCCCCATGTTCCGCATGCTCCAGAATGCGCGGATAGATGCCCTTCAGCCCCCACGCGTGGAAGAACGGCGACCAGTCAATGAACTCGCGCAGCGTCGCCAGCGGAAAACCTTCCAGCACGCGCACGCCCGTGAACTCCGGCACCGGAACGTCCTCGGCGCACCACTCAATTGCCGTCCGCCGCCGCCGCGCCGTCGCCAGGTCAACCACCTTGCTCTGTGTGGCGGAGTGAGCCTTGCGCAGCGCCTCGTATTCCGCGCGATGCTGTACCACGAACTCCGGCTTGGCCTCGTCGCTCAACAGGCTGCTCGTCACCGGCACGGCGCGGCTTGCGTCCAGCACATGCACCACCGGTTGGCTGTAATGCGGAGCAATCTTTACCGCCGTATGCGCGCGGCTCGTCGTCGCGCCGCCAATCAGCAGCGGCACGGTAAAGCCCTGGCGCTCCATCTCCTTGGCCACGTGCACCATTTCGTCCAGCGACGGAGTAATCAGCCCGCTCAGCCCGATCAGGTCAGCCTTTTCGGCCTTGGCGCGCTCCAGAATCTTTTCGCAACTCACCATGACGCCCAGGTCAATCACGTCGTAGTTGTTGCAGGCCAGCACCACGCCCACAATGTTTTTACCAATGTCGTGCACATCGCCCTTGACGGTTGCCAGCACGATCTTTCCCTGCGCCTTCACCACCTCGCCTGCGGCGACCATCGCGGCCTTCTCGGCTTCCATGTACGGAGTCAGATGCGCCACGGCTTTCTTCATCACGCGTGCGGACTTCACCACCTGCGGCAGAAACATCTTGCCCGCGCCAAACAGGTCGCCCACCACGCTCATGCCCGCCATCAGCGGACCTTCAATCACCAGCAACGGCCTTCCCAGCTTGACCCGCGCCTCCTCGGTGTCTATCTCGATGAAGGCGTCAATGCCCTTGACCAGTGCGTGCGTCAGCCGCTCTTCGACGGTTCCGCTGCGCCACTCCTGGATTTTCTTTTCGCTCTCCACCTCGCCCGTGCCCAAGGTCTTCAGCTTCTCGCCGAACTCCACCAGCCGCTCGGTCGCATCCGGACGCCGGTTCAGCAGAACATCCTCCACCAGAACCTTCAGCTCCGGATCAATCTCCTCGTATACCTCGAGCATTCCGGCGTTGACGATGCCCATGTCCAACCCGGCCGCAATCGCGTGGTACAAAAACGCCGAATGCATCGCCTCCCGCACCCGGTTGTTGCCCCTGAAGCTGAACGAAATGTTGGAGACGCCGCCCGACACCTTCGCGTGCGGCAGGTTCTGCTTGATCCAGCGTGTGGCCCGCAGAAAGTCCACCGCGTAGTTGTTGTGCTCCTCCATGCCGGTGGCGACCGTCAGAATGTTCGGATCGAAGATGATGTCCTCTGCCGCGAATCCAACCTCATCCACCAGGATCCGGTAAGCCCGCTCGCAGATGCGAATCTTCGCCTCGTAATTCGCCGCCTGTCCCTCTTCATCGAAGGCCATCACCACCACTGCCGCGCCGTACTTCAGCACCTTCGCCGCGTTCTGCCGAAACCGTTCCTCTCCCTCTTTCAAGGAGATCGAGTTGACGATGCCTTTCCCCTGCATGCACTTCAGCCCGGCTTCGATGACCTCCCATTTAGAGGAGTCCACCATGAAGGGAACCTTCGCCACCTCCGGCTCGCTGGCCAGCAGTTGCAGAAAGCGCGTCATCGCCCGGACGCCGTCCACCATCCCCTCGTCCATGCAAATGTCTATGACGTTGGCCCCGTTCTCCACCTGCTGCCTGGCCACGCTCACCGCTTCTTCGTACTTACCTTCCTTGATCAGCCGTGCGAACTTCGGCGAACCGGCCACGTTCGTCCGCTCGCCCACCATGATGAAGACGCCCGGCTGCTGCGTGAATGGCTGCGACCCTGAGAGCCGCAACGGCCTTGTTTCCATCTCCACGCTCATGCTTTGGCCTCGGAGTTCCTAGATTCAAAGCCTCTAGTAATAAAGTCGCGCGGAGCCTTGCCCGCAACCGCCTTGGCAATCGCCGCAATGTGCTCCGGAGTATTCCCGCAGCATCCGCCTGCAATGTTGATCAGTCCGTCCGTGGCGAAGCCGCCAAGATAGCGCGCCATATCCTCCGGACCAAGATCGAAGCCAGTCTCAGACAGCGGATTCGGCAGCCCGGCATTGGGGTAGCAGGAGATCGCCACGTCCGCCTTCTCCGCCAGCTCGGCCAAAAATGGATACATCAGGTTCGGCCCCAGTGAGCAGTTCAGCCCCACAGAGAGCGGCTTCACGTGCTGCACCGCGTTCCAGAATGCCTCTGTCGTCTGCGCTGAAATCAGCGTCTCACCGCCACGTCCCACGGCGGCGGAGATCATCACCGGCAGTTCGCGGTTGCCCGCCGCCAGGCCGTCTTCGTCGAAGACCTCGCGAATGGCGACCAGCGCGGCCTTGGCATTCAGACTGTCGAAGATGGTCTCCACCAGCAGCAGATCGCTGCCTCCGGCAATCAGTCCGCGCACCTGCTGCTTGTACGCCGTCTTCACCTGGTCGAAGGTCACAACGCGAAAGCCCGCATCATCGGCGTCCGGAGAGTTCGACAGCGACACCGTCAGCGGACCGATGGCTCCGGCCACAAAGCGTTGCCGCCCCGTCTGGTTCGCCACGCGGTCGGCCCACTCGCGACACTGCCGCGCCGAAGTCTCGTTGATCTCCCACGCCAGTTCGCCCAGCTTCCGGTCGTCAATAATCTTCTGGTAGAACTCCGGATCCTTGCGCCCGCCGTGCTCCCGCGGATCCTCCACAAAAAACTCGCTCTGCGTAATGCTTGTGGCGCCGAAGGTGTTGGTTTCAATAATGTCCGCGCCCGCCTCCAGAAACCGCCGATGAATATCGCAGATCATCTTCGGCTGGGTCAGCGAAAACAGGTCACCGTTGTTCAGCAGGTCCTTGGTGGAGTCCTGGAAGCGCTCTCCGCGAATATCGGATTCCTTCATCCCATAGGTGCGGATGGTCGTCCCCATCGCTCCATCAATGACGGCGATGCGGCTCTTCAGAATCGTTTCCAGCGGATGATGTTGGTGAGCTTTCATCATGCCTCCCCGATGGCCTCAAGTGTAACAATGGCCGCAACGGCGCACAAAGCCGTAGTCGCCTGTAGTAGATAGCAAGCGATAAACCGCCAAGCATACAACAACCTCGAAATGGGCCAGGGAAGCCCTCTCCTTCACATTCTGGAGCGCTCACTCCACCCGCCGCGCGGCGGCCAAAATCCCCCAAAAACACACCCGAAAACTGCCCCAGATTTGCCCGCCCAACGCCCAGAAACCGCTCGCACCGCGCTCCACCTCAACCCAAAACCGCCCGAATTCGCCCGGAAAATCGCGCGCCGCAAGTTTCTGTCAACCCCAGTTTTTCGAAGGATTCCGCCCAACCAAGTGATTCCGCACGAGATATAAACCACCCTTCCGCTGAGGGTCCACCCCCTCCAAATTGCTATTCTGGATACAGCGGTAAGCAACAGGATTTCGCGCCGGAAGCTTCAGAGGTTTCGTTCTTCAACCTCCGAAACCTCTGAAACATCCGTAACATCCGAAACATCAGCACGTCCGACAGCTCTATCTCGTTCTTTCTCAAATTTTTGCCCAACAATATAGGGGGGAGGGGGTACGCACCCCATTCCCGCCCTCGTGTAACATCAAAAATCAAGATGCCATTTCGCGTGTGGAATCCGTGGCGGAGCCAGCCGCCGTCTTCTTCCTCTCCTGCCGGCCCGTCGCCTGCACGGCCGTCGCCGGAGAGCCTGTCTCCAGAGAAGGAAGCCGCGCGCCTTGCCGCCGACCCGCGCGTGCATCGCCTCTTCGACTGGTTCCTCCGCCACGAGCGCGAGATCGCCGACTTCCAGATGGCCATCACCGGTATTCCCGCGCCGCCGTTTGCCGAGCAGGCGCGCGCCGACTGGCTCCGCCAGCGCTTTCAGTCTCTGGGACTTGCGCCCACCAGCGACGCCGCCGGCAACCTGCTGGCCGCGCGCCCCGGAGCCGAATCCGCCCCTTCCATCGCCATCAGCGCGCACCTGGATACGGTCTTTCCCGCCGACACGCCGCTCGACGTGCGCCGCGAGCACACTCGCCTGCTCGGCCCCGGCATCAGCGATAACGGCAGCGGACTGGCCGCCCTGTGGGCTCTGGCTTCGGCCTTTGCCGACTGCGATATACGCACCCTGCGCCCCCTGCTCTTTGTGGCCAACACGGGAGAGGAAGGAGAGGGCAACCTGCGCGGCGTGCGTCACTTATACCGCCGTCCCCTGGCCGCCACTGGAGCCAGTGTGGTCTCAGACGATGCCCCTCCGCCGGAGATTGCCGCGCTCATCGCACTCGACGGTGCAGGCAATGACCGCATCATCGCCCAGGCCCTTGGCAGCCGCCGCTTCCTGGTCACCATCCGCGGCGCCGGCGGCCATTCCTGGAGCGATCACGGCACGCCGAATCCCATCCACGCCGCCGCCTTGGCCGTGGCCGAGCTCTACCGCCTGCCGCTGCCCATGCAGCCACGCACCACCCTCAACGTCGGCTCCATCTCAGGCGGAGCCTCGGTCAACACCATTCCGGAGTCGGTGGTATTCAAGGTGGATATGCGCTCCAGCGACCGCCTCTGCCTGGACCAACTGGAGCAGCAGATGCGCCGCGCCGTGGTGTCAGCCTGCACCGAAGCCAGCGGGGCGGCCGCGCAACCCGGGCTGCGCCTCTCGCACTCCATCGCGCTTACCGGCGAGCGTCCGGCCGGAGATCTGTCCGATACATCGCCACTGCTGGCCGCCGTCCGCGCCGTGGATGCGCAGCTTGGCATCCGCAGCGAGGTGCTGCGTGCCAGCACCGACGCCAACATCCCGCTCTCGCTCGGCCTCCAGGCCCTGACCCTCGGCGCCGGAGGCAGCGGTGGCCGCGCCCATACCCTGCAGGAGTGGTTTGATCCCACGGGCCGCGCCCAGGGGCTCCGGCGCCTGGCCCTGGTGCTGTTGCTGCTGGCAGGGCTGCCCCAGGCGGAGTCCAAGTCGTCCACGGCGGGGCGCGAATTGGGTAGCGAATTGGGTGGCGAGTTGGGTGGCGAATTGGGGTGCGAGTAATGACGCGCTCGCTCAAGGCCCATCTGCTGCTGCTGGCCGCCACCCTGGTATGGGGTGCCACCTTCATCGTCATCAAAGCCGCCCTGGCCGATGCCTCGCCGCTGGTCTTTAACGCCGTGCGCATGGTGCTGGCCGCCGTGCTGCTGCTGGTCATCTTCCGCCACAAACTGCGCTCCATGACCGTAGGCGTCTGGCGCGCGGGCTTCACCATCGGCACCCTGATGTGGCTGGGCTACGAGTTCCAGACCGATGGCCTGCTCTACACCTCGGCGTCGAAGTCGGCCTTCCTCACCGGGGTCAGCGTGGTGCTGGTTCCCATGCTGTTGGCCCTCTTCTGGCGAGGCCACGTCAACCGCTACACCCTGGGTGGAGTGATGGCCGCATGCGTTGGCCTCTACCTGCTCTGCATTCCCGCCGGACAGGGACTGAGCCTGGCCTCGCTCAACCGCGGAGACATTCTCACTCTCGGCTGTGCCGTGGCCTTCGCCTTCCAGATCATCGCCGTCGGCCGCAGCGCCCAGCACTACGACTTCGCGCACCTGGTCACCATCGAGATCGCCGTCTGTGCCGCCTGGATGCTCATCAGCATCCCCTTCGAGCGCCACGCCTACCTTCGCCTCACTCCGCGGCTGCTGGCCGCCCTGGCCATCACGTCCATCGTCGGAACCGTAGGGTGCTTCATCGTGCAGGCATGGGCGCAGCGCTTCACTCCGCCCACGCACACGGCGCTCATCTTTTCCCTGGAGCCGGTCTTCGCCGGGCTGACCTCGTTCGCCGTGCTTGGCGAGCGACTCGGCGGGCGGCCCATCGTCGGAGCCGCGCTCATACTGGCCGGCGTGCTGGCCAGCGAAGTGCTCGGCCAGGTACAGAAGCCCGAAGCCGAGATCAGTGACGAACTGGGCGAAGAGGCCATCTAGCCCGGCGCAGCCTGCATCGCTCCCGTCTGCCTTTACATCCAAAGGAATCATGCTGGCACGGACCAAAGTTGACGGCGATGGGCTCCGCAGGCAGCTGATACAGTTGCAGTCCTTCACACTGGCGTGGATGCTTGCCGAGTGCGGACTCTCGCTGCTGGCTGCCGTGCACGCTCGCAGTGCGGTGTTGCTGGCCTTCGGCTCAGACAGTTTGGTTGAACTGCTCTCCGCCGTGCTCGTCCTATTAAGCGTCTCCCGGAGACTGGGCCTCGGCCAACGCACGATGGATCGCGCCGCGGGGGGACTGCTCTACCTGCTGGCCGCCCTGGTGGCAGCAACCGCCGCGCTGGAGTTGTACTGGCACCGCACTCCCGAGTCGAGCCCGCTGGGCATTGCCGTGGCACTGGCCGCGCTCTGCGTGATGCCCGTGCTGGCCTGGCGGAAGCGCAGGCTTGGCGTTACCATGCAGAACGCCGCACTCGCCGCCGACGCGGCGCAGTCGGCCGCCTGTGCGTATCTGGCGGCCATCACCCTGGTTGGACTGGCAATGAACTCGGCATTCCATATAGGCTGGGTGGATCCCGTTGCCGCCCTAGTCGCCGTGCCGCTTCTCCTCCGCGAGGCACACCGCACCTGGCGCGGCGATGGCTGCCAGTGCCATTGATGTGACGCTCATCGGTGGGGGCGTGTGCGATAGTATGGCAGCACGGGAGAATTCATGAGCCAGTCTCCAGACCAGCCCGGTCATTCCGCGGCGCAGCCTAGTCATTCAAGCGACACACAGGAGCGTCTGCGCGAATTGCTTTCTCGCCGCGGCGTGCCGGAGCTACTGGTTGCGGTCGTCGCCCTATTGGCCTTCCTCGGCACCGCCGGCTTCGCCTTCGTTTACGACGACCGCGCGCAGGTGCTCAATAATCCGGAGATCACGACCTGGCACCGCGTGTTCAGCTACTTTGGCGGCGATGTGTGGAGCACCTACGACCCCACGCACGTGCAGAATTACTATCGCCCGCTCTTCTTCGTCTGGTTCCGGATCAACTATCTGCTCTTTCATCTCAATCCCATGGGATGGCACCTGGCGGCAGTCGCGTTGCATGTTGTGGTCTCGGTGCTGGCCTTCCGCCTCTGCCTCAGCCTGACGTCGGACCGCACCCTGGCCCTGATGGCCGCGCTGCTTTTTGCCGCACACCCAATCCACATCGAATCCGTCGCATGGATCAGCGGCACCACCGACCCTTTGATGTGCGTCTTCCTGCTGGGTGCTGCGCTTTGCTTTTTGCGCTGGCTGCGCGCGGGAGGACTTGGCTCGCTCCTCGCCACGGCCGCGCTCTTCGCCGCCGCGTTGCTGGTCAAGGAACCGGCCATCATGCTGCTGCCTCTGCTGGCGCTGCTGGCAGTGCTCTACGCACCCGGCGCGGATGGGGCTGCCAATGCTTCTGGTGACGCTGCAACCAGCGGACTCACACGCACTTCAGCCCTGCTTCGCGGAGTGCTTCCGCTGGCGGCGCTGGCCGTGGCTTATCTCGCGTTGCGCGCGCACCTTCTGGGTTCTACGGCACACGCGGTCAACCAGCTAACGGCCTTTCAGATTCTGCTGACGCTGCCGGGCATCGCCTTCTTTTACATGCGCCAGGCGCTGGTGCCCGTTGGGCTGTCGCTTCTCTACGACCTGCCTGCGCAGTCGCAACCCACGTGGAACGGCTTCTGGATGCCACTGCTGGTGGTGGCCGCCTTCGGGTTCCTGCTGGCCTGGTGGTGTGCGCGCCCCAATCGTCTTCGTCCCGCGCTGGTGGCTGCTTCCGGCATCTGGCTCTGCTGGCTTCTGCCGGAGTTCAACCTGCAATGGATGCCCATCGGCGAGCTGGCGCATGACCGTTATCTCTACCTGCCCGTGCTCGGACTCTGCCTTCTTGTGGCCATCGCCGTGCGACAGTGGAACGATGGTGACGCCAGTACGGTGAGGGATGCAGCGCGCGGCGCCGTCCGTGATGCCGAGCCTCGCCTCGCACTTGGCCCGCAACAGAGCATCACCTTCGTCTGCCTGCTGGCATTTCTGCTGGCCGGAACAGTGATGCAGGAGTCCTTCTGCGCCAGCGACCTCCTTATCTGGAGCCGAGCCGCCCGCACCGCTCCGCACAGCGCCATCGCCTTTAGCAACCTTGGCACCGTGCTGCTGGAGCGCGGCGACAGCGCGCGCGGACTTGCGGCTCTGGGGCGTGCGCTGGAACTCGACCCCGACTCGCACACCGCCAACTTCAACATCGGCTTTGAGCTTTACAATCGCCACGACTTCGCATCGGCCGAGCCCTACGTGGCGCGCTCCATCCAGGTCGCTCCGGGCATGGCCGAGGGCTACCGCCTGCTGGGCAGCATCGAGCTGCGCCTTGGCCACGCCGATGTGGCCGAGCCCCTGATGCGCAAGGCCGTCGCGCTGGCTCCCCGGCAGGAGGGTTACCACCTGGCGCTCGCGCTCGTGCTTTTGGAGCGAGGAGACCGTCAGGGCGCCGCCCAGGAGTTCCGCCGCGAGATGGAGCTTTTTCCCGCCAACCCGATGCCGCAGCAGGCTCTGCGCCAGTTGGGGCCGGGTTTCTAGCATCCACCTGCGTTTTCAACAGCTACGATATCTCTTCCGGCGAGAATTGCTGGTGACTTTGTCCCCCATTGGTGCGTCTAACCAGCCAGGACCGGGGAGGGCAGATGCGCCAGCCCCGGGTTGCCTATTTCCCGCGGAAAAGGGGTAGGATATTCCGCAGGGGAAGAACTTCACCGCAGAGACATCTTGCCGGAGGGCACATGGAGCCGGGGGGAACACGCCTCGGGCTGCCGCAGACTCAAAATGACGCAAACTAAACAAAAAAATCACTTTGCTCCGCTATTTGTGGCCTCGGTAACGGTGGCCCTGGTGTTGTTGATTGGCTCGGTCGTCACCTTCACGGCGCGCGCCAAGAGCGTGGACAGTTCCGACGCGCCGCGGCTCAGCGTTCCAGCCGCGCGCCAGCATGAGAACGAGTTCGCCAAGGTGGCCAAGGCGGTCGAGCCCGCCGTGGTCAACATCAACACTGAATCGGTCATCAAGAACCCGCACAAGCGCCTGCACCGCCCGCCGCAGCAGAACCCCGGCGAAGAAGACCAGGAAGAAAACGGCGGCAACAGCATGCAGGACTTCTTTGAGCGCTTCTTCGGCCAGGCGCCGGAGGGTGCGCCCAACGCGCCTGGTGTTCCCAACGGTGGCGACATGACCACGCAGTCGCTCGGCTCCGGCATCATCGTCAGCCCCGCCGGATACATCATCACCAACTATCACGTGGTGGAGAAGGCCGACCGCATCCGCGTCAGCCTGGTGGGCGAGCCCGCCTCGGTCAGCTACCCGGCCAAGGTCATCGGCACCGACAAGGAAACCGACCTCGCGGTCATCAAGATTGAAGTCAGCCACCCGCTGCCTTACGCCAAGCTGGGCAACTCCGACAGCATGATGGTGGGCGACTGGGTGCTGGCCATCGGCAGCCCCTTCGGCCTGCGCAGCACGGTCACCGCCGGCATCGTCAGCGCCAAGGGACGCAACATCGTTCCGGGTCGCCAGTTCCAGAGCTTCATCCAGACCGACGCGGCGATTAACCCCGGCAACTCCGGCGGACCACTGGTCAACATGGATGGCGAGGTCATCGGCATCAACACCGCCATTTACACCGAGAGCTCCGGCTACCAGGGCGTGGGTTTTGCCATGCCAAGCAACACCATCGCCGAGGTCTTCAACCAGCTCGTCGGCCCCGTCCATAAGGTCGAGCGCGGCAGCATCGGCATCACCTTCAGTGCCGAGCCCAGCCCGGCGGTCACCCGCATGTACGGCGGCGGACGCGGCGTCATCGTGATGGATGTCAATCCCAACGGCCCGGCGGCTACCGCCGGATTGCAGGCCGGTGACGCTATCATCAGCGTGGGCGGCAAGCCCGTGGCCAACGGAGAAGAACTGGTCGCCGAGGTCAGCGCGCACCATGCCGGAGACAAGCTGAAGATTGGCTACCTGCGCAGCGGCAAGCAGCAGGAGGCTACCGTCACCATCGCCGACCGCCAGAAGCTCCTGGGCGCGCAACTCGGCATGGCCGAGGAGGACGCCGAGGAGCAGGCTCCCAAGGAGAGCAAGCTGGGTGTCACGGTCAAGGCCGTTCCGGCCGCCACCGCCAAGCGCCTCAACCTGCCGGCCAACCAGGGCGTACTGGTCACGGACGTCAAGGCCGGAAGCTTTGCCGACTCGGTGATGCTCGGCCGCGGCGACGTGATCCTCGAGGTCAATCGCCAGCCGGTGAACGATCCGGCCGGCTTCGCCAAGGTGGAGTCCACGCTGAAGAGCGGTCAGGACGTGGTCTTCGTCGTGCGGTCCGGACAGGGAATCAACGCCTCGAACAGCTTCCTGGGCGGAACGCTGCCGTAGTAACCTAACCTAGGTCCCAAAGGCTGCCGGAGCCCGAGCCTTTCGTTATTTGATGGCTCCGGCGGCATGGGATACGCTCTCATCCTGAACACCTTGCGTGCCAGCCAGGGTGGGGCTCGAGCAGAGAGAAACCAACCCCCACGGGAACCAACTCCCCGGGGATTAGCGGAACAAGAGGTGCAGCGGTTGCGTCGTCATATCACAGGGATTTTCGTGGGCCTCGCCATCATGGTCGCGCCTTGCCTTGCAGCCACTCCGTCGGGCCACAAGAGCACCGCTTCGCACTCCGCGTCGCCGAAGGCTGCGTCGGCTAAGCCGACATCGGCCCGAACTGCTTCGCCCAAAGCTTCTACCGGCAAGCCTGTTTCCACTAAGGCGGCGGCGCCGCACTTCGCGGCGTCAAAGTCTGCGTCGTCCAAGTCCGCGCGCGGCCATGCATTGGCCTCGCAGGATGCACCGCAAAAGGCCTCCGCCACGGGCCGCCATTCGCGCAAAGGCGCGACACTGAAAACCGTCGCCGTTCGACCGAAGAGCAAGGGCCAGCAGGCGATTGACCGACAGCGCACCCTGGAGATTCAGGAGGCGCTCATCCGCGAACGCTACCTCTCGGGCGAGCCCACCGGAGTCTGGGATCAGTCCACGCGTGACGCATTCACCCGCATTCAGGATGAAAACCACTGGCAGACCAAGATCGTCCCCGACTCGCGCGCGCTCATCAAGCTCGGCCTCGGTCCGGAGCGCCAGAACCTTCTCAATCCCGATAGCGCCGATCTGGCCACGCCTCCGCCCCCGCGGCAAGAGAGGTCTGCCTCCGGCGGCACCAACTAAGTTTTCTAGGAATTTTCCTTACCGCGCCCATCACTTAAGAGCACGACTCGGCCAGCATTACTCCACAAAGTAGCCCTCAGCGGCCTGTGCGGTTACTCCACGCTTCTTCACCGTCACCTTCATGCGGTGGTAGCCGAGGTCTTCGCCCTCGACGGTAAATCGCAGGGTGTACTGCTGGCGCATATCCCCGGCAATTTCCCTGTAGATTTCAGTAAGCGCCGAGTTCTTCGCCATCTCCTGCGTATTCATTTCCTTCTTGTTCAATTCCTTCTTCTTGATTTCAAAGTAGCGGCCGCCCGTCTCGCGCGCGATTCTCTCCAGCACCTGTCGGCCCTTGTTGCGGCTCTCCCGGCTGGACTCGCCGTCATGGCTCGTGTCGTGTGCGCCCCCGCCCAGGCCAGCGCCCGAGGGCATGCGGGTCAGGTGATCCTCCTCCGGCTCCTCGGGCACATACACCGTGTACACCACCACGTTGCCGCGCTGCGCGCTCCGGATGGCCTCCTGCAATTTGGTGCGGCTCTCGTAATCCACTCCATTGCTGAAGACAACCAGCGCCTTGCGTCCCTTGCGCGTCTTCATCACGTCGCCACAGGCCAGGAAGATGGCGTCGTACAGCGTGTTTCCGGCGAAGAGGAAATCGTCCGTGCTCTCCTCGCCGCGCCGGCGCTCACCGACGGCGGAATGCTGCTCGCCCACACTGATTGCGTCCACGCCCTTCAGCAGCCGCTCACGAGAGGTGGTCACATCCTGTAGCAGTTCCACCTCACGGCTGAAGCGAATGACAAAGGCGCGGTCGCGCCCCTCACGCAAGCTCTTCACAAACTCCGCGGCCGCCCTGCGCTCATCGGCCAGAGCCTTGCGCTGCCCGCGGCTGGTGTTGGCCACCAGCCCAACCAGCAAAGGGGAGTCCACCTCGCGCACGACTGCGGTCACCCGCTCGGCGCGGCCATCGGATTCAATCGCAAAGTCCTCGGCGGTGAGGCCATCCACGGCCTCGCCCTGCTTGTCCCGCACCACCACCGTCAGGCTGATCTCGTGGGCCACGGTCGCGGACGTTGCCGCAGATGTCATGGACTTCGCATCCGCACCGTTCGCCCCGGGTTGGCTCTGCGCGCACAGCGGCATCCCGCACAGCGGCATCCCACACAGCATCGTCCCCGCCAGCAGTAGGGCAGGGATCGCCAGCATCAGCAGGGAACGGCCAAAACAGCGCGTGCGGCTCATGCCGAAGAGCATGGCACAAGCCGCACGTGGAGAAAAGATGGGAGATGTGGTGCTAGAAGAAAACAGCCGCCCTCAGGCTTCGGTCGGCTTGCTGCCCGTGTTGCTGAAGGTGCTCCAAACGGCTGCGGCGGCCACAATTACGTTGGCCACCACCACCGGCATGGCGTGGATGAGCAGCCCGTAGGTGATCCACATCAGCGCCGCACCGGCCTGAATCAGGCGCAAGGTCGCGGGTTTCTTGAAGAAGTACGAGAGGCCGAAGCAGGCCGTGGCAATCCATCCAATCCAGCTCAGCATGGCTACTGTTCTCCTCCCGTAGAGGCGTCGTCCAAACCCGTTGCGCGCAGGGTGACAAAGTCGGTGCGTGTGCGCGCCCACTCCTGTACCAGGAAGCCCTTTTCCTCAAAGAAGCGCCGAATCTGCGGCTGGCTCCATTCGGCGGCCTCTTCCAGGATAGGCACCAGCACGCTCAAGGCGTTATCGCTGAGCACGGTGCGGCGGGCGATCTGCGTCACCGCCCTGGAGCTGCTGACGGCAATCGTCAATCCGTCGCCGTCGTTGACGTGCAGCATGGCGTTGATGTCCGAGCTGCCATCGCCGGCGTAGACCACGTGGTCGCGGCCAATCGAATTTTCCTTCTGCAACTGCATGATGCGCGCCACCTTGCCGTATCCGGCGGTGCAGCGCAGCAGGCGCTTGATGCTGCCATCCGGCGCCCATTCAAACTCGGTGCCGAAGATGTGATCGGCCGGGACGATGCCCTCCAGGGCCGACTGCACAATCTCCACCGGAGCGGCCGACAGCACGTAGAAGTTGAACTGGTATCCCGGAATGCCTTCGCGCAGCGTGTTGTAGAGCAGTTCGATGTTCTGCTTCAGCGGAATGCGCTTGCCGGTCTCCACCAGGTGCTTGCGCCGGACCTTCGTGTGGAAGGCCGGGTCGTGCAACAGCAGATAGGCCAGTTCGGCCCCCTGCTGAACAAGGTTCAGCCGTGCCATGCCCTCCACCTTCTGCTTGAACTCCTCCACCGGGATGCCCAATACCTCGGTGAGCACCCAGCCGGAGTCGTTGAAACTCAGGGTCTGGTCAAAGTCACTGGCGAACAGATACTGCTTGGTTAAAGAATCACTCATAGCACTTACTATGATAGGCCAGGTGAGAGGGTTGGTTCGTTAAATGCCTATCAATTGATTTAATTCATGCTATGGCAGATGGGTATGGCGTCAATAACTATCATGTAATCAATGAATTAAGATGACAAAGCCGGCTTCCCGAAAGAGGCCGACGAAGGTGATTTCCCTGCGCCCAGGGCATTTTCGGGCAAGAAAAACCCCGCAGCCGGGTGGCGCGGGGGGTGGAAATCCTGCTTTTCGACTCCAGATTTTCGGCCTAATAACGCTCGGCCATGAACTCCGTTATGCGCTGGTAAGCCTCGGCCAGCACATCCTCCGGCGGCAGGTAGACGATGCGCATGTGCCGCGTGCCAGGTTTTTCGCCAAAACCGGAGCCGTGGACGCAGAGCACGTACTTCTGCTCGACCAGCTCGGTGACAAACTGCTTGTCTTCCTCCGGGATATCCAGCTTCGGGAAGGCGTAAAACGCTCCATGCGGAGCCGTCAGCGTCACGCGCGGGGTGCGCTTGGCCCATTCGAGCGTCAAATCACGGCGGCGGCGCAGCTTGTTGCGAACCTCGATGAGGTGGTCCTGCGGGCCGTCCAAGGCCGGTGCAATGGCGTACATAAACGGGTGCGGAGCACTCAAACGCGCGCGCAGCAGCTTGTACACCGCCTCCAGGTAGTCGCCCAGGGCCTCGGCCGGCCCGGTTGCCACGGCCCAGCCAATGCGCCAGCCCGGCACCAGGTAGGCCTTGCTCAGGCCGTTGAAGGTGATGACCGGAACATCCGGCGCGAGTGTGGCGATGGAGATGTGCTGCTGGTCGTCGTCCAGGATCAGCGAGTCGTATATCTCGTCGGCCAGGATGAGAAGGTTGTGTTTGCGCGCCAGTTCGGCAATGCCTTCCAGCGTTTTGCGGGAGTAGATCGCGCCCGTCGGGTTATTCGGGTTGATCAGCAGAATGGCCCGGGTGCGGGAGTTGATGCGCGCCTCGATGTCGTCCAGGTCCGGCTGCCAGCCGTTCTCCTCGTTCAACTGGTAGGAGTTCGGCTCGGCGCTCAACTTGCCCAGCACCGCACCGTAGAGCGGGTAATCCGGGCAGGGCGTCAGCACGTTGTCGCCGGGGTTGACCAAGGCGGTCAGGCAGTGGTCAATCACCTCTCCGGAGCCAAAGCCCACCATGATGCCCTGAATGTTCTGGAAGCCGCGCTCCTCGGCCCTGCGCCGGATGGCCTCCACCGCGGAGCGCTCGCCCAGCGAGTCTCCGTAGCCGTTGTGGCCGTCGCGCATGGCCTTGATGGCCGCCTCAATCATGTGCGGAGGCGTGGTGAAGTCATAAGTGCAGGGGTCGCCGATGTTGAGATACAGAATCTTGTGACCCTGGCGCGCAACCTGGTCGGCCACCACGGCAAGGTCGCGGATGGCATAGCTGACGTTGGCCATGCGCGTGGCCGGCGAGATTTGTTGTAAGGAATTCAAAGCGGTCGTCATTGATACCTAACTAAGTGGAATCTTTCTATTGAACCTGATACGTCGGCGTGGCGCAAGTATTCGGCTCACAAACCTCGCGGCATCGCAGCCTTCCGCGCAAGTCGTTAGTTCATCGCACTCACGATTTGCAGCAGACAGAAACGCCACACAGCTTATGCCGTGTGGCGCCTCCGGTTGCATCGCTTTTCCGGTTAATCGGTCTCAAAGAAGAGGTGGAACTTATCCGCACCGGGCGTGGCTGAGCCCGCCGCCTCGGCCGCGGCCTTCTTCTTCCATTCGCCTTCGTCGAGCACGGTGATCGCCGCCAGCTTCTTCCCGGTCAGCGACTGGTTCAACGCGTCCAGATTGGCCGAGTTCAGCTTGATGAAGTCGCCAACCACGTCATCCAACTCGTGGCTGAGCACGGCGGCGCGGTCGGCCTGAGCCTTCGTCGGCCGTCCCTCGTAGCTGTTCACCGCACCGTACACGCTCCCCAGGTACTCGCGGATGCGTTCCTCTCCGGTGATGGCGCCACCCTCCTTGGTGGCCACAATGCGCGAGCGCAGTGCGTTTGCCTTGGTGGCGTAGTCCGTCAGTTCGGCTTGCAGCGGGTCCTTGGCGTCCAGTCCGGCGGCGCGGGCGTTGGCCGCGTCACGCACGCCGGTGATGGCCTCCACGGCCCAGCTCATGTGCCCGATGGTCTCACTCAGTTTTCCCATCAGCGCGAACTGCGCCTTGCGGTCTTCGACCGTGAATTTCGCGCGCGGGTCCAGTGCCACCTCCAGCTTGCCGGTGTACACCTTGCCGTTCTTGGTCAGCTTCACCGTGTAGGTTCCGGGCAGCACCCGCGGACCCACGCCGGCCTCAAACAGCGCCGAGGCCGCCGGCGGAACCTTGGGCGGCTTCAGTCGCATGGACCACTGCACGCGGTTGATGCCACGCTTCATGCCTGGATTCAAGGTGTCCATCAGCTTGCCCTGGGCGTCCAGAATCTCGATCTTGAAATCGCCCTTCATGTGCCGAGCCCGCTGATAGTAGGTGATGGTGGCGTTCTCCGGCCGGCCAGCGCCGTTAAACGTGTTGTCGCCCTCGGGCCATCCGCCATTGGATTGCAGATACTGCACAGAGCGGCGCGACGGCAGCAGCGCGGCTTCGGCGGAGAGAACCTCCGGAGTCAGCGCGCGCAGCGGCGAAATGTCGTCAATGATCCAGATGCCACGTCCATGCGTTGCCAGCACCAGGTCGCTCTCGCGCTCCTGGATGACGATGTCGCGCACGGCCACGGCCGGGAAGTTGGAGCCCTTGTACTGCGCCCAGTGATCGCCGCCATCCACGCTCACCCACAGGCCCAGCTCGGTGCCCAGGAAGAGCAGCTTCGAGTCCTTGGTGTCTTCGGCGATGACGTGTGCATAGCCATGCACGCCGCTCTCCTTAGCCGCCAGGGCATGCCAGGTCTTGCCGCGGTCCGTGGTCTTGTAAACGTACGGCGTCATGTCGCCAAAGGTGTGGCGATCAAACGTCGCGTAGGCCACTTCTGCGCTGTAGCGGCTGGCGGCAACAGTTGTTACCCAGCTGTTCTTCGGCAGGCCGGGCACGTTGCCGACGACGTTCGTCCAGGTCTTGCCGCCGTCACTGGTCACCTGCAGGTTGCCGTCGTCGGTGCCGACCCAGATTACGAGCCCGCTCTTCGGCGATTCACTGATGGAGTAGATCGAGGTGTGCGTTTCGGCCGAGGAGTTGTCAACGGTCACGCCGCCGGACTCCTCCTGCTTCTGCTTCTCCGGATCGTTCGTCGTCAAATCCGGCGAGATGCGATCCCAGGTCTGTCCGTGGTCACGCGAGCGGAACAGGTACTCGGCGCCAATGTAGATGGTGCCTTTCTGGTTCGGGCTCATGTGGATCGGCGTGTTCCAGTTCAGCCGCAGCTTCTTGTGTCCGTAGTCGGCGTAGGGGTGGATGCTGCGCGCCTCATGCGTGATGCGATTGATGCGTCCCAGCTCGCCGCCCTGCGACTCGGCGTAGATGTAGTTCGGGTCCGACGGATCCTCGAACATCCAGAAGCCGTCGCCGCCGTACATGTTCTCCCAGCGCGAGTTGGTGATGCCGCCGGGATAGGAGGAATCGCCCACCCAGGCGCTGTTGTCCTGCAATCCGCCGTAGACGTGGTAGGGATCGGCGTGATCCACGCTGACGTGATAGAACTGCGAGACCGGCAGGTTCTGCATGTGCTCCCAGTTGGAGCCGCCATCCTGGCTGCGCCACAGTCCGCCATCATCACCCGTGTAGACGATCTTCGTGTTCTCCGGGCTGATCCACACATCGTGAAAGTCGCCGTGCGCACCGCCACCGACCGAACTGAAGCTGCGTCCGCCGTCGTTGCTGTACAGCAGTGCAAGGTCGGGCTTGAACAACTTGTTCTCGTCCTTGGGATCAACAATCAGGTGGGCAAAGTAGAACGGGCGCCAAACCATGTACTGACTGGCGTCGAGCTTCTTCCAGTTCGCGCCGCCATCGTCGCTGCGGAAGAGTGCGCTGGCTGCCGACTCGATCATGGCGTACACCACGCTCGGCTTGCTGGGCGCCACGGCCACTGCAATGCGGCCGTAGGGTTTGGTGGGCAGGCCCTTGGCGTTGGACTCGGTCAGCTCCGTCCAGTGTTCGCCGCCATCGGTGCTCTTGAAGATGCCGCTGCCCGCGCCGCCCGAGCGGAAGGTCCAACCCTGGCGGCGGAAGTCCCACTGCGAAGCGTAAATCGTGTTGGGCTCGCTGGCGCTGCTGGAGAGCATGCCGCAGCCCGTGCTCGCATTGGCACCGGGCAGCACGTTGCGCCAGCTCTTGCCGCCGTCGGTCGTCTTGAAGACGCCGCGGTCGCCTCCGTCGCTCCACAGGTGGCCCAGGGCGCAAACCAGCGCCGTGTTGCCGTCCTTCGGGTCCACCAGAATCTTCGAGATGTGCTCGGATTCCTTCAGCCCCACGTTCGTCCAGTTGTCTCCGCCGTCGGTGGAGCGGTACACGCCGTCGCCAATGCTGACGCTGTTGCGCGTCCAGCTTTCGCCGGTGCCCACCCACAGGTTCTTCGGGTTGCTCGGGTCAATCGTAATGGCGCCAATGGACTGCGCCGAGGTCTTATCGAAGATGGGCGTGAACGTGGTGCCGCCGTTGATGCTGCGCCACACGCCGCCGCTGGCCGCTGCCGCGTACACCGTAATCTGGCCGTGATCGTGCACGGCCGCCACGGCTGCAATGCGTCCGCTCATGATGGCCGAGCCGATGTTGCGCGCCGGCAATCCGCTGATGACCGCCGAATCCACCACTGGCGCGCTCTGCGCGAACGCGTTTACGCCAATCAGCGCCAGCGCACTAAGCGCCGCTGCCCGCCACCAGTGGCGAGCCGTTGTCGTTCCCCGGGTGCTGCTCATTGCACGCCTCCCGTCTTGGCCGGTGCCGGCGCCGGAGCCGCCGCCGGAGCAGGAGTTGCCGCAGGGGCCGCGGCGGGCTTCACCGCCGGCATCACAAACATCGAGTCATCCATGGGAACGTTCATCTCCACCTTGTCCACCGCTACCTTCTGCCGCTGGTCCGGGCGAGCCTTTGGCCCCGCCTGGATGGAGAAGGGAATCAGCACGCCCTGCACTTCCTTGAAGGAGCCGAACTCCGTCGTCGTCTCGCGGGCCGTGCCGCGCAGGAAGATCGCCTGGTCCACGCGGGTCTCAAGGAAGGTGTCAGGATCGAAGTAGTAGGTGAACTGGTCGCCGTTCTTCAGGGTCACGCGCAGCACCAGCACGTCGTTGCCGTCAAGGCTCTGCTTGCCGAGCGCTTCCATCTTGTTGCCCTTGGCGGCGGCGTCCACCAGCGGACCGTCAATATCGGCCTGGTCCTGCATGCCGCGCAGTTCGTCCTCGCCCATCAGTTCGGGATCCTTCTTGCCCTGGAAGGGGCTGATCTTCCACGCGCTCGTGCCGTCGTAGGCGTCAATCTCGGTCATCCCCTGCAGAGTAAAGCTCTGGCGAACCTTGTCGGGGCGCTTCATCTCGCTGACGATCGCTGCTTTGAAACCCTGCACCTCCAGGCTGCCGCTGATGCGCATGGTCTGGATGGCCTTCAGTTTGTCCAGGCCGCCACGGGCCTCAATGTTCTTGGCAGCCATCTCCTCGGCTGTCTGGGCCGAGGCAAAAGCCGCGGCCAGCAGCACCATGGGAAGCACCACAAAACGCGAAAGCAGTCTCATCGGGAATTGCTCCTTTTTCTGAAAGGGTGCGCACCGGGCGCGTCCTTATGGGTTCACTGGGCTGGCGGCGCGCAACGGAATGACACTCTCCGCGGCCGCGTGGGAATGCTCGACATTGAATTCGCAATAACCCTGAAATCTCGACATACAGGTTACGGGCGTCCACCCGGGCGCCCTTCTTCGGTGCGGGAATTGTACATGGCGCCCTGCGCCCGGTAAAATCCCGCGCCGCACCGCCAACTGATACGCCGCGCGGGCCGGAAAAGTTCAATTCCTTTATTGGCGCGGTAATATGAAACCACTCTGTCGGCGCTTGCGTATCAAACGGCACCCAAGGGAGACCTCAGCGTGAACCACTTCGTCCGGCGTAATCTGGCAAGCCTCTTGTTTCTAGTCATTTGTATCGCTCTGCCCGCCTGCGCGCAGAACCCCAACGGCAGCCTGCGCGGTGAGGTGCACGATGCCAGCGGCGCCCGCGTGGCCGCAGCGCAGATTCTGCTGCGCCAGTCTGATGCCAAACTTGAGCGCCTCATGGTGGCCGACCCGCGCGGCGAGTTCCGCCTGGAGGGGCTGATTCCCGGCCGCTACCACCTGCGCGTCGTTGCCGAGGGCTTTGCCCCGGCAGAGGCCGACGTCGAAGTTTCGGTCAGCGTGGTGCGCGATCTATCGGTCGTCCTGCGTCCCGAGTCGCGCCGCGAATCCGTGCAGGTGGAAGGGCGCGCCAGCAGCATCACGACCGAACCGGTGGACACCGCCAGCGCCGTGCATCAGGTCGTCGTAAGCAGTGAGGACCTGGCCACTTTGCCGCTGGCCGCGCGCAGCTTTGCCAACATCGCCTACCTGGCGCCGGGCACGGAGCCGGTCGAACCCAGCGATCCCACCAAGGCGCGGATTACCGCCGTCAGCACCGGCGGCAGCAGCGGCCTGAACAACGAACTCAGCGTGGATGGAGCCGACAACTCCGACGACTGGATTGGCGGCTTCCTGCAGAACATTCCGGTGGATGCCATCCAGGAGTTTGCCATCCGCACCGCCGGCGCCGACGCCGACACCGGAGGCACTACCGCCGCCAGCGTCGTCATCACCACCCGCCACGGCGGCAACCAGACGCACGTAGGCTTCGCCTTCTACGAGCGCGACGCAAAGCTGAACGCGCGCTACCCAATCGAGAATCCAGCCGAGACCTGTACCGACGGCACCTGCGTCAACAATCCCAAGCAGCCATTTTCCAGGCAGAACTACGTTGGCACCCTCGGCGGAGCCATTGTCCGCGACAAGCTCTTTTACTTCGTCGCCGCCGAGTACGTGCGTGAAGACGCCAGCATCGCCTACAACCCCGGCAGCACCACACAGTTTGACGCCCTTGCCGCGCTGGCTTCCAGCGGACTGATCCCCGGCACAAACAGCATCGGCGTGCCGGCCACGGTCGGCGTTCCGTTTCGCGACAACAGCGGCTCCTTCCGTCTGGATTGGGCCGAGTCGCAGCGCTCGCACTGGTTTCTGCGCACCTCGGCCGACAGCTACCTGACCCGCAACGCGCTGGTGCAGCAGGCCACTTTGCCTTCCACCGGACTGACCACGCACAACAACTACACGAACACCGCCATCTCCAACCAGTTCACGTTTGGCCCGCACTGGCTGGGCAATCTTGTGCTGGACGCCGGAACCCTGCACCTGACGCAGCAGCGCAATTCGAATCTCGGCTTTGCCTTGGCGTTTCCCTTCAGCAGCACGGCGCTCACCGTCAGCGGATATGAGACCTATGGCGACAACCAGTTCGCCACGCCCATCACACTTTTTCCCGCCCTGCGCAACCAGCAGAAGTACCAGTTCCGCTACGACGTGAGCCATACCAGCGGCGCGCACGCCTCCAAGTTCGGCATCAACTTTATTCATGAGCCGGTGCTTGGCGGGGCCTTTGCCGCTACAGCCGAGCAGCTCATCGCCTATCCGCAGAACCCGTCGTACTACGTGGCCAACCCATCGCAGTTCTACTACGTGCCGCCCGCGGACCAGTGCTCGCCCGCGCCCGATCCTGCCTCCGGAATTACCTGTAACTACACCGCGGCGGGCAATGGAGCCTTCAGCCAGAACGTGCAGCGCCTCGCCCTGTACGCGCAGGACCAGTGGCGAGTCTCTCCGCATCTCACGCTCAACTATGGATTGCGCTACCAGGCCAGCTTCGGACTCTTCACGGCCAGCGGACTGAGCCAGGCGGCCAACTCCGCGTATTCGCTGCTGCCGTCGCTCGGCTACCCCGAGGCCGTGCCGCACGATGATCGCCGTCAGTTCGGTCCACGCCTGGGAGTGGTCTACACGCCGGATCGCGGTGAGCATACCGTGCTGCGCGCCGGTTTCGGAATCTTTCACAATGACCTGGCGCAGAACGGCTGGGCCACGGCCTTCCAGTCGGTGAACCTGAACTCCGTTGCGCCGCCTTCGCTGATTGATCCCACCTACAAGACGCCGTACGCAATCCACGCCACCGCCGGAGTGCAGCGCGCCCTGACCCGCAACTGGGTGCTCAGCGCCGACTACACGCACGAGCAAGGAGATCACGGCTATCGCGCCTATCCCTATGCCGATGCCACGGTCTTCCGCTCGGACAACCGCTCGGCCTATAACGCCTTGCTGTTGCACCTCAACGGCACGCTCGCGAAGCGCTTCCAGTTGACGGCGAACTATACGTTATCCAAGGCACAAACCTGGGGATGCGTTCTCGGCGAGCTCTTTGACTACGTGAACGGCGTCTGCGATCCATACCACGCCTTTGCCGCCGGCGACTACGGCCCCTCGGGTGAAGACGTGCGCCACCGCTTTGTGCTGGCCGGCACGGCGCACCTGCCCGGCGGCGTTGAGCTGACCACGCTCACGCAAATGGAAAGCGCGCGCCCCATCACCATCACCACGGCCGACGGCACCGAGCGCATCTCCATCAACGGCCAGCCCACTTCGCTCGACGAGTTCCGCGGCACGCCCTACATGCAGGTGGATCTGCGCGTCAGCCGCCCCATCCACCTGCGCGACGGCGTGCAGATTTATCCCTTCGCGGAACTCTTCAACGTCTTCAACCGCAGCAACCCGGGCGCGAACTTCGTGGCCAATATCGCCAATCTTCCGGTTTCGCCCGCGGATATCGCCAGCGGCAACGTCACCGGAGTCTGCGCCAACGCGGCCTGCAGCAGTTACCTGCCGGTCACCAGCCTCAAGCAGTTGGAGATTCCCGCCGGAGCCCTGGGCGACTTCTTTGGCCCCGGCACGACCGTGGGCATCCCCTTCGCGGCGCAGCTCGGAGTGCGAATCTCATTCTGAGTTGTTGGCGGCATTTGTCGTAAAGATCGGGACGTTGCGGCGCGGCGGGGCGGAGACGAGAGATGCGTATCTGCTGGCTCCGAGATCGGGTTTGATCGCAGAGCCAGCAGACCGATGTCTACGGTGAGATTCTCAGTAGGAACTACTCGCGGTTATCAATCTGCGCGCGCTGCAGATGATCGCTGTAGTCCACGTATACCGCCTTCCATTCGGTGTAAAAATCGAGCGAACCGATGCCGCCTTCGCGATGCCCGTTGCCCGTCTGTTTGACTCCGCCAAAGGGCAAGTGCACCTCGGCACCGATGGTCGGCGCGTTGATGTAAGTAATGCCGGCGTCGAGGTCGCGAATGGCGGAAAACGCGCGGTTCACATCCTTTGTGTACAGTGACGAGCTGAGTCCGTACTTCACGTCGTTGGCAATGGCGATGCCATCTTCCAGCGACTCGCACTGGATGCAGCTGACGACGGGTCCAAAGATTTCTTCCTGCGCAATGCGCATCTTCGGTGTCACCTCGGCAAACACCGCGGGCTCAATAAAGAAGCCGTGCTTGCAGTCGCCGCCTTCAAAGCGCTTGCCGCCCGTGGCCAAACGCGCGCCGTCTTTCTTGCCCACTTCGATGTAGCCCAGCACGGTCTCCATCTGCGCCTGGCTGACGACCGGGCCAACGTCCACCTTCTCGTCGAGTCCGTTACCCAGCTTCAGCAGCTTGCTGCGGTGCACCAGTTCGTCCACAAACTTTTTGTAGATTCTCTTTTGCAGGATGATGCGACTGGTGGCCGTGCAGCGCTGTCCGGCCGTGCCGAAGGCTCCCCACAACGCTCCGTCGAGCGCCAGTTCCAGGTTGGCGTCGTCGAGAACGATCATCGGATTCTTGCCGCCCAGCTCCAGCGAGCAGCGTTTGAAGGTGCGTGCGCAGCTCTCGCCGATGATGCGTCCGACCTCGCTCGATCCGGTAAAGCTGATGGCCCGGACAAGAGGATGCTCCATCAGCGGGCCGCCAACTTCGCCACCGTGGCCGGTGACGATGTTGACCACGCCATTCGGCACGCCCGCCTCCACCAGTGCGCTGACAAAGTTGTACACCGACAGTGGCGTGTCTTCCGCCGGCTTGATGACGCAGGTGTTGCCCGCGACGAGAGCAGGGAAGAGCTTCCACGACGGAATCGCCATGGGGAAGTTCCACGGACAGATCATGCCCACCACGCCAATGGGTTGGCGCGTGGCCATGGCGAACTTGTTGGGCAGTTCGCTGGGCGTGGTGAGGCCGTACATGCGGCGGCCCTCGCCGGCGAAGAAGTGGCCGCAGTCAATGGCCTCTTGCGTGTCTCCGCGTGTCTCTTTCAGCACCTTGCCCATCTCGCGAGTCATGTCGTGGGCAAAGCCTTCCTTCTTCTGCTCCAGGATGTCGGCGGCCTTGAGGAGGATTTCGGCGCGGCGCGGCGCGGGCGTCAGGCTCCAGGCGCGGAAGGCCTTTTGCGCGGCTTCCACGGCCAGGTTTACCTCGTGGGCTCCAGAGCGCTGGAAGATGCCCACCACGTCGCGGGTATCGGCCGGATTGCGGTTTTCGCAGGTTTTGCCGCTGGTGGCCGGAATCCACTGGCCGTCAATGAAGTTCAGATAGGTTTTTGTTGCAGTAGTTGTGCCGGACATGAAGGATGCCTCTCCCAAGGGACTGATTTTGTGGCCCGCGCCCCATTCCCGGCGAAACCGGAGCAGGCGGCGCGGCGCGTATTGCTGGCGACCGCATATCGTAGTCGGCGCCGATGGCGGCTGGCAAGGGCGGCAGGGGTTAGGTCTTGCCGGAATCGGCGGGAAACTCGGCCGATAGAATTTCAACA
>Ga0181519_10000493_pt1 | contig 36429 bp, 22 predicted proteins | sample PEATcosm2014_Bin_26_FD_121102 | JGI IMG/M metagenome (GOLD analysis project Ga0181519, IMG submission 121102) | Peatland microbial communities from MTU Mesocosm Facility, Houghton, MI, USA - PEATcosm2014_Bin02_10_metaG | ecosystem: Environmental > Terrestrial > Soil > Wetlands > Peat | place...
CACGAAGTGGCGACTGGCCTGCGCCGGCGTCACACTCGGCCTGGGCATCGCCGCCATGCACTACAGCGGCATGGCAGCCATGAAGATGAATCCGGCGATCGAATACGATCCGGCACTCTTTGCAGCGTCGATCATGATCGCGATTGCCGCCGCCACCGCCGCACTGTGGATCGCACGGACGTTGCGCGACGGTAGCCTGCGTTACGTCATGGCCAAGCGGGTTGCCGCCGCTGGGGTCATGGGGCTGGCCATCACGGCCATGCACTTCACCGGCATGGCGGCAGCCAACTTCGCCCCAGGCGCCATTTGTGGCGCAGCCGGCGGGGTCAGCTCGCAGTGGCTGGTGACGACCGTCAGCCTGTTCACCTTCCTGATTCTCGTCACCACCCTGCTCGTCTCGCGCCTCGACGCCCGCACCAGTTTTCTGGCCAACTCCGTACTGCAACTGAATACGCAGATCGCCCGCATGGCGACGTACGACGCCCTGACCGATCTGCCCAACCGCCGGGCGTTGCATGACGCCGCGGCCCGCATGCTCATCAATTCCCGCCGCGACCAGCGCCGTTTCGCCGTGCTGTTCATGGATCTGGACGGCTTCAAGACCATCAACGACTCGCTCGGCCACAACGTGGGCGACGACGTGCTGCGCGCATTCGCCAAGCGTCTTCGCAAGAACGTGAACGGTGACGATGTGGTCGCCCGACTGGGTGGCGACGAGTTCGTGGTGCTGCTGGGCTCGCTGTCGTCGCCGGAAGTCGCGGGACGCGTGGCACAACGCCTGCTCGACGACATGCGCGACGGGCTTCGCGTCGGCGACCAGTCGCTGCACGTCGTGCCGAGCATCGGCGTCGCACTCTTCCCGGAAGACGGCGACAGCATCGACGTGCTGCTCAAGCACGCCGACACCGCCATGTACGAGGCCAAGCGCGCCGGACGCGGCATCTACCGCTACTTCGAGCCGAGCATGAACGCCGCCGCCCAGCGCACGTGGGAAATCCAGCAGGCGCTGCACGACGCCGAGAGCGAGCAGTATTTTTCGTTGCACTTCCAGCCGAAGTACCGGGGCGACACCGAAGCGCTGGCGGGTGCCGAAGCGTTACTGCGCCTGACCCATCCCACCTTCGGGGAGCTGCAACCGGTCGACTTCATTCCGGTGGCGGAGCGCACCGGCCAGATCGTCCAGATCGGTTACTGGGTCGTGCGCGCCACCTGTCAGCACATCAAGGAATGGGACGCCGCCGGACTGCCGCCCGTGAAGGTCGCGATCAACCTCTCGCCGCGCCAGATGGCGCAGTCGTCGCTGGTGGAGAACATCGTGGAGATCGTGGATGCGGCAGGCATCGCCTGCAACCGGCTCATGTTCGAGATCACCGAGACGGTGGCGATGTTCGACGCCCAGCACACCATCGACGTGATCCGCGCCTTTCAGGATCACGGCTTCGAAGTGGCTATCGACGACTTCGGCACGGGGTATTCGAGTCTGGCGTACTTGCAGCGCTTCCGCGTCAAGCAGTTGAAGATGGACCGATTCTTCACGAACGGACTCGACACCTGTGGCCGGGAAGGCAGCGCCGTGGTGTCCGCGATCATCGCGCTGGCGCACTCGCTGGATATGGATGTGGTGGCCGAAGGGGTCGAGACGGCGTCGCAGCGCGAGGCCCTCAAGACCCTCGATTGCGACGAGTTGCAAGGCTTCCTGCTCGGCAAGCCCCTCACGAGCGAAGCCTTCGCCCGCCTGCTGGCGTCACTGCCGGGCGCGCCGGGTGGGTCGGGTGGCTCGCCCTTGCCGGGGGTCTCCGACATCTCCGACGCGCCGGCCCTGGCCTGAGCGGCCATCCGCCGTCACTGAATCAGCGCACGGCCGCCTCGTCGGCAACGGCACTACCGTTGGCGCTGGTTTCCGCGTCGCCCTGCGTCACGCCCTCGTCGAACGGCTCGCCAGTCGCAAAGGCGGCCGCCCGGGCAAGTCGCTTACGCGTGCCCTCATTGGCCACCGGCCCGGCGGTGGGAATGTGTCGCTTCGGGTCCAGGCGCGCCCCCGTTACCGCATCGATCACGACCGGCTCAACGACTTGCCCCGTCTCCCGGTCGATCAGTTGGACCGAGATGCCCTCCGGTGCAAAGTGCCGATTCCCCCATGCGAGGAGCGCCGAGAGCACCGGCCGGAAATCTCTGCCCGCATCGGTGAGCACATATTCGAAGCGCGGCGGACGGTCGCAATACTGGCGGCGCGCCAGCAAGCCTTCCTCGACCAGTGCATTCAGCCGCCGCGTCAGCATGTTCGGCGCAATATCGAGCCGGCGCTGGAAGTCGTCGAAGCGGGTCGTGCCATAACCCGCCTCGCGCAGAATCAAAATGCTCCACCACTCGCCCACGCGCTCAAGGCTGCGGGCGATGGGGCACTGCATATCGCGGAATGTCTTTCGATGCATAAGGATTCCTCGCGTTCGGAGAGTGCCGACGCTGCCTATTACCATGCAAGTGAGCATAAGCGCGTCGACACCGGCGGGCAAGCCGGCCGGTGTCGCAACAACCTCATTTCTCGTGCATGACGCAAACGTTCAGCCGCCACCACTTAGTGAAATCAATGACTTACCAATCATTCGCAACGTGAATTATCTGAAGTGAATTCTGGTGCCAACGCCTCAATGTGCGTCTGCACTCGGTGCTTTGGGCGGTGCAACCCGGCGCATGAGGGGCACCATCAACGTCACGCCAAGGAAGATCAGCCCCAACCCGCCATAGATGTCGCCAAACGTGATGGTCTGCGCCTCGCGCAACGTCATCAACCAGAGTTGGCGAAGCGCTGCCGTTTGCGCGTCGACGGCATCGAGACCTGCGGCACTCATCCTCGCCCCCACGCCCGCCAACCAGGCCCCGACGGCCGGATTGCCCTCGCCCATCGTCTCGGCGAGCCGGAAGAAGTGCAGGTTCGTGCGATCGTTGAGCACGGTCGTGCACACGGCAATGCCGATCGCGCCGCCGAGATTTCGCATCAGGTTGAACAAACCCGATGCGAGTCGCAGCCGCGCGGGCGGAAGACTTCCCAACGTCAACGTCACGATCGGGGCGACGGCGAACTGTTGCGCTGCGCCGCGTAACGCCTGCGGGAGCATCAATTGCAGAGCCCCCCAGTCATGCGTAATCGGCGCGAACTGCCACATCGACAAGGCAAAGCTGCCCAGTCCGAACATCATCAGCACACGCAGGTCGATGCGATTTGCAAGCATCGCGTAGATCGGAATCGACATCAGTTGAAAGATGCCCGTCGAAAACACAGCCATGCCGATCTCGAAGGCCGAGAACCCTCGCACACGTCCGAGAAATAGCGGGGTCAGGTAAATCGTTGCAAAGATGCCGATGCCGGTCGCGAACGAGAAGAAGCACCCGAGCGCGAAATTGCGCTCCTTCAGTGCCCGGAGATCCACAATGGGCCGCGCGAACGTCAAACTGCGCCAGAGGAACGCGATCATGCAAATTCCGGCCAGCCAGGCGGTCGTGCGAATGGTGCTGTCGCCAAACCAGTCCCAGCGCGGCCCCTCTTCCAGCGTGTATTCGAGGCAACCGAGACTGACCGCCATGAGCACGATGCCCAGATAATCGGCGCCACGCAGCAGCGACCAGTCGGCGCGATCGATGCGCACCAGCAACGGCACCGTGACCGTCACGAAAATGCCGGGCACGAGATTGACGAAAAACAGCCAGTGCCACGAGTAGTTATCGGTGATCCATCCGCCGATGGTCGGCCCCAGCGTGGGCGCGAGCGACGACAAGCCTCCCACCACCGCAGCGGCAAACACCCGTTGCGGCCCGCTGAAAAAGGCGAAGGCCGTCGTGAACACCAGTGGAATCATCGAGCCGCCGAGAAACCCCTGCAACGCGCGAAACGCGATCATGCTCTGAATGTTCCACGCGGCGCCGCACAACAGACTCGCCACCGTGAAACCCGCCGCAGACGCCGCGAAGATCCACCGGGTCGACATCACCCGCGACAGCCAGCCCGAGAGCGGAATCACGATGATCTCGGCGATCAGGTAGCTCGTCTGGACCCACGCGGTTTCATCGGCACCCGCCGAGAGCCCGCCGCCGATGTCCCTGAGCGAAGCCGACACGATCTGGATATCGAGCAACGCGATGAACATGCCGACGACCATCGTCGCGAAGGCGATGACCTTGGCGGGTGTCGACATGGCGTCGGCCGAGAAGCCGCCACCGGACGCAGGCGGCAACGGTGGCAACGGTGGTGCGCCTCGCAACCGTTCGTCGTTCGCGGGATGCGCCGGCCTGACGCCCTCGGCTTGCCCAGCGGGCAGCGGCTGCGCCACCCCCGTTTGTGCGGCGCTGATCGTGCTCATCGTGCAGCTACCTTCGCGGCCCCGGGCGCTTGCGACGCGTCACCGCCATCGCCCCGCGTATCCGCTTCGGCCGTCACCGACAGCCCGGGACGCAGCGTGCCCAGACGGCCATCCGCATCATCGAGTTGCACTCTCACCGGCACGCGCTGGACGATTTTGGTGAAATTGCCCGTCGCATTTTCCGGCGGCAGCACGCTGAACTGCGCGCCGGTGGCGGGCGCGAGGCTCGCCACACGACCATGGAACACGCGGCCCGGCAGCACGTCGGCTTCGATCTTCACCGGCATGCCGGGGCGCAGATGCGCCAGTTGCCCTTCCTTGAAGTTCGCATCGACCCACAGACCATGCGCCGGCACGATCGCGAGCAACTGCGTGCCCGCCTGCGCGTAGGCCCCGGCACGCGCGCGGCGGTTGCCGACGGTGCCGTCGACCGGCGCGCGCAGCACAGTGTCTTCGAGATTGAGTTTGGCAATATCGCGCTCGGCCACGGCTTGCGCCAGCGCGGCCTGCGCCTGCTGTTTCTGTGTCGCGATGACGTCAAGCTGACGCTCGGCAGCCACGGCCCCGGCTTCGGCACGGTCGCGGTTTGCCGCGATCTGCTTGTAATCCGCATCCGCCTTCTGTGCGCTTTGCACCGACACCGCCGATTTGGCGACCAGATCCTGATAACGCACCTGATCGTCGTGGGCGCGACGGGCATCCGCCGTCACCGCGACCGCGCTGGCGCGGGCCTGCGCGATCACGGCCGACTGCAATCGCGCGGTCGCATCCAGATTGGCCAGCAACGCCTGCTGTGCGGCCACCGCCCCTTCGGCCTTGGCAAGCGCCGCGCGATAGTCGCGATCGTCGAGACGCACCAGCACGTCGCCCGCGTGCACCGACTGATTGTCGCTCACCAGCACTTGCGCAATGTAGCCGGGCACTTTCGGCCCGAGCACGGTGACGTCGCCGCCCACATAGGCATCGTCCGTCGACTCGAGATAACGCGCAGTCGTCCACCAGTAGATGCCGTAGCCCAGGGCCGCAAGCGCCACCACGGCCAGCGCGCCGCGTAGGGCAAGGCGTCTCGGGAATGCACGCTTCTCGGAATGGCCGCCCGGTTGGCTGGCGTTCTGGGCGGGGGTGCTCGGGGATGTCATGGGTCGATCCTTCTTCGCTCTTGAGGGTGATAAGACATGCAACCAGGGGTTGCTTTCATAATGAAAGTGAGTATAGAGTTGCAACTATCAACTTGCAAGTAACTCGTTAAATTCCATGAACCACTCACTGCTGACGATGCCCGGAATGACTCCCCCGATCCTGCGCCACGCCTTGCTGGCCTTGTCCGTCAGCGCCCTCGCGGGTTGCGCTGTCGGCCCCGACTACGTTGCCCCGAAGGCCGATCTGCCCGGGCATTTCGCGGGTAGCCGCCTGCTGACGCAACGCGACGCCGCGCACACGCCAGCGGGCCAGACGGCCGCTGAGCGCGTCGAGGCCACACCGCTCGATACCTGGTGGACGAGTTTTCACGACCCGGTGCTCACAGAGATCGTCGAGCAGGCGCTGGCCCAGAACCTCGACTTGCAGGCCGCAATGGCGCGCGTGACGCAGGCCCGGGCACAGGCCCGCGCGGCGGGGGCGCAACGGCTGCCGTCGCTCGCATTGAACGGCAGCGTCACCCGCGAACATCAGTCGCTGGAAAGTCCGCTAGGTGCAGTGGCACGCACGGTGCCCGGCTACAACCGCAACTTCACGGATTACGACATCGGTGCGGGGGCCAGTTGGGAGTTGGATCTGTTTGGAGGACTACAACGATCGGCGCAAGCGGCCGGCGCGCTGGCGCAAGCCGCCGAGGCACAGCGCGACGGCGTACGCGTGAGCATCGTGGCCGAAGCGGCCGACGCGTATTTCCGTGTGCGGGCCGCCCAGCGGCGTCTGGCTATCGCGCAAGATCAGATCGAGACCGACAGCCGACTGAGGGACATCGTGCGGCTGCGCTTCAAGGATGGTCTGGCAACCGCGCGGGAAGTGGCGCAGTCCGAGGCCCTGCTCGCTCAGGCCCGCACCACCCTGCCGCCGCTGCGCGTTGAACGCGAGACGCAGCTCAATCGGCTCGATGTGCTGATGGGCGCCGCGCCCGGCACCTACTCGCGACGCATGAGCGCGAGCACACAGGACGACGACCTGAAGGCCCGGCCGCTCACGATTCCGGCCATCGGCGATGCGAGCGCTCCGGCCGATCTGCTGCGTCGCCGTCCGGACGTCATCGCTGCCGAACGGCGGTTGGCCGCGTCGAACGAGCGCATCGGTGCCTCGTTGGCGGAGTATTACCCGAAGCTTTCGCTGTCGGGGGTACTGGGATTCGAAACCCTGGCGGGCGGGCGCGTGCCGAGTGTGGCAACGTTCCAGCCACTGGCCGCGCTGGGACTGCGCTGGCGATTGTTCGACTTCGGCCGCATCGACGCGGAGGTTGCGCAGGCGCGCGGCGCGAATGCGCAGGCGCTTGCGGAGTACCGGCTGTCGATGTTGCACGCGACGGAAGATGTGGAGAACGCGATCGTCACGCTCGTAGAGTTGGAGCAGCAACGCAAGGATCTGGCGAGCGCCGTGGACGCGCAGACGCGCGCCCGTGACAGTGCGCAAGACGCCTATACGGGCGGCACCGTCAGTCTGTATGAGGTGCTCGACGCCGACCGTCAGCTATTGACGGTGCGCGACGCCGACGCCCTCGCGCAAGCCGATAACGCCCGCGCTGCGGTCGCCACGTTCCGCGCATTGGGCGGCGGCTGGCAATCGAATGTATCGGATGTATCGAATGCCCCATCGTTGGCGCAAGCCAGGTAAGCCGAAGGGGCAGCGACGGCGATCGCAAGCTTCCCCGGCGTTAAACGCAGCACCGCCCGGCCCATACCGGCGTCATCGTTGAGACGACACCGCTTACTCAACGTTCGTGAACATCCGAGGTCGCGAGATCCCGGATGTTCACGGTCGACGTGCCCGGCGTAACACCGAGGTTGCCGGTGTCGCGGCACTGCTCGCGCGACGCTTGCGTGCAGCGATCACGCCGCGTCCGGCAACCACTGCCGGCGCAGAGGGGGCGGCCAGCATCGCCTGATAGGTCGCCGCAAGCGCCTCCTGCGCACTGACCTGCTCCCGCAGTCGCGCAATGACGGCGTCCTGCAACGCCCTGGCGGCCCGCATCTCGTGCTGCGCCTCGCTCATCGCCGCCAGACCGGCTTCCGCCTCCTGCAACTGGCGTTGCGATTGCTTGCGCTCCTGCTGCAACGATTTGATCGACTCGCGCGCCGCATCCAGCTCGAGCATCAGGCGACGCTCGTTCGCATCGGCACGCTCCCCGAGCCGGGTGCGCTCGGCATCCCAATTGGCGCGGTGTGCGGCGTGCTCATCATGAAGCGCTTGCACGGCATCACGTGCGGACGCGAGCGCCTGCCGGGACGCAACGGCATCCGCCTGTGCTTCGATCAGCAACGCTTCGGCACGACGCGCCTGCGCCTGTGCTTCGTCCCTTGCCTGACGCGCGTCTGCCGCCGCCGTTTCTGCCGAGGCGATCCGCTCGTGCAGCACCGCGCGCGCCTGCTCCAGCGCCTCACGATCCGCCGTCAACTCAGCTTCGCGCGCGTCGAGCACAGCACGCCGGGCCGCCTCGTCTTCCGCCAGCGCGGCACGCCCCTCCTGTAACGCCAGCGTCCAGAGATCGAGCGCGGCCCGCGCCACCGGCTCCGGCATCGTCACACCTTGCGGCAATCCGGCTGCGGCATGCGTGCCGCCCTGCAAGCGCGCGCCCAACCCGGCGAACCACGCATCCAGATACGGACTCACGGTATTCGGCGAGCCTCGGCCCAATTGCTGACGGATACGCTCGATCGTCGGTCGCTGGCCCGCCATCAACAGCGTATCGGCCGCCATCCACACGTCTTGCTCGGAAATGCCACGCCCTCCTTGCCGGGGCAACGGCGCGGGCATGGCGGATTTCGGTGTTTGGGACGTCGTCATCGCGAAGCACTCCTGAATTGCAACGGCATTGCCAAATAACCCACGATAATGGAAGATTATCGAGACTTATTTATTGGTTACGTTATATTTTCTACATATTACATATGAAATCATATGTTTGGTAAAAAAATTACACCTGACGGCGTTGCCTCGCCGGATTTGAAGCCCAGTGCGGTAGCGCGAAGCGCGTCTGCATCCGGTCTGCCCGCGCCGCTCAATCCCGCTACGCTCGACGCCGATGCGAGAGACGCCGCGCAGGCGCTCGCCCGGGAAGGCGATTCGGCGAATACGCGTCAGAGTTATCAATCGGCCATGCGCTACTGGCTGGGCTGGTACCGGCTGCGCTACGGTCAGGCGCTCGTCGCCCCCTTGCCGGCCGCCGTGATCGTGCAGTTCGTGGTCGATCACGCGCTGCACCAAGGCAAGCGAGGGCTCAAAACCGAGATGCCGGAGGCACTCGATGCGGCCCTCGTCGCCCAAGGGCGCAAGGCGCGTCCGGGCCCGCCCGCACTCGCTACGCTGCTCCACCGTCTGAGCGTCATCGCCAAGCTGCATACGTCACGGGACTTGCCGAATCCGTGCGCCGAACCGGCGGTGCGTGAACTGCTCGCCAAAACGCGCCGGGCCTATGCGAAGCGCGGCGTTCGTACGGCGAAAAAAGACGCCCTGACACGCGAACCGTTACGCGCATTGCTGGCGACCTGTGACGACTCGCTGCGCGGCAAGCGCGACCGTGCGCTGCTGCTGTTCGCCTGGGCCAGTGGGGGCCGCAGACGCTCCGAAGTCGTGCGCGCAACGTGCGAGAACGTGCGCCGCGCCGGGCCCGGGCATTACGTCTACACCCTCAGTTGGTCCAAGACGAACCAGCAAGGAGCCGACCTGCCCGAGAATGAAAAGCCGGTGACGGGTGCGGCGGCGGCGGCACTGACGGATTGGCTGACGTCAGCAGGCATTACAAGCGGCGCGATCTTCCGGCGCGTGAGACGAGGCGGACATGTAGGCGAACCGCTCTCCGAGGCGGCGGTGCGCGACATCGTGCGCGAGCGCTGTGCACTCGCCGGTCTGGAGGGCGACTTCTCCGCCCACTCGCTGCGCGCCGGTTTCGTCACCGAAGCCGCGCTTCAGCAAGTCCCGCTGGCCGAGACCATGACAATGACGGGGCACACGAGCGTTGCGACCGTCATCGGCTATTTCCGGCGGGCGGACATGCAGCGCTCGCGCGCCGCCGATCTGATGGGCGCAGATGAGGAGACCGACAAGACCGGCGACAGCCCCGGCGAGCCCGCCTGACCTCACCCGGCTGGCGAGATGTCCCTGTCAATTCCGGGGGTGGCCGACATAAAGATACATTTTGATGGTATCTTTTACCGCATTAAGCGTATGCCATAGTGAACAAACTGCTTGCTGTGACCGTCGCTGTCCTCCCTACCGCCTCTCCAAGGTGAAGATCGTCATGCCCAGCGCTACTGCTTCCCGATTCCGCCATCGCGCCCTCGTCGAGCGCCTCGGCTTGCTCACGCCGATCATTCAGGCGCCAATGGCCGGCACGTCCACCCCGGCGCTCGCTGCCGCCGTCTCCAACGCAGGCGGGCTTGGCTCGATCGGCGTTGCCGCGATGAAGGCCGAGGCGGCGCGCAAGTCGATTCACGAGACGCGCGCCCTGACCCGCAAGCCGTTCAACGTCAACGTGTTCTGTCACGCGCCCGCCAAACTTGATACCGCGCGCGATGCCGCGTGGCTGGCTTACCTCGCGCCGGAGTTCGCCCGGTTCGACGCCACGCCGCCCACGGCGCTGAGCGAGATCTATACAAGCTTCGTTGCCGACGACGCCATGTTCGCCATGCTGGTGGAGGAGCGTCCGGCGGTGGTCAGTTTCCATTTCGGGCTGCCGCAGCAGGAGAAGATCGACGCGTTGCACGACGCCGGGATCACGCTGTTGGCTTCGGCGACGAATCTCGCGGAAGCCAGGGCCGTCGAGGCGGCCGGTGTCGACGCCATCGTCGCGCAGGGTTACGAGGCCGGTGGCCATCGTGGCCGCTTCGAAGACCTGGGCGACCGCGTGCCGACCGACGACGAACAGTTGGGCACGCTGGCGCTGGTGCGCCTGATCGTCACGCACACGTCGGTACCGGTGATTGCTGCGGGCGGCATCATGGACGGCGCAGGCATCGCGGCGGTGCTCGCCCTCGGCGCACAAGCCGCGCAACTCGGCACGGCCTTTGTTGCCTGCCCGGAATCGGCGGCCGATGCCGCCTATCGCGAACGTCTGACCGGCGCGAACCCGCCGCGCACCGCGCTGATCCGTGCGATCTCGGGACGCCCGGCACGCGGCTTCGTGAACCGTCTCTATGCCCTGGAGCAAACGGCCGATCGCCCCGACCTGCCCGCCTATCCCGTGACCTACGACGCGGGCAAGGCGATCAACGCCGCCGCCAAGGCGAAGGGCAACAGCGACTACGCCGCGCAATGGGCCGGACAGGCCGCACCGCTCGCTCGCGCCATGCCCGCTGCTGAACTTGTGGGCGTGCTGCGCGCGGAACTGCACGAGACGCTCGACGCGCTGCGCGATCTGGCCACGACCTTCTGATCGGAACGCTCCCATGACATCGACTGTACGCATCACCCGGCGGCTCGGCATGTCGACGCCGATCATTCAGGCGCCGATGGCCGTGGCGTCGACACCGGCGCTGGTCGCCGCGGTATCCAACGCGGGCGGCCTTGGCTCGCTTGCCGTGGGCAATATGGATGCCGACGCGGCGCGCGAGGTCATTCGCCAGACCCGCGCGCTCACGGACCGGCCCTTCAATGTGAACGTCTTCACGCACGTGCCGGCAAAAGCCGATGCCGCGCGCGAAGCCGCGTGGCTCGACTATCTGGCATCCTCCTTTGTCCGCTTCGACGCCAAACCACCCGCCGCGCTGCGCGAGATCTACCTGAGCTTCGTCGAGGACGTGGCGATGTACGAGATGTTTCTCGAGACGCGTCCGGCAGTCGTCAGCTTCCATTTCGGGTTGCCGCCGCAAGCGTGGATCGACACACTGAAGGCTGCCGGTATCGTGCTGTTCGCCTCCGCGACCAATGAACAGGAAGCCGATGCCATCGAAGCGGCCGGCATCGACGCCATCGTGGCGCAGGGCTGGGAAGCCGGCGGACATCGCGGACGCTTCAACGACGAAGGCGACCGTCAGCCGAGCGAGGATGAACAACTGGGCACCTTGGCGCTGGTGCGCCGGCTGGTCGCGCGCACGTCGTTGCCGGTCATCGCGGCGGGCGGGATCATGGACGGCGCAGGCATCGCCGCCGTGCTGGCCCTCGGCGCGCAAGCCGCCCAGATGGGCACAGCCTTCGTGCCGTGCCCCGAATCCGGTGCCGACGCCGCGTATCGCGAGGCGCTGCTCAGCGAACAACCGCCTCGCACCACGCTCATCCGCGCGATTTCCGGACGCCCGGCACGCGGGCTGGCGAATCACTTCTGGGCCTTGGAGCAAGCGCCGGGGCGCCCTGCAATCCCTGACTATCCCATCACTTATGACGCCGGCAAGTCGCTCAACGCGGCCGCGAAGGCGCACAACGAAAGCGGCTACGCCGCGCAATGGGCCGGTCAGGCGGCGCCGCTTGCCCGCACCCTGCCGGCCGCGCAATTGATCGACGTTCTCACGCGGGAAACCCGTGAGGCCATCGCCGCCGCCGCAGCCGCCGCCTGAAGCCCCTTCAGAAAACACGACGGGCAGCCACACAGGCTGCCCGTTGTCGTCAAAGGACTAGCGCCTGGCGCCCGCAGTTCAGTGACTTCCGCCCAGATAGGCGGCACGCACCTTGTCGTCGTTACGCAGGCTTTGGGCCGGACCGTGAACGGAAATGCTGCCGTTCTCCAGCACGTAGCCGTAGTCGGCGACGGCCAGCGCGGCCGCCGCGAACTGCTCCACGAGCAGCATCGTCACGCCTTCCGACTTCAGATTGCCGATGATGCGGAAGACTTCGTCGACCAGAATCGGCGCCAGCCCCATCGACGGCTCATCGAGCAGCACGATGTCCGGGCGCAGCATGACCGCACGGGCCATCGCAAGCATTTGCTGCTCGCCGCCCGAGAGCGTGCCTGCCAATTGATTGCGCCGCTCCTTCAGACGCGGGAACAGATCCATCGCGCGCTCCATATCGGCGGCGACATCACCGCGCGGACGGCTGCCCGTCAAGCGTGGGAAGGCCCCCAGGCGCAGGTTGTCCGTCACCGACATGGTGGCGAAGACGCGTCGGCCTTCGGGGGAGTGCGCGAGACCGAGCTTGGCGATGCGATGCGAGTCGAGTCCGTCGATGCGCTTCTCGCCCAGCGTGATTTCACCGGCAGTAGGCTTAATCATGCCGGACACCGCGCGCATGGTCGTCGTCTTGCCCGCGCCGTTCGATCCGATGAGCGTGACGACCTGGCCGCTGGGCACATCGATGTCGATGCCGTGCAGCACCTGCACCTTGCCGTAGCCGGCTTGCAGATTACGAATGGAAAGCATAGTGGTTCCGTTTATCCGTCGTGGCTGCGGTGCGCACGCCGGGACTGGCCCGCCGTGCGCCGCATGCGCGAATGTCGTCAGTGCGTCGTCGATGCGCCGCCCAGATACGCCTCGATCACCTTCGGATCGGCCTGAATCTGCGCCGGCAACCCCTCGGCAATCTTCTGTCCGAAGTCGAGCACGGACACCGTCTGGCACGTGCTCATCACTACGTCCATGTGGTGCTCGATCAGAATGACCGTGATGCCATGGTCGCGAATCTTGCGAATGATCGCGAGCAATTCACGAATGTCGGGCGCCGTGAGACCGGCCGCCGGCTCGTCGAGCAACAGCAGACGCGGATCGAGCGCCAGCGCGCGCGCGATCTCCAGCAGACGCTGCTTGCCGTATGGCAGATTGCGCGCCTCTTCGTCGGCGAGCGTCGCCAGCCCCACGAAGTCGAGCAGCCGCAATGCCCGGGCCCGCGCCCCGTCCTCTTCGCGCTTGTATCGCGGCAGACGCAGCGAGACATCGACCAGCGACGAGTCGAACGTGTGATGCAGCCCGACCAGCACGTTTTCGAGCGCCGTCATCTCACCGAAGAGCTGCACGTTCTGGAACGTACGCGCCACGCCGGACAGCGCAATATCCGATGACGTTCGCCCGGCCAGCGACTGTCCGGCGAACTCGATGCTGCCCGCCGTCGGCACGTAGATGCCCGTCAGCACGTTCATCATCGTGCTCTTGCCGGAGCCGTTCGGGCCGATCAACCCGTGAATGGTGCCGCGCCTGACGGTCAGATCGACCTGATTGAGTGCCTTCAGGCCGTCGAACTGCATGAGCAACTGACGCACCTTGAGCAGTTCGTCAGGCCCGCTCGCTGCCGACGTCAGCACCGGATCGGTGTCGCTCACCACGGCCTCGTCGACCTGCGTGGCCGAGACGGTCGACGTACGGCGGCGATTCAGCACGCGCGAGCGGAGAAAGCCCACGATGCCGTCCGGCAGGTAGTACACGACGAACAGGATCATCAGGCCGAAGATCGTCAGACGCCAGTCCGTGATGCTGTCGCGCCACCAGGTCACGCCCGCGAGCGCAATCGTGCCGGCGATCGGCACGGCCGCCTTGGCGAGCGAGGTGCGCCCGCGTGCGATGGCAGCCACCGCCACGACGGTCGTCACCACGGCGATGACCGTGGCGACGATGCGAAAGATACCGATGTCGTCGAGCAACTGCGGCAGCAACACGATGATCGCCGCGCCCAGCAGCGAGCCGCTGCGCGTCTTGCGTCCGCCCATGATGACGGCCAGCAGGAACAGGATCGTCAGCTCGAAGTTGTAAGTGTTCGGTGAGATGTACTGCTCGGAATACGCGTAGAGACTGCCCGCCAGACCGGCGAAACCGGCGCTGATGACGAACGCATACACCTTGTAGCGATACACCGACACGCCCATACAGTCCGACGCCACCGGCGAATCGCGCAACGCTTCGAAGGCGCGCCCGAGGTGCGACTTCAGAATCCGGTGCGCCACGAGCATGCTCACCAGCAGCAGCACGGCGACAAGCCAGTAGTATTCGACCTCGTCGATCGGATGCCCCCCGATGACCGGCTTCGTGAGCTTGATGCCGAGCGGCCCCGCCGTCAGGAAGTCCATCTCGTTGATGAGAATCTGGATGATGGTGCCGAACGCCAGCGTCACCATGGCCAGATACGGGCCGATCACGCGCAGCGCGGGCAAGGCAAGCACCGCGCCGAACGCCGCCGTGATGAGAATCGCGGCGGGAAGCGCCAGCCAGAGCGAGAGCCCGAGCTTGGCGAAGAACACACCCGCCACGTAGGCGCCGATGCCGAACAGGCCCGCATGGCCCAGCGACACCTGCCCGGTGTAACCCACGACGATGTCCAGCCCGAAGAGCAGGATCGCGTAGATCATGATCGTCTCGATCATGTGGATGTAATACGGGTTGCTCACAGCGATCGGAAAGCCGAACAGCGCGGCGATGCCGACGATTGCCGCAAGCTTCGTGGTCACGCGCAGGCCGCCGAGATCGTCGGCCCCGCGGGCGGAAGAGGTCTGTGCGGTCATGGTTACACCTTCTTGATGGCGGTCTTGCCGAACAGGCCCGCCGGCTTCACGGCCAGCACAAGCAGCAGCAGCACGAGACCCGGCACGTCTTTGTAGCCGGTCGAAATATAGAACGCCGTCGTGGTCTCGGCCACGCCGAGAATCACGCCGCCCACGATCACGCCCATGCCGCTCGACAGCCCGCCGATAATCGCAACGGCGAAGGCCTTGAGCCCGAGCACCGCGCCCATCGTGGCGCCGGTCAGTGTGAGCGGGGCGACGAGCACGCCCGCGAACGCCGCGGCCATGGATGACAACGCATACGAGAAGGTAATCACCAGACTGGTGTTGATGCCCATGAGTCCGGCGGCATCGCGGTCGTTCGCCGTGGCCACCACCGCCTTGCCGTAGATCGAGCGACGGTTGAATAGCTCGACGGCGGCCATCATGAGCAACGCGCCCACGACGACGAGCAGCTCCATCGGCAGCACGTTCGCGCCCAGCAGGCTGATGGGCGACTCAGGCAGCGGCGAGGGGAATTTGAGGTCGTCGCGTCCCCAGACGTTTTCCGCGACGTTACGGAAGATGATCCCCAACGCAATGGTGGACATGATCCAGCCGAATTCCGACTTGATCCGCAAGGCGGGCTTCACGCCGATGCGTTCGACGACTGCGCCTTGCACAAGGCCAAACAGGCAGACGATGGGGATCATCAACCAATAGTTCAGGCCCAGCGTGTCGACCAGGGTGAGGCCGACCAGCGCGCCAAGCATCAGCGCTTCGCCCTGGCCGAAGTTCAGGGTGCCGGACGTCGCGAACGTCAGTTGGTAACCGAAGGCGATCACGGCGTAGATCATCCCCAGCGCGATACCGCTGTAGATGAGTTGAATCAGGATGGTCATGCGGTCCTCTCTCGCGAGTGCGAGCCTACGAGCGATGCACGGGAGGCATTCGATACGGGTGCCGCGCGCCGGTCCCGAGTGCCGGCGTCTGGCCCGGGTGTGGCGACGGCGCGTGTGCCGTGCCCGGAGACCCCGTTGCCGGGGGCCTGGGTCATGAGCAGCGCGCGCCGTCGTTCACCTGTCATGGCTGCAAAGTGCAACCGGAATGCTGCGTTGGGAGGAGATGCGGCTTACTTCGCGGCCGCCTTTTCGCGGATCTTGCTGCCCGCCTTCAGATCGCTGTCGTAGGCGTACACGACGCGACCGCCCTTCACTTCGCCGAACACCGGAATGTTGGCGGTGATGGCGTCGTGGTCGTCATGCGTGAACGGATGATCGTAGGTCGTGACCACGCCTTCGACCGGCGTCTTCAGGTCTTCGAGCGCGGCGCGCACCTTCGGGCCGTCGGTGCTGCCGGCCTGCTTGATGGCCGCAGCCAGCAAGTAGATCGAGTCATAGCCCTGCGCGGCCGAGACCGCCGAGTCGATGCGGTTGTTCTTCGGCTTGAACATGGCCACATAGGCGTCGATGAAGGCCTTGCGCTTGGGCGTGTTCGGTTCCTGAATGAACGTTTGCGGCATGCGCGCGCCTTCGCCGTTCGCGCCCGAGTTGTCGATGTAGTTCGCCATCGCGAGCGTCCAGCTACCCACGATCGGCAGCTTCCAGCCAAGCTTACCCATGCCATTGGCAATCTGCGCCAGTTCCGGGCCGATACCGTACGTCAGGATCACGTCGGCGCCGGCCTGCTTGGCCTTGAGCAACTGGGCCGTCATATCGACGTCCTTGATGTTGAACTTCTCGACGGCGACCGGCGTGATGCCCTTCGCCTTGAGGGCCTTTTCCAGATCCTCGCGGCCAAGCTGGCCGTAGTTCGTCGAATCGGCAAGGATCGCCGGCTTCTTGAAGCCGCGACGCGTGATGGCCTCTTCCACGATCATCGGCGCCTGAATGCTGTCCTTGGCGGCGTTGCGGAAGACATAGTTATCGGGATACTGCGGCGGTTTGAACTGCTCGGTGATGACCGTGCCGGTCGCCACGTTGTTGAACACCGGGATCTTCGCGTCCTGGTAGAAGCGCTGCGATGCGAGCGCCACACCGGTGTTGATGTAGCCGACGGTTGCGACCACCTTCTCCTTGTTGATGAGTTCCTGCGCCACTTGCACGCCGCGTTCGTTCTTGGCTTCTTCGTCGCGCTCGACCAGCAGAATCTGACGGCCCAGTACGCCGCCCGACTTGTTGATCTCCGACGCGGCAAGACGCACACCGTCACGCATGGAAACGCCCATCGACGACGAGCCGCCCGTGAACGGGCCGGACACGCCAATCTTGATCGGATCGGCCGCAATGGCCAGCGAGGCGGACAGGGCCAACGCGACGGCGCCAGCCATGAGCTTGAATCGGAATTGCATAAGGGTCTCCTTCGGTGCGATGCGTTTCGATATGACGCTTTTCTGCTTCTGTTTCCCGGTGTCGCCGGCCCTGCCGTGGAATACGCAATTTACGAGGTTTCCATCACCTGCCGTACCGCCCCGGTCTTGTAATTCGTGTCAGGGCGATACCGTAAAGCACGCTTCGAACGACCAACCTAGCGCGCCGATTATGTGATCGCTGAGTTTCGCCCGCAAAGGCGGGAATACCCCTACCGGGACGCGGGTTTACGCGCCGTTATCGCCATTTGACGCGGGTTTCCAAGGGGTTTTGCGGCACGCGCCATGTAGGGCGCGTGTCGGGACATCAGCACGGAGTGCCAAAGAATTCGACTCGGGTGACGGGTCGTAAGGCAGATGTAAGCGATGGCGATTAGTCGCCGGGCGCCGTCACTTCGCGAGCGCCGTTTCGCCCCATCGGGCTAACCAGCCCGGCCGCTTCCATCTGCTCGATGAGACGTGCGGCACGGTTGTAGCCGATGCGCAGTTGCCGCTGCACGGCAGAGATCGACGCGCGACGCGAATTGAGCACGAAGGCCGCGGCTTCGTCGTAGAGCGGGTCGGCCTCGGCATCGCCCGTCGACTCGCCGAACAGGTCGGCCGACGCGGCGTCGCCCGGATCACCGGCGAGAATGGCTTCGTCGTAGTCCGGCTCGCCGTACTGCTGCCAGTGCTGAACGACGCGATGCACCTCGTCATCGGCGACGAACGCACCGTGGACGCGCTGCGGATACCCCGTGCCCGGCGGCAGGAACAACATGTCGCCCTGCCCCAACAGCGACTCCGCCCCCATCTGATCGAGAATCGTGCGCGAATCGATTTTCGACGACACCTGAAACGCGACACGCGTCGGAATGTTCGCCTTGATGAGGCCGGTGATGACGTCGACCGAAGGACGTTGCGTGGCGAGAATCAGGTGAATACCCGCCGCGCGCGCCTTCTGTGCGAGCCGGGCGATCAGCTCTTCGATCTTCTTGCCCGCGACCATCATCAGATCCGCCAGTTCGTCGATGACCACGACGATGAACGGCAAACGCTCCAGCGGTTCCGGGGCATCGGGCGTGAGCGAGAACGGATTGCTCACCTTGGTGCCTGCCGCACGGGCAGCGTCGATCTTCTCGTTGTATCCGGCCAGATTGCGCACACCGAGCGCAGACATCAGCCGATAGCGTTTCTCCATCTCGCCCACGCACCAGTTGAGCGCGTGCGCGGCCTGTTTCATATCGGTGACGACCGGTGCGAGCAGATGCGGAATGCCTCCGTAGACGGACAGTTCCAGCATCTTCGGGTCGATCATGATGAGCCGCACGTCGTCGGGCGTGGCTTTGTAGAGCAGCGACAGAATCATGGCGTTGACGGCCACCGATTTGCCCGAGCCGGTCGTGCCCGCCACCAGCAGGTGCGGCGCACGCGCGAGGTCGGCCACGACAGGCTCACCCGTGATGTCCTTGCCCATCGCAAGCGCGAGATGCGAGCGATGCGTGTCGAACACCGGCGCCGTCAGAATTTCCGACAGGCGGATCATTTGGCGCTGCGCGTTCGGCAGTTCCAGCCCCATGCAGGTCTTGCCGGGAATTGTCTCGACCACGCGAATCGACGTCACGCCCAGCGCACGCGCCAGATCCTTCACGAGACCGACGACCTGCGCGCCACGCACGCCCACCGCCGGTTCGACTTCGAAGCGCGTGATGACCGGTCCCGCCGACGCGCCGACGACCGTCACCGGCACCTTGAATTCGGCCAGACGCTGCTCGATCAATTGACCCACGGCGGCGAGTGCTTCGTCGGAGACGACGTTGGCGACGTCCTGCGGCGTCGCGGGCGAGAGCAGGTCAACCGACGGCAGATCGTAATCGACGGCGACACGCGGCGGCGCAAGCTCGTACGGCGTATCGGCGCTGAAGCTGGCGGACGGCGGCTCGCTTGCGCGCGTCACGCTGAACGGTGCGGGCGCCGCGAACGTCGGAATGGCGGGCACAGCGGGAGGTGACGAAATCTGGACAACCGGTGCCGCCGATTGCTCCGATTGCGCGGACTCGTCGTCGTGCGCAGGCGCCTCGTCGATGCGCGCCCATGTGCCATCGGCACGCAAGACGTAGTGCGGCTTCGGCAACGGGCCGATCCTCTCGATGGCGTCCGCTTCTTCCGTGCGCTCGGGTGTGGGTTCGGGTGCTAGTTCGGGTGCGAGTTCGGATGTGGGTTCGGCTGCGGATTCGGGTTCGGCAGTGGCTGCGGGCTCGAATTCCGATGCGTGAGCAGGTGCAGGTGCATCAGTCACGTCGAGCGATGCGACAGATGGTTCGGCAAGTGGCGTGCTGAGCGGCGCTTGGGCCGGGGCATCGACAGCGTCGACCGAATCGGATGCCGTCCACTGACGCAAATCCTGAAGCAAGGCTTGCGCCTCGTCGCGCAACGCGGCCAGGGCCTGCAAGCGCGCCTGCTCGGCGGCACGGGCTGCCTCCTGCTGCGCGAGCATCTCCGGCGTCGGGCCGGACGGCACCGCTTCGGCAGGAACGGCTTCGGCGTCTTTCGGCGACAAATCTACGGGGGAAAATTCGGCGATACCGTAAGACAGCGGCGTGGCAGCATCCGTCGCGGACCACAGTGCCGCGCCACGGATCACCGGCGCAGCAGGACGCGTAATGGCGGCTGGCATCGCGACAGACCGTGCTGGTGCTGGTGTCGATGTCGGTGTCGGTGTCAGTGCGGGTGTCGACGCCGATGTCAGTGCCGGTGTCGGCGCCGGTGCGGGTGTCGGTGTCAGTGCCGGTGCCTTCACCACCTCAGGCTGGCCGGTCGGCGTGATGGCATCGGCAGAGACGCGATCGGCGGCCGACGCACTGGCGTCACTCCGAGGCGGCACGACAGGCGATGCGCCGCGTGGCGGAATATCCTCCAGCCCGAGTTGAGGCTTGCGGAACGGGCTATGCACAATCGTGCCGCGCAGATGCGCAGGCGCCATACCCACCGGGCGGCGATAGCCCGTCACACCGGCAATCGACGTCGAGTGCAGAGGATCGATTGCCGCGGCGGACGCTGAGGCGGACATCGGTGCGACAGGCGTTTTGGGCGCGGGCGCACCGGATGCCGTTGTCGCAGAACGCGGATTCACCGGGGGGGCACTGCGCGTCGGACGTGTCTCGCGGGCCAGCAGGCCGGGCTCGGCGCGCACGAACTCCGTCATGCGCAGCGCATCGCCACGACTCGTGCCAGAGGCATAGGCGCCACGCGGCAAGACAGGACGTCCCCCCGCCGCCGCACTCGCTGCCGCCGTGGCAGCGGCCGTCGCGGCGACACCTGCCCCCGCGCGCCCCACCGAAGTGCCCTTGCCTGCCGGACGACGCACCGGATGCACCCGATTCACCGGACCGTTGGCAAACGTCGGTTCCGCGCGTGGCGCACCGCGCGACGTCAACGGCGGCGGCTGCATCGCGTCCAGACGGGCTCGCTCTTCCTCGGAGAGCTTCCAGCGTGGCTGCGCCGCGAAGCCACGGCGGCGCGGCAGCGGCTCTTCCGTCAGGCGGCCAACGGTGTGATGCCCTTGCCCAACGGTGGGTGTGAAGCGCTCGCCGCGCTCGCTCGTGTCGAACGACATCTGCGACAGACCGCGCACCGGCTCACGGGCGCCACTACCGAAGCGCGACTCGTAAGCGGGCTCGTCCACGTCGTCGTCGACCGGTTTGCCGCGCGCGAACATGCCCCACCAAGTGGTGCCGAAAACCAGCGGGAGAGAAAAAAGGAGGATGACGCCTGCAATACCCATCGCGAGCGAGCCGCCCAGCGCGAGGTGCAAGCTGTGAGAGAGGAATTGGCCGACGCTGCCGCCAGCGGTGTTGCCCTCGCCGCCCGTGAGCGCGGCCAGCGTGGCGCTCGACACCATCGCGAGCGGCACGCCGAGCAACATGCGGAGTGTGCCGGGGCCGAAGATGCGTATCTCACCGCCAAGCAGACCCCGTACGCCAGGCCAGCACAATGCCAGCAACCAAAACGTCGACAGTCCGAACCAGCCAAACCCCATAATCGCTCATACTTCAGGAAAACCCGGAGTGCGATTGTAGCAGGTAGACCACCGTGCGGCGGGCCTCTGCGCAGGGTCTTTCGCGCCCCGGCCGACGCCGGGGGTGACATACCCGCCCCGATCCGACGCGATCAGGAATGGCCGTGAGTGCCTGTCGGACGAAGTGCCGGCGCCGCGTTGCTCGCTGCGTTCTCGGCAACCGCTGCCGACACCGCTTCGTCCGGCACGACCAGACTCAGATTCCGGCGGCGCAGCGAACGCCAGTCGACCTTCGCGAAGATGTCGTCCCCCAACGCACTCACGTGCGACAGGTTCTCGACACGCACACCGCGCGAGCGCAAGACTTCCGCCGCGTGACGGAACGAGGGTTCGATCAGGCTGGCGAACTCGGCATCCAGGCGCGTCGGTGCGCGCGTGTGCATCGTCTCGTAGAAACGCGGCGTATGCGAAGCGTCACGCAGATCCACGCCATGCAGATACATCTCGGTGAAGCCCAGCCACGTGGCGACCTGCAACGCGAAATACGCCACAGTGCCGCCGTGGAAAAAACCGTTATCGATGTCGAAGCTGAAACCCAGCCGCCCCTGCTCGCCAAAGAACGCCGCGCTCGCGGCGACTCGCGCATTCGCCCGCAACGCTTCGGGCGTGCGGGCGGCTTCCATCCCGCGCTTGAAGATGTCGTCCACCAGATAGAACCGGCAGCCGAACGCCGACATCGGGAACATCTCCAGCAAACGGGCGAGTACCACCGGCGTGATGAAGAGCACCAGGTCGCGCGCCACGATGCGGCGCACCAGATCCGGACGCTGACGCACGAAACCGGCGTCGAGAATGCAGTAGTAGTTGAATTTGATCGGTGCCCGGTCGGCCAGCGCGATGGCACCGTTCACGCCCATGACGTGATGCATCGGCAGCGCCTCGTAATCGATCTCCGCCACCGACGGGCCGCTGGCGATGATATGACAAGGCAACCGGCGCAGGCGCTGCAATTCGGCACGCCGTGCGAGCGGTACATGACGTCCACGCCACGTGAAACGCTCGATGACTCCCATGGCGTCGCGCTCGATTCGCGCGTGGGGCCACAGCCGTTCGTTATGCCGCCACTTCGCCGTATGGCTATGGCGGTATACGAGTTTGAGAAGTGTCGAAATCATCGTCGTTATTCTGGTTAGGTCACCTGGTTGCGCCACGCGCATCTTGTGGATGCGTGCGGTCCTAACCCCGTTATTTGTCGCGCGTCTGTTTTTACCGAGCGCCGATGAGCCTCATCAACCTCCGCGATCTCCCCCTGATGCGGAAACGGCTCGCCGGTCCATGGAGACCTCGCTCCATCACGTCGACAAGCAAATTCTGCCACCCCGGCTTTGCCCCGGACAACATTTATTCCAACTGGAATTCTTACGTCGAGTTACGCCCCGATGAGACGCCAATCGAAAGACTTGACACGGAAACGCCCTGTTCATGCGGGTTTGCGGCGATAACGCACAGTAAAACAGGGGGTAAAAGAAATCTCACGAGAAATAGAGCATTGCACCAAATACTGACAATGTGGATTGCTGACGGTCGATTGATGCGACTTTCGCCGACGTGTCGCGTGCCTCAATGCAGTGCAGGACTACCGCTGGGGTGGCGGTAAAAAGCCTGTCCCAACTCGACGAGTAACGCCGCCAGTTGCGGATCGCGAACGAAGCTGGCCGCCGAGTCGGCCGCAAGAATCGCTTCGGGCGTCTGCGGGCGGGCAATCAGGAAGCCCTGCACATAGTCGACGCCGAGCTCCGAGAGCGCTTCGAGCGTTGAGGCATCTTCCACCCACTCGGCCACGCTGCGAATCCCCAGATTCTTCGCCAGCGCCACGATCGCTTCGACGATCGCCAGATTGGCCGGATGCGCCGCCATGCTCTTGACGAACGCTCCGTCGATCTTGATCGCGTCGACTGCCAGATCCTTCAGATAGGAAAACGAACTGAATCCCGCACCGAAATCGTCGAGCGCGATGCGCCCGCCCAGTTGGTGAATCCGGTCGACGAAGCGGCGCGTATTGTCGAGATCGTGAAGCGCCACGGTTTCCGTAATCTCGATGCACAGCAACCCGACGGCGCGCTCATGGGCCGCCAGCGTCGCGAAGATATCCCGAATGAAATGCTCGTCGTTGAGCGACGCCCCCGAGAGATTCACACACACGAATCGTGTCTTCGAGAGCTGCTCGCGGTGCAGGTCGATCCAGGTGAGCGTGTTCGTGAGCACCCATTTGTCGATCATGCCAATGCTGCCGTTCTCCTCGGCCGCACTGATGATGCGCGAGGCCGGCACCATGTTGCCGTCCGAATCACGCATGCGCAGCAACACCTCGAAGTTGAGCGACTCGCCGGGCGATGCCATCTCCATGATCGGCTGCATTTCGAGAAACAACGTGTTCGGCGTGAGCCCGGCGTCGAGCGCATCGATCAGTCGCAATTCAGCCAGGCGCTCACGGAATGCCGCAGCCCCGCGTTCATAGACGACCAGTTCGCGGCGGCTCTTCTTCGCCTCGCGGCAGGCCCGGTCGGCCGAAGAAATCGCGTCGGGCACGCGCATGTCGGCCGTGAGCTCGATCACGCCGGCCGACGCGCGCACCTGAAACGCGCGCGCGCCGATCTGATAAGGCTCACCGGCAATGGCGTCGACCAGACGACGCGTCACGGCCGCCGCCTCCTTGATCGTCGCGTCGCGAAAGACCACGATGAACTCGTCGCCGCCGGTGCGCCCCACACTCTGATCCGCCGACAACCGTGCGCGCATGCGATCGCACGCCTGACGCAACACTTCATCGCCCGCCGCATGGCCGAACAGATCGTTGACGAGCTTGAACCGGTCCAGGTCAAGATAAGCCAACGCCGCCGGACGCGCGTCGGACAACGTCCGGATCGCCTCGCTGAGCGACTTCTCGATACCGCGCCGGTTCGAGACGCCCGTGAGCGGGTCGTTCTCCGCCAGATAGCGCAGTTGCTCCATCGTGCGGGCGCGCTCGGTAATGTCCTGAAGCGAACCTTCGATTCGCCCATCGGCAAAGATCGCCTTGACGAGGTAGCGGCTGGTGCGGCCGTCCTCGCGCGGCAGCGAGAGGATTTCGAGTTCCGATTCTTCGCTGTGCTGCGCCACGTCGAGCAGCATGCGCCACGTGTTCTGGCCGAAGAACTGATCCCAGCGGAACGCCCGTGCCTCGGTGCTGGGAATGCCCAGCATCGTGTGCAACGCCGCGTTGCCCCGCACGAACACGCCCTGATCGTTGAGGGTGAACAGCCCAACGGGCGTCACGTCGTAGGCGTTGCGAAGTTCGGTCTGCGCTTCCAGCTTGCCCTGATGCTCGGCGCGCATCTGCTCGGCAATGGCCAGCGCCGCCATGAGGCTCGAAAACAGCGCCGCCGTCACACTGTTCAGCGCGGACGACAGCGCACGCGCGTTGAATGCCGCGGCGATCACTTCGGAAAATGTGGCAAACAAAACGATGGCGAGCGACGCGCTGTACCACATGGCAACACGCGAGCGCGTCTGCACCAGAATGCGGGCGAGCAGCACCAGCACGATCACGATGCCCAGCGCGGCGACGGTCCACAGCACGGGGATGAAATGCGCGTACGGCAAGGCGATCGCCGCACAACACAACACCACACCGGCCCATTGCAGCACCATCACCATCCAGCGCATGCCGATGAGGCGCAGTTCGCGTTTGAACAGCTGTGTGAAAAGCGAATAGGTCAGTACGTAATAAATGGCGAACGTCGCCTTGCGTACCAGCGCATCCCAGTCGGTCGGAATGGCACGCTCCAGCCATTGCGTGTCCGCGCCGAGCGAGTTCGCCGCGAGCCGCAGATTGCCGATCAGCCATGCCGCGAACAGCACGTAGAGCCATTCCCTGTTGATGATGGCGGTAACGAGCACGAATGCCGAGAGCGTGAGCAGACCGCCCTCGAGCAAGCCATTGCTGCGGTGAAATTCCTTTTCGGAGACGCGCAACTGAGACGCCGGCCACGCCACCATCGACAGATGGGCTGGGCCAGAGAAGGTGCCCTCGCACAGGAGCGTTACCGGCGCGACGAGATGTCCGAGATTGATGGAGAAGCCCGCCTTCGACACGCGGATCGCCCCGCTCACCGCACTGCGGTCCGCGCGGCCAATGGCCGGCGCGTCGGGATTGCGCCAGCAGGCCAGCGTTTGCGCGTGGCGCGACGGAAATTCGATGACGGTGCTCTCATCGTCGCCGACGGGCGGCACGGTGACACGGAACCATACCGGCGTTTCGGCCAGATGCGTACTGAACTGCTGAACGGGGGGAGCCCGCTCAAGCGATCCCTGCACCAGGGGCGGCCCGAACGTTGCGGGAAGATCGCCCTGCGCCTGAAAGCTCAATGGCATGGCGCCACGCACGGCGTACTGGCTCTCCTGGAAGAGCAGCACGATGCCCGAGAGCAGCATGATCGCTACGGGCACGGCATACAGAGAAATGCTACGAAAGAGTTCGTCGAGTCGCGCGGTGACGCGCCAACGGCGCCGCGTACCGGTGAGCTCGGCCAGTTCGTCGGTGAAATCGTTCGCATTGCGGCCGTGATCGTCCCGCTCGTTGCCGAGTTCCCCCGCCATATGACTCTTATGCCCTTATCTCGTTGATCGCCCCCGCATTTAGTTCCGGACAAGGCGCGCCTCTCGGCTCGCCTTGCCGGCCGGGCTGGCCCTGTCCCGTGCGGCCGGTGTTCCGGTCCGCACGGTCAGGTGTCTCTCGCCCATCCTGCGCGTTACCGCCGTCGATGCAAAAACCGATACCTGCGCATGACGGGATAACGATAGTTCGAATAACGGCATTACACAGCCAAGCTAAAGCCTGATGCTACGCATCGTACCTCGTCGGCACCAAAAGATAAATCCCGCAAATGCGCGCCAATACTGGCTTCGCCCGACGATGCCTCCGCCACGCCCGCGCCGTCACCTACATCCTCGCCCGGCAAACCCAGTCGCAAGTCAGGGTGATGTGTCAGGCACATGTAGGCAAACAGCGGATGCCCTGCCGCTTGCCAGCGTGTGCGAGCCTGTGCCACGTCCAACGCCAGCACGCGATGCCCGATGCCCCCGACATGGGCCATCGGAATCAGCCCTTGCGACGGGAAGACGTCGACGAACATCAGCGCCTCGTACTGCCGATGCAGCGGCGGGCGGGCCGTAATCACCATCCAGTCGATACCGGAGAGCACGCAGTACTGATAGAACGCCTTGAACAGTGCCGTCTTGACGACACGCCCGACCGGTCCTGCGACCACCCCCAGGCGCGTGGCCTCGGCCAGCGCCGCACTGTCCAGCCACGCCGGCAAGGGTGCCGAATCCTCCAGATGCAACGGCTGATAGCGATTGGTCTGGATACGCATCGTGCCAAGCACCGCGCCGTCGAGCCGTGCCCGTGCCACGAGCACGATGGCGCCCGGTTCGCGGTCGCTGGCCTCAGGTTCGCTCAACGTGGCAGCGAGTTCGGGCAGGTGACGGCCGTACGCGGCCTGACGCATGGCCACCGCATCGCGCAATGCCGCCTCGTCACTCGCGATGGTGATGATAAAGGGCAGCCGCTCTTCGCGCATCGCGCTGAGGTCGGACACCGGCGAGCGGACAGCGGCTGGCGACGATACCGGGCGAAGATTGCCGGCCGGCCGCTCGGTTTCAGTGATGGAAAGGACATCCGAAGCTTGTGAAAGGTCAAACATGATTGACACTCCTTAAGGTCAAAAGTGGGCTGGTGCCATGCTCGGGCGATCTCGCCGATGCATCGCACCATTCCTTTCTTGATCCGCCAAGGCGAAGTGTCAAGTGCTTATTTCTCTTGGCTTTTTTACAGTTTCGGGAGCGTCTCACGCCCGCCCGGCCGTCAGTTGTGCCAACCGCCCGGGAACCCCCGTCGCACCGCGTCAAGCCGCCCCTACGCCCGTTTTACCTGGTAGCCGCTCCCCTGCGAGTGTCACCTATTTGCGACAGTTGCCGTCCCAAGAGAGACTCTGGCAAAATAATAAACGTGTTTACTATCTGATCTCGCCGGGGTCGCGCGACGGCTGCGGGCTGCGCTGCACCGGCTTTTTTGCCAAGACATGCCGAAAATCGATTGGTCGTCCCGTTTCGGCACGCTGGTCCACGACGTCGCGCGAGTGCATTCGCGCCTGTTCGACCGGCGTGCGCGCGGCAACTTCGATCTCACGCGTGCGCAATGCCGCGTGCTGGTGATGCTGCATCGTTACGGTGTGCAGACTCAGGCTGAACTGGCCGAACGCATGGAGTTGACGCCAATGGCACTCGTCAGACTGCTGGACCGGCTCAGGGAAAAGGGGCTCGTGCGTCGCGAGCGCGACCCGAACGACAAACGCGCGCACCTGCTTTACCTGACGCAGGCGTCCGAGGCGAAGATCGACACGATCGTCGCCTTCGCGAACGTGACCGAGCGCGAAGCGCTGGCTGACCTCACGCCCGCCGAGCGGGCCGAGTTGTCGCGCCTGCTCGGCAAGGTACTGACGAACCTGACGCGTGCCGAAGCCGAATGTCCGGCACCGGTGCGCCGTACCGAGCAGGCCGGGCCGGAAGCGTCGGAGCCATCGGACGCATAGGGGGGATAGGAGGCACAGGAATAAGCCGCAGTTTCGTCGCAGGTGCAGGAGACAACGCGGGCGAAGGGAACACCTCGCACCGCCATAACGACAAGCGCAACGATCTACCAGAGGAATTACCGTGTCATCCCCCCAGAAGGCTGACGATCCGGGCAAGCACCGCGCGCTCGTCAGTGTGTCCGTCATGCTCGCGACGGTGTTGCAGACCCTTGACAGCACCATCGCCAACGTTGCCCTGCCGCATATGCAGGGCAGTCTTTCCGCCTCGCAGGACTCGATTACCTGGGTATTGACGTCCTATATCGTGGCCGCGGCCATTGCGACACCGCTCACCGGTACGCTCTGCGCCCGCTTCGGACGCCGACGCGTGTTCCTCTGGTCGGTCGCTGGCTTCACGATCGCATCGGCCTTGTGCGGCATGGCGCAATCGCTCACGGAGATCGTGGCAGCGCGGCTGTTCCAGGGGATTTGCGGTGCGGCGCTCGTACCGCTGTCGCAGGCGACCATGCTCGACATCAACCCGCCGCACAAGCATGGTTCGGCGATGGCGATCTTCGGCATGGGGGTGATGGTGGGGCCGATTCTCGGGCCCTCGCTTGGCGGCTGGCTCACGGATAGCTACAACTGGCGCTGGGTGTTCTACATCAACCTGCCCATCGGCCTGATCGCGTTCCTCGGCATTGCCGCCTATCTGAGAGAGCCGCCGGAGCAGAAAGCCGGGAAGTTCGATGTGCTGGGCTTCGCCACCCTGAGTCTGTCCATCGGCCTGTTGCAGTTGCTGCTCGACCGGGGCGAGCAACAGGACTGGCTGAACTCGACCGAGATCTGGCTGGAGATGCTCGGCGCCATCATCTGCTTCGCGTACTTCATCGTCCACACCTGGACGGCCGACGAGCATTCGTTCTTCGACCGCTCGTTGCTGCGCGACCGGAACTTCAACACGGGTGTCGTCTATATCTTCGTGGTCGGCATCATTCTGTACGCCACACGCGCCCTGCTCCCGCCGATGCTGCAAAGCCTGTTCGGCTATCCCGCGATCCTGACCGGGCTGGTGACGGCACCGTCCGGCGCGGGAACCATGGTCGCCATGCTGATCGTCGGGCGGCTGGTCGGCAAGGTCGACGTTCGCTATCTGCTCGGCTTTGGCTTCGCGCTGACCGCCTATTCGCTGTACCTGATGGCCGGATACTCGCTCACGCTGCGTCCGTCGGACATCGTCTGGCCGGGGGTCATCCAGGGCTTCGGGCTCGGCTTCGTCTTCGTGCCGCTCACCACCGTGACGTTCGCCACGCTCCCCGGCACGCTACGCGCCGACGGCGCTGCGATCTACAGCCTGTCGCGCAACATCGGAAGCAGTATCGGCATCTCGGTAGTGCAGACGCTGCTCACGCAGAACACGCAGGTCAACCACGCGGTGCTCTCGGAATACATCACGCCATTCACGCAAGGCGTCGAGACTTACGTGCAGACGTACGGGGCGGCGGCAATGGCCGCGCTCAATGCCGAAGTGACCCGGCAGGCCGCCATGATCGCCTATCTGGACGATTTCAGACTCATGATGGGGCTCACGCTCGCCGTCATGCCACTGCTCTTCTTCATCCGCGTAAAAAAGAAGGCACCCGGCGAAGTGGACGAGATGGTGCACGTAGCAGCAGACTGACGGCCTACGGCTTGACGCGGCGCGCGGGCGTCGCGCGCTGGTGGGGTTGACCTGGTTTGCGTGGCTTACGCGGCTTCGGCGCTATCCCGATGCGCGGGTCGCCGGCCAGCACGCGCGCCGTCAAATGCTGCGCCACGGCCTCGAACTCGGCGTCGGTCTGCGGCAAATACAACCACTTCCCCAGCACCGGATGCGGGCGCAACGCCGGCATCTCGGCCATCAGCGATTCATGGTGCTCGCGCGCCGTACACACGAGCAGTCCATCCCACGGCGCATCACGGTCAACGACGGCCAGACATTGCACGCCGTGCACGTAAGCGACATCGGCACCGAACATTTTCCGGAGCAGATAAGTCTCGTCGTTTTCGAAGGGATCAAAAACCCAAAGCAGCGAATTGCGAATAGTTGACGGCACGGGCTATTTTCTACAAAAAGACAATAGGTAAAATCATTTCAAAAACATTTTGGCTAACGAAATTCATTCGGCACCCTGATTACCCCCAGAAAAACGACAATTAATCAGAGCGCACAACCGCCTGCCAATATTTTGAAAATAAAGGCAAATATCTAACAAAATCATACACCTGAATAAAAATCACACACAAGAAAACAACGCGACAAAAGGTAACACTCAACATTCAATTGTCTTTTCAGAGGCCGCAATTTATTTTAATGCCACGGGAGATTGCCAATAATTACGGGAGTGTGCCATGCACGCCTCACCGCTCAAGATTGCGTCTTGCTCTGTCCCTGTGCGTCGCTGCCCGCACCCGTTGCGGCCCCTGCTGTTAGCCGTCTCGCTCTGTGTGCCCGGCCTTGCCAAAGCGGCCTGTGACAATACCGCGCCCACCAGCGGCACAACCGTCACCTGTACCGGCACGGGCACACCGGTTAGCGCGGTCGCCGGCAGTACCAACGTGAGCGTGAACGTCACCAGCGGCAGCACCCTCTCGTTCACGAGAACGCAGCCCAACACGGCGGCCCTGAGCGTCGACACCTCCAGCACGATCACCAACGCCGGCACCGTCACGCTGACCGGCACCACAGCGACCGGTCGCGGCGCGGCCCTGCTGGGGTTGAACAACAGCAATACGCTCGTGAATACCGCAACGGGCGTGATTACCACCACCGGCGGCCAAAACGATGGCATGGCGATCAATGGCAATAATGGGTCGCTCACCAACAACGGCACCATCACGGTATCGGGCCCCGGCGCCTACGGCATGTCGGCCGCGTGGGGGCAAGCGTCCGGCCTCGGCCAGAACAGCACCTTCGTAAATACCGGCACCATAACCGCCAACGGGTCGGGCAGCCGGGCCATCAGCGTCGTCGGCGGGCAAAGCACCGTGACGAACTCGGGTACGTTGATTACCACGGGCGGCGTGGCGTCGAACCGTTCGTTCACCGTCTTCATGCAGGGTAATAACATTAACCTCACCAACAGCGGCTACATCGAGGCGCGTGGCGTGAACAGCGACGCCGTGGTGTCGAACACGGCCCAGGGGTTCACCTCGTCGATCGTGAACCAGGCGGGCGGACAAATCATCAGTCGGCAGGGCTTCGGCGTGCGCACGGTCAACGGCACGATCTCCATCACCAACGCCGGACTGATCCAGAGCGACGTGGGCACCGCCATCGCCATGAACCCGGCGGCGCGCTCCAACACGCTCACACTGCAAACCGGCTCGCAAATCATCGGCACGGCAGACGGTGGCGCGAGCGCCGTCAGCCAACTGATCCTGCAAGGCACCGGCACTGCAAGCAACCCTTTCGTCAACTTCGGCACCCTGCTCGCACAGGGCAGCCAATGGACGTGGAGCGGCAGCGGCAATTTCACGAACGCGCAGATCCAGAGCGGCATCTTCAATCTGACCGGCACCCTCGGCGGCGCGACAACGACCGTGGCATCCGGCGCAACGCTGACCGGCACAGGCACCCTCACGGGCAACGTCATCAATCAGGGCACGATGCATCCGGGCGACGGGGCCGGTAACGGGACACTCACGCTCGTGGGCAACTACACGGGACAGAACGGCACGCTCGCCATCGATACCGCGTTGGGTGACGACAGCTCCCGCGTGGCGCCGCTCACCGTCAGCGGCGGGACGATGAGCGGCAACACCACCGTTGCCGTGAACAATCTGGGCGGGCTCGGCGGGCTGACCACCGGCAACGGCATCCCGATGGTGCAGGCCGTGGGCGGTGCAACGTCAAGCGCATCGGCCTTCGCGCTTGGCGGCACCGTCAGCGCCGGCGCCTACACCTACTACCTGTATAAGGGCGGCACGACACCGGGCAGCGAGCAGAGTTGGTATCTGCGCTCTACGGTGCCAGCCACAACGCAGGTCACCACTGTCGATCCGGTCACTGGCACGACGCTCACCACAATGGAGCAGCCGGTCCCGGCCACAGGCAGCCCGGCCGTGAATCCGGTGGGCAGCGACCCGGTGCCAATCTACCGCGTCGAAGTCCCGGTGTATTCGATCATGCCGGAGCTGGCACGCACGGCAGGATTCGCGCAACTGGGGACATTTCATGAACGGCAGGGACAGCAAGGACTGCTCGACGAGCGCGGGTGGTTGACGAACGGCTGGGTACGCGTGTGGGGACAAACCGAACAACTTCGCGCCAAAGGTGACGTCACACCGCAGTTCGACGGCAATATCGGCGGTGTGCAACTTGGGCACGATGTCTTCGCAAGCCGCGCCGATAGCGGGCACCGCGATCACGTTGGCATTCTGGGTGGCTGGACCCGCGCGTCCGGCGACGTTCAGGGTCTGGCGCTCGGCGCACCCAGCACGCAAGCCGGGTCGCTCGGGCTCGATATGTATAGCGCGGGCCTTTACTGGACCCATGTGATGCCCGGCGGGGCATACACCGATGCCGTGGCGCTGGCGTCGGCGCTGCAATATCAGACGCGGCCCGCAAGTGGTCTGAATCGGGACGTGAACGGCCGGGCGCTGGCCGCCTCGCTAGAGACAGGCTAGCCCATCCCCCTCACCTCGACGCTCGCTCTCGAGCCACAGGCGCAGATCATCTTTCAACACCAGTCGATCAACGATTTGAACGACAGCATCTCCAGCGTGACGTTCGGTAACACGAACAGTTGGCTCGCCCGTGTGGGCGCGCGGCTCGAGGGCAACTACGACGGCGCACGCGGCCTGCTGCGTCCGTACCTCCTGTTCAATCTGATGCACGCTTTCGGCAGCGAGGGCCGCGTCGTCTTCGGCGGCACAACGCCCATCGTCACCAACGCCAACAGCACATCGGCGCAGTTCGGCATCGGCATGGCAGGACGCTTCAACAAGTCCGCCAGTGTGTATGCCACGCTCGCGTATCTCACCCAACTCGACAATACCCGCCAGCAGAGTGGCTCGGGAACGCTCGGTCTGCGCTGGACCTGGTAGCGTCATCGCACAACGTCCTCCCGCATCATCCCCCGGCTGCGGCCCTCAGCGGCGGCACGTCGGGACGCGGGTCCGCGGCCGGCATCGCTGTCTCCGGCGTGTATCGCATGCAGCGATTCCGCCCGGCCGCCTTCGCCTGATACAGCGCACGATCCGCTCGCTGCACCAGCGACGACAACTCGCCGCGCGAGCGCTCATCGCAGGCGATGCCAATGCTCACCGTGGCGGCCACCGTTTCTCCCTGCACCATGCGCCCCGAGCGCTCGAAAGCTTCGCGCACCCGCTCGGCAATGGTTTGTGCCTCCGTCGCGCCGACCCCCGGCAGGAACAGGGCGAACTCCTCACCGCCGTAGCGGCCGAAAATGTCGTCCGATCGAAGTTGCTGAGACGCCGTGCGGGCGAACAACAACAGCACCGTGTCGCCGAACGGATGCCCGTACGTATCGTTGATGCGCTTGAAGTGATCCAGATCCAGCAGCAGCAAGGCCACCGGCGTGCGCGCCGCACTATGCCGGCGCATCTGCTCACGCGCAAGACGCGTGAATTCCGGGCGATTGAACGCCTGTGTCAGGCCGTCGCGCGTGGCGGCACGGTGCAGTGCGATTTCCGAACGCTCCTTGCCCAGCGAAACCATCAGGAAGCTCGCCACAACGATCAGCACCAGCATTTCCGTGGTCGCCACCTGCGGGCCGAACCATGTCAGAAACTGTGAATCGGCCGGCCCGAGCCATACCAGCGCCACCGCCCGTACCGCGTAGAACGACCCATGCAACACCGCGACCACGGCCAGCACGACACTGCTCGGCAAGCGAGCGCCCGCGGCCTGCCAGAACTCCTTCGCCGCCATGAGGCTGTAAAACGCCAGCAAGGAGAAGAACAGGACACCCCCACTCCACGCATCGAGCGGCCGGGCGAACAGCCATGTCCCCCACAGCAGCACCGCCGGGCCACCGAACACCGCGACCCACTGCACGCTGCGCGCATAGAAGCGGCGGGCACCGCTCCACACCATCGCGAAGGCAAGCGTCGCCATGGCGTTGCCCAATGGATAGAGCACCGCGAGCCGCGAGCTTCGCTCGGCGAGCAAATAGAGGATGGGAGAGAACGTAGCGAGCAGGAAGGCCAGACTCCACCAGCGCGGAGACTCGGCTTCATCACGACGCAAGGCATCGAGCATGAACAGGATGCCTGTCGCAATGCTCAGCAGGAAAGTCACAAACTGTAGTGTCGGCAGGTCTAACGCCGGCAGCGACAAACCAAGAGCCATGGCCCCGTCCCCCGTACACGCCGCAAATCCTCGGGCATGGCCACTCGGAACGCGATGCGCAGTTTGAAACACGGGGTAATGAAAACCTGTCTGAGAGATCAGCGGTTCGTTATTCGGTATGGAAAGTCTGGCAGCGGCCTGCGCACCGTATGCGGTGCACCGTCTGGCCGCCCCGGTCCGGCCATCGGTTTCTCAAAGGAAGTCCCGCACAACGTTCCTGAGCGCGCCGCCCTTGCGGCACTATCGGTCACGTGCCACTACGCGCGATGCCGGAATTCCCGGAATTCAGCGTTGCTCCATACCCATGGGGCGGGATTCTAGCACGCCATTTTGAGAGGACAACCGGTAGTCTGGACTCCCACCTTACGGCGCCTCCACTTCCCTCACATTTCCTGCCGACGCCGCGCCGACAACGCGCCCGCCGTCTGGATCACGAGATCGGCAAAGCGTCGCTCATCGCGCTCGGCGTTCCAGCGCACTCGCGGCACCGCGATGTTGATCGCGCCGATGGCCCTGCCGTCCTGATTCACCACCGCCGCCGCCGTCGAAATGTCGCCCATGAAGTACTCGTCCTCCGTGTGCGAATAGCCTTGCTTGCGGATGCGCGCCAGCCGTTCCCTGATCTTGCGCGGCTGCGCCACGGTCGCCGGTGTGAACTGTACGAGATTCGTGCGCGCGAGAATGTCGTCGATCTCGGCATCGTCGAGCGTGGCGAGCATCGCCAGGCCCGGCGCCGTGCAATACGCCGGCAAGCGCGAACCGACAATGACATTCGCATTGAACACGCTGCGACTCACGATACGCAGGACAAACACAATGTCCGTGTCGAGGCGCACCGTCAGGTTGGTGGCCTCCTCCGTCTCTGCCGCCAGTTGCTGGAGATAGGGCGCCGCACGACTCACCAGTTCGTTCGAGACGAGATAGTGATACGTGAAGTCGAGCAGCTTCGGCGAGAGTTCATACTTCTTGCTCTGCGGATCCTTGAGCAGGTAGCCCAATGCCGAAAGCGTGAAGGTGAAGCGCTGCGCCGCGCTGATGTCGAAGCCCGTGGCCGCGGCAATTTCGGAGAGCGAAAGATGACGCTTCGACCCGTCGAACGCGGTCAGCACCTTCATCGCCTTTTCGACGGACTGGACGTAAAGCGTGGAATCGGCCGCCGGCGCAATCGCGGCCGGATTCTCGGTGTCGGCGGCCGCTTTGGCACGGGTGCGAGGAGTTTTGGTGGTGGCCAAGATCGTTATGGAATGGGGCGGACAGAGCGAGATTATCTCATAAAAATAAGAACATATCTTATGCCAATAACCGTCGAAACCTCGTCATCGCATTGAATGACGGTGCCGCCGCCCTGCCCGCCCGCATGCACGCGCACACAGATCACTTTGCCGCTGTCATCTCCCACGCCCCTCCGGTATCGCGTGAGAGCAGATGCTTGCGGATGCGCTCCGACGGTGTCGTCTCGAAGTGTGCCGTCTCGCGATAGTAGCGTGGCCGCTGGTAGCTGGCGAGCTTGTCGGCAGCCCATTGCGAGAGCACCGTCCAGTCGACGGCCTGACCGTCACGGAACTGCACGTACAGCATCACGTCCTGCTCACCGATGTCGCTCGCGATGCCGATGGCCGCACACGCCGCCACCGCCGGGTGCCGCGCGAACACACGCTCGATCTCCCAAGCCGAGACGTTCTCGCCGCGCACGCGCATGCTGTCCGTGCGACGGCCGATGAAGACAAGGCTGCCGTCGGCACCCCGCCGTGCGCTGTCGCCTGTGAAGAGCTTGCCGTCGCGCAATGCCTTCGACGTCGCCTCCGGATTGTCGAGATAGCCCGGCAGGAACACGCCTTCGACCTCGCTCGACAGCACGATTTCGCCCGGTTCGCCATCGGCTACCGGCTGCCCGTCATCGTCGAGCAACTCCAGCGTCAACCAGGGCAGTGCATGGCCGATGGAGCCCGGCATGTCCGCGTCGTTGAGGGTGGCGAAGCTCGAACACTCCGTCATGCCGTAGCACTCGCGCAAGGTGCATTGCAGACGCTCTCGCGTGGCCTGCCAGGCACTTGCGGAGACGCCCGCCCCCCAAGCCACGCGCAATGAATTCTGCGCCGGCTGGGCGTCGCGCGGCAGTTGCATCAGGATGTCGAGAATGCCGCCGAGGTAATGCAGATGGGTCGCCTGCGCGGCGGCACATTGCTGCCAGAAGCGACTC
>Ga0181519_10000494_pt1 | contig 36398 bp, 28 predicted proteins | sample PEATcosm2014_Bin_26_FD_121102 | JGI IMG/M metagenome (GOLD analysis project Ga0181519, IMG submission 121102) | Peatland microbial communities from MTU Mesocosm Facility, Houghton, MI, USA - PEATcosm2014_Bin02_10_metaG | ecosystem: Environmental > Terrestrial > Soil > Wetlands > Peat | place...
ATCAACTGTTCGCGGAAGTTGTGCCGCATCTCGTCGCGGAACACATCGGGCAGGCGGGCGAGCAGGGTGGCCTTGTCGGGGGCGACGAACATCGCGAGCGTGTGACGGTTCACATCGAGCACGTGAATCTCGTTCATGCAGCGCTCGACGAACTCGGGGTGAACGTCGGTGAAGGTGCGAAAGTCGGTAATGCCGCGTGACCGGGCGTCGTCAAGCAGCAGCTTGATTGCGCTGAAATCCTCGACCCACAGCGAGACCGGTGAGTATTCGAAGAGGCCGCGGGCGTATTGCTCGCCCATCGTCACGCGTTGGCGTGCGTGCTCGAGTTCGGTCACGTCTTCGAGCGAGATCAGCACGCGCTCGAACGTGGCTTCGTGGCCGGGCAGCACCGAGCCGTTGAGCAGCACGTCCAGACGCCGGCCGTCGAGCGTGTAGTTGACGGTCTTGCTCGTGAATTGCGTGCGCCCGTCCCACAACTGGCAGAGCTCTTCGATGTGCGTCTTGAGCATGTCGTCGCGGAACACGCGCGGCAGGTTGGCCACGAGGGTGTCGAGCGACGGCGCGTTGAACATCGAGAGCGTGCGGCGATTGACCTTGATGACGCGAATGCGTTGAGAGCACGCCGAGACGTACTCCGGAGCTGCCTTGAAGTGGGCGCGCAGGTCGGTGACGCCTTGCGCGCGCCATTCGTCGAACAGGCGCTTCACGCCGCTGAAGTCCTCGAGCCAGAGGGAGACGGGCGCGAGCTCGAACATCAGCGCGTCGTCATTGGGGCTGCCATGGGTACCGGACGGCGAGGCGATCGGTGAAGGAGGTACGGCAGGCATGGCGTCCGGCATGAGGCACCTTAGGGGGAGTCGGCCCAATATTTTACGGGCAAACCGGCACCATGCCACAGCGAGTCGGATTACAGCAACGGTGCCCCGGTATCGCGTTTGACTTCGCGCAGCGACAGCATCGATTCGATCGACGAGACGCCGGGCAGGGCGCGCAGCACGTCGCGCGTGAACGTGCCGTAATCGTCGAGATCGGTCGCCACGACCCCGAGCAAATAATCCGCACTGCCGGAGATGTTGTGGCACATCACGATACGGTCGATGGCCTGCACTTCGCGCTCGAATTGTTCGGACAGCGCCCGGTCGTGGACGGCAAAACGCACGTGGACGAAGGCCGTCACGCCAAGCCCCAGCGCGCGGTGTGAGAGTTCTGCCCGATAACCCGTGATGTAGCCGTCGGCTTCGAGTCGTTTCAGGCGCCGTGCACAGGGCGTCTCGGAGAGCGCCACACGCTCGGCGAGCCGGGCATTGGAGATGCGGCCATCGCGTTGGACGATGGCGAGAATCGCCTGATCGATGGCATCGAGTTCGTTCATTGTCGGTATCCCGCTACGAAAGCTGCTGCAAAGATGGCATTCCACCACGAACTGCGGTATCGGGAAAGTGTTGCCCTCATCTGTCCGGACTAGGCGGGTCGGCCACGAGGCATGATTCGATATAGGGGGATTTCATGGTTAACTGACTAATATTGGTGGAATGCACCATTGATTTAAATCATGGTGGGTGGAAAATGCCGAGTATCGCTCGTGAGATAGCGGGATCATTGACGTCTTTTCGGCCGCGCCGGCCGCCCGGGAGAAATCATGGTTTCGCTGGAGTTACTCACTGTCTTCATTGGCGCTCTGATCGTCGTCTATGCATTGCCGGGGCCGGACATGGCGCTTGTGATGCAAACGAGCATGACGCGCGGTGTGCGTCACGGGCTGGCCACGGCCGGCGGACTGGCGCTGGCGCGCGCCGGACACGTCACGCTCTCGGCCTGTGGCGTAGCGGCATTGCTGCGCACCGCCCCCTGGCTATTCGAGACGGTGCGTATCGTGGGGGCGATCTATCTTGCCTGGGTCGCCATCCAGATCTGGCGCTCGCCAGGCTTCGGCATGCAGACGACCGAGGCACCGAAGGACGCCGCACCGCCGCTCTCGCATGCCGTGCGGCGCGGCGTGCTCTCGAGCGTGCTCAATCCGAAGGCGCTGCTGTTCTGCTCGGTGCTGTTGCCGCAGTTCGTCCGTGCGGAAGCGGGCCCGGTCTGGATGCAAGTGTTCGAACTCGGTGTGCTGCTGCTGATCGTGGGCGCGATTTTCGATGTCGCCCTCGCGTTCGGCGCGGCCCGCATTGCACACTGGCTGCGCACCCGTCCGCTTGCACAAAAAGTACAACGCTGGTCGTTCGGGGCGGCGCTCATGGCGTTCGCCGTTCGCTTGTCGCTCGACTGAAAAGCCGGGCACAATACATGCCGCCTACAAGCCAGCGACTGAGTGCACTGATTTGGTGCATTTCGCTGCGACACCGCAAAAGGAGGTGCGACACAACGTCGCACCTCTTGAAATCCGAGCTTCTTCCCGAATTGCTGCATTGCACAGCGTTTACCGCCAAAAAGGTATCCATCTGCTTGGAAATCGTCGCGCGCGCACGCGTGGAGGCTGCGCGACACATTGTCGCGCAGGTGGTTGCGCGATGTCCGGCCTAATTAAACTTCGGCATAATGCCGCACCGTGATGGAAGTAAAAGACAAGAAGTCGGACAGTGACTTGAGGTCTGCGGTCGGTGATCTGCCCCGGTTTCCGTCTTTTCGATGACACAGTCGTCGTAGTTCGACCGGTGCAATACCGGCGCGACGACTGCTCCCGTCTCACCTTAACCCTTGCCAACCTCCTGCGACCCTGCATCAGGCCGGTAAGCCCGTGTTGCGCCGTTTGCTGGCCAACTCAACCCTGTCGTGTGACATGAAGAAACACAGAAACCCGCGATTGTTTAGGCTCCTCGCCTTGTGCTCGCCGCTGCTTTTGGCCGGCTGCGGCATGACGCTGCTCGACCCTAAGGGGCAGATCGGCGTAGAGAACAAGAACCTGATCCTTACGGCCACCTGGCTGATGCTGATCGTGGTGATTCCAGTCATCCTGATGACGCTGTGGTTCGCGTGGAAGTATCGCGCGAGCAACAAGTCGGCACGCTATGAGCCGAACTGGTCGCACTCGACGGCCATTGAGGTCGTGGTCTGGCTCGTGCCGATCATCATCATTGCGATTCTCGCGCGCATCACCTGGGTCACCACCCACGAACTCGATCCTTACAAACCGCTGCAAAGCGAAGTGAAGCCGATCACGGTCGAAGTGGTGTCGATGAACTACAAGTGGTTGTTCATCTACCCGGAACAGGGCATTGCGTCGATCAACGAGCTGGCCATCCCGATCGATACCCCGGTGAATTTCAAGATCACCTCGGAATCGATCATGAACTCGTTCTTCATTCCGCAATTGGGTAGCCAGATCTACTCGATGGCCGGTATGGAAACGAAGCTGCACCTGATCGCCAACCACGTCGGCGCGTACGACGGTATCTCGGCGAACTACAGCGGCGGCGGCTTCTCGGGCATGCGTTTCAAGACGCTGGCGATGACCGACAACGACTTCCAGCAATGGGTCGCCAAGGTGCGCGATTCGAAGAAGGTGCTCGATAAAGACACCTACGCTTCGCTCGTGCCGATGAGCGAGAACACGCCGGTCACGTACTACAGCTCGGTCGACGCGAAGATGTTCGAATCGATCCTGCACGCCCCGATGGCAACCGGCATGGCCCAGCAGCATGAAGGCCATGAGAACCACGGTGCCATGGACATGAAGGGCATGGACATGAAGGGCATGGACATGAAGATGGAAATGAAGGGTGCGGGCACCGACGCCGCGACGGCTCCGGCCGCCGCTGCCAATGTGCAGAACGGCCAGTCGATGACCATGGCCATGGACAACGCCGGCGCGCACGCGATGCACGCCGGTACGGCCGCGCACGCGCACAAGGAGTAAACAACAATGTCAACGCTGTTTGGCAAACTGACTCTCGAAGCCATCCCGTACCACGAGCCGATCATCGTCGGCGCGGTCGGCATGATGGTGCTGGGCGGGCTGGGCATTCTTGCCCTGCTCACCTACTTCGGCAAGTGGAAGTACCTGTGGAACGAGTGGGTGACGTCGGTCGATCACAAGAAGATCGGTGTCATGTACGTGCTCGTCGCGCTCGTCATGCTGCTGCGCGGCTTTGCCGACGCCTTGATGATGCGTACCCAGTTGGCGCTCGCGCACAACTCGGGCGGCATTCTCCCGCCGGATCACTACGACCAGATCTTCACCGCTCACGGCGTGATCATGATCTTCTTCGTGGCGATGCCGTTCATGACGGGGCTGGTGAACCTCGTGGTGCCGTTGCAAATCGGCGCACGCGACGTGGCGTTCCCGTTCCTGAACACGCTGTCGTTCTGGCTGTTCGTGGCTGGCGCTGCGCTGGTGAACCTGTCGCTGGGCGTGGGTGAGTTCGCACGCACGGGCTGGCTGGCTTACCCGCCGCTCTCGGGCATTCAATACAGTCCGGGTGTGGGGGTGGATTACTACATCTGGGCCTTGCAGATCTCGGGTCTGGGCACGTTGCTCACGGGTGTGAACTTCGTTGTCACGATTCTGAAGATGCGCGCGCCGGGCATGAACCTGATGAAGATGCCGATCTTCACCTGGACCTCGCTGTGCACGATGGTGCTGGTGTGCGCCGCGTTCCCGGTGCTGACGGTGACGTTGGGCCTGCTCTCGCTGGATCGCTACCTCGACTTCCATTTCTTCACGAATGAGTTGGGCGGCAACCCGATGATGTACATCAACCTGATCTGGATCTGGGGCCACCCGGAGGTGTACATCCTGATCTTGCCGGCGTTCGGTATCTTCTCGGAAATCATCTCGACGTTCTCGGGCAAGAAGCTCTTCGGCTACAAGTCGATGGTGTACGCCACGGCCGCGATCATGGTGCTGTCGTTCCTCGTGTGGGCGCACCACTTCTTCACGATGGGCTCGGGCGCCAGCGTGAACGCCTTCTTCGGTATCGCGACGATGATCATCTCGATTCCGACCGGCGTGAAGATCTTCAACTGGCTGTTCACGATGTACCGCGGTCGCGTGCAAATGACCGTGCCGGTGCTGTGGACGCTCGGCTTCATCGTCACGTTCGTGATCGGTGGTATGACGGGCGTGCTGCTGGCCGTGCCGGGCGCCGACTTCGTGCTGCACAACTCGCTGTTCCTGATTGCTCACTTCCACAACGTGATCATCGGCGGCGTGCTGTTCGGTTACATCGCCGGTATGAACTACTGGTTCCCGAAGGCTTTCGGCTTCAAGCTCGACGAGCGTCTGGGCAAGGCAAGCTTCTGGTGCTGGCTGATCGGTTTCTACCTCGCGTTCATGCCGCTGTACGTGCTGGGCCTGATGGGTATGACCCGTCGCCTGAACCACTACAGCAACCCGGATTGGCAGCCGTGGCTGATCGCCGCGCTCATCGGTGCGCTGTTCATCGCCGCCGGTATCGGTTTCCAGGTGCTGCAACTGGTTGTCTCGATCAAGAACCGCAAGGCGCTGGCCGACACCACGGGCGATCCCTGGAATGGCCGTACGCTGGAGTGGATGACGTCGTCGCCGCCGCAGTTCTACAACTTTGCCGAAGAGCCGCGCGTGCATGACATCGACGAGCTGGCCTATCGCAAGGAACACGGCATCAAGAGCGATCTGAAGACGAGCTACGCCCCGATTCACATGCCGAAGAACACCGGCGCCGGTTTCATCATCAGTGCGTTCTCGCTGGTGTTCGGTTTCGCTGCGATCTGGCACATCTGGTGGCTGGCTATCGTTGGCTTCGTCGGCATGATCGTGACGTTCATCTGCCGCAGCAACAACGATTCGATCGACTACTACGTGCAGTCGCCGGAAGTGGTGGCCATTGAATCGGCTCACCATCAGGCACTGGCCGCAGCAGCAAAGGCTTAATCATGACGAGCGAAGTTCTCAAACACTCTGGCGCGCATGCCGATGCGCATGCGCATGACCACGCGCACCACGACACCGGCGGCAACACGATCTTCGGTTTCTGGGTGTACCTGATGACCGACCTGGTGCTGTTCGCCAGCCTGTTCGCCACCTTTGCGGTGCTGCGTGACTCGACGGCGGGCGGCCCGACGGGCAAGGAACTGTTCGACCTGAAGTTCGTGCTGGTCGAAACGTTCATCCTGCTGTTCTCGTCGATCACCTATGGCTTTGCCATGATCGGGCTGCATAACGGCAAGAAGGGCGCCGTGATGGGCTGGCTGGCGATCACGTGGCTGCTGGGTGCCGCGTTTATCGCGATGGAACTCTATGAGTTCCACCACCTGATTCTCGAAGGTGCTGGCCCGAACCGTAGCGGTTTCCTGTCGTCGTTCTTCGCACTCGTGGCCACCCACGGTCTGCACGTGGCCTCGGGCCTGCTGTGGATGGCGGTGCTGATGTTCCAGATCGGCAAGAAGGGCCTGACCTCGACCAACACCACGCGTCTGCAATGCCTGTCGCTGTTCTGGCACTTCTTGGACGTGGTCTGGATCGGTGTGTTCACGGTCGTGTACCTGATGGGAGCGATGTAAATGAGCAATAGCAAATCGGTGCAATCGCACGGCCACGACGCTGGCCACAATGCGGCCGGTGGTAGCCACGGCAGCGTGAAGTCGTACCTGATCGGCTTCGTGCTCGCGGTGATCCTCACGGTCGTGCCGTTCAAGCTGGTGATGGATGGCACGATGCCGCCGTCGACGGTGCTGCCGCTGATTCTCGGCGCAGCCCTCGTGCAGATCATCGTCCACCTGGTCTACTTCCTGCACATGGACCGCTCGTCGGAACAGCGCTGGAACGTGATGGCGTTTCTGTTCACCGCGCTGATCGTGGCCATCGTGCTGGTCGGCTCGCTGTGGATCATGCACAACGCCAACTCGCTGATGATGCCGGGGATGTAAATCTTCCGGACTTGCCCGCCGTTCGGGGCGAGTGAAAAAGGCGGCCCGGAATTCCGGGCCGCCTTTTTTTATGGAGCGGGTATTCGGGAGGTGAGGCAGAGGCAGAGGCGGGGGACGCGGGAGAGGGCGCTTATCCGTGCGGCGCCTTGTCGTCCTTGTCGTCCGGTGGTGTATCCGATGTCGGTGCCGCCAGAATCACGCCGGGTCGTACCGGCAGATCGGGACGAATCCCGAGCAGCGGCAATGCCTGCGACGCGATCTCGGCAAACGCCGGCCCTGCCGCCTGACCGCCAAAGTGTTGGGAGGCCTTGGGCTCGTCCACCGACACGGCAATCACCAGACGCGGCGCCGACAACGGCGCAATCCCCACGAACGACGCGCGATACTTCGAATGGTCGTAGCCGTGCGCGCCTGCCTTGTAGGCCGTACCGGTCTTGCCGCCAATGCTGTACCCGGCCACCTGCGCGGTGGTCGCCGTGCCGCCGGTATCGACCACCCCGGCCAGCATCTTGCGCATCTCCGCTGCCGTGCGGGTATCGATCACGCGCACGCCTTCGGGCTGCGTCGGCGTATCGGGCTTGATGATGGAGATGGGCACGAGCACGCCATCGTTCGCGAAGATCGTGTAGGCACGTGCCAACTGGAACAGCGATGCCGAAATGCCATAGCCGTAGGCCATCGTCGCCTGCTCGATGCGCCGCCACGACTTGTACGGACGCAAACGTCCCGACACCGCGCCCGGGAATCCCAGCTTCGGCTGCTGACCCAGACCGATCTCGGTGAACATGTCCCACATTTCTTCGGCGCGCAACATGGTCGACACCTTGGTCATGCCGATGTTGCTCGACTTCTGGATCACACCGGCGGCCGTGAGCACGCCGTTCGCGCTGTCGTCGCTGATCGTCGCCCCTTCAAAGACGTATCGCCCCGGGCCGGTGTCGATGAGCGTGGCCGGCGTCAGACGGTGCAGGTCCAGCGCGAGCGCCATGGTGAAGGGCTTGAGAATCGAACCCGGCTCGAAGACGTCGGTGAACACGCGGTTGCGCAGTTGTTCGCCCGTCAGGTGTTCGCGGTCGTTCGGGTTGTACGTCGGGAAGTTGGCCAGGGCCAGCACCTGCCCTGTCTTAGCATCGATCACGACCGCCATGGCCGCTTTCGCGCCCGTGCGATCCAGCGCGTTCTTCAGCGCCTCATAGGCGATGTACTGCACACGCGTGTCGAGCGTGAGGCGAATGTCCTTGCCGTCGCGCGGCGGGCTGGAGTCGTCGAGATCCTGAATGGTCCGGCCGATGCGGTCCTTGATGACGCGCCGAACCCCCGCAGTGCCCTCGAGCAGAGGCTCTTCGCCCAGCTCCATGCCTTCCTGCCCCTTGTCTTCGACGTTGGTGAAGCCGACGACGTGCGCCGCGACGTCGCCTTCGGGGTAGAACCGCTTGTATTCGCTGCTTTCGTAGACGCCCGGAATGCCGAGCGCTTCGACCTGCTTGCCGACCTCCGGCGAGACCTGACGCTTCACATAGACGAACTTCTTCTCGCCGATGAGCTTCGCGCGCAGTTCCTTCACGGGGATGTCGAGCAGCTTGCTGGCTTTCTGGACGTCGCTGTCGGACAGGTCGTCGGGCACTTCGGCGGGCACGGCCCAGACGGTGCGCATCGGCAGGCTGGTGGCGAGCACGCGGCCATCGCGGTCTTCGATCTTGCCGCGCACCGCGGGCATGACGATGGTGTGCTCGTAACGCTTTTCACCCTGCGCGATGTAGAAGCCGTTGCCGGGTCCGGCAATCCAGAACGCTCGCACCACCAACCCGATGAACGCGAGCGTAATCACGATGACGACAAGCTTTGAGCGCCACAATGACATGCGAGATTGCAAAACCGGACTGGCGGCGAACGTGACGTCCTTGGGCTGGCGATTCTTTTGCATGGCGCTCGCAAAGGCGGTGAGAGGCGTGAACAGCAATGAGCCGATCAACAAACTCTGGCTCAAATTCTAGGCGAGATAGCGTAGCATGCAAGCGACTGTTGCAATAGCGCAAAAGCCCCGTCTGACGGGGCTTTCCGCGTTATTTTCAACGTTTCCGGGCATGCTTTTCGCACGGGTGTCGGCTGATGAAACCGCAGGCCGGTTTTTCGCGACGCGATTGTCGGGCTGCCACGCGCGGCATCGCGCTACTTTGCCGCGCCGAACCGTACGTCTGCGTACCACGCATGTGCGCTCGCATGCGTGTTGTCGCTGTCGGTGAAAATGCCGTAGCCGAGCAGCTTGCCCGGCTTCTCCTTGTAGATGCGCTCGTAATCGGCCGCGACGTTACGCGAGAAGGTTTGCCACTTGCCGAGCGACGCGTCTCCGCCCGCGACCACGAGCATCTGTACCCGGTCGGTATGCGGGTTCTGGATGACGCTGCCCGGCGGCGCGTCGTTGGACCAGATGTACATCAGCGTGGCGTAGGGCAGGTTTTCACCGCCGGCCTTGGCCAGTGTCATCGCCGCACGATCGCCGAACGACAGCGACGACTTGTCGCCATCGAAGAAGAACACCAGCCGTGCGGGCGAATCCTCTTTGTCACTCACGCGGTTATCGGCCCCCGGAATCGCCTTGTCGACTTTCCAGCGCCACGTCACGTTTGGCGTTGCGCTGAGGTCGACACCGTCGCCCTTGGCCATGAGCGCCGAGGCCGAATCGACCGAATTGGCCTCGATGACATTGCGCCCCTCATCGGTGACGACGGTGTACGTGGTGAGCTTTTTACTGCTGACGACCGGCAGGTTTTGCCAGCCGGTCGGCAGCGCGGTGCCCGGACTGGCTTTCGAGAAGGGGATGGCCGCGGGGCCGGCGGCTGCCGGATCGGCTGCGTTGGCCGTGGCAGTGGCGAGACCGCTGCCGATCAGGCAGAGCGCGGTGGCCCAGGTCGCCAGGGACGGCCGGACCCGGTGCAATGGGAGGCGGACCGGCGAACTACGTGACCTGCGTGAGCTGAGTGCGTGTGGCGGCGAAACGATGCGATGCATGGTGAGCGTCTCCGGCGTTGGCAGGGAAACCGCTGGCACGACCCGGGTGGCCCGTGCCTCAGGGGGGAGGCTCCCCCCAATCAACTGCTATCGATGACAGAACGACAGAACGACAGAACGACAGAACGACAGAACGGCAGGGCAATCAGCGCTGTTGCAAGGCGTCATCATCCCAGATTCCGCGACAACTTGCCCGACAGCGGGCCGGGCGAATGCTGAAGCATCTCACGCGGCGCAGGCGGACGATGCTGACTTTTCCGACGTCAAAGAGGAAGCGACATGCCATTCGTGTCCAACACGGTATTCCCGTCTCCATCCCCCTCCCAATCCCCGAGTTCATTGCTGCACCTGGCTTACGAGGTGGCGAACTGCGCCTACAACGGGTTCCGGGGCGACTTCTCGGGGGCCGCCGCTTGTCTGCGAGACAGCGGGCTGCACCATTTGCTGAGCAACGCATGGCAAGGCGCGACCCGACGGTATCAGGCGCAAGCGCTGGACGTGCCGAGCGTGCCGCGCATGATGGGCGCGGCGGACGTGGTCTTCGCCTGTGCGCTGAGTGTGCTGACCATCGGCGCGGTGCGCCGGTACATGTTGCCGGAGCTGCGAGCGCTGGAAAACGTCTTCAGTGCAGACGAGCGCGCGCGACGCCAGTGGAGGCTTGAAACCCAGGCGCAGCTTCGTCGGCGTACCCCGGAGGATCTCACCTCGATGCGTCAATGCCTCGCGGCATTCGACGCCACGCAGGCGGTCATCAAGCCGCCTTCATCCTCTACCGATTCCTCCCGCCCCCTCCGGCCGTCGCATCGCGAGCTATCGGAACAGAGAATCGCGGAAGCGCTCATCCTTCACATCGCCGATACGCCGCAAACCTGCATGGCCCAGAGCGACAGAGTTGCAGCGCTGTGCCAGCTCCTTGCGCACGGTCTCGGCTTCAAGCTGCCGCGGGCCATGCGTGAAGCCCTGCGCGTGGACGACGCCCGGCCTTCGCTGGTCAGATACGACGGTGCTTTTACGCTCCTGCGCGAACGTCTCGAACCCGACTGGCGCAACGACACCGCAGACTCGCCGACGTTTACCGTCCATCCGATCGACGTTCAGCTGTTCGATCCGGCCGAGACGACGGACGATCTCTCGAAAGAAACACGGGTAGCACGCCGGATGCTGACTCATCCCGAAGCGCTGCGACATGTTCGGTCCCGGGTTGTCGCGCTGATCGCTGCCAGCGTTCGCGAGGATTGCGGCAGTGCCGCAGACTGGCGGGATCTTGGCGAGCTTGCGCTGAGTGCCGCCGCCCAGCGGGGGCTGTCCTGCGACCGCGTACTCGGGGCCATGGGGCTGGCGGTACGTTCGGGGGTCAGTGCGCGCTTCGCGTGGCGCTGGACCGACGAGCCGGTGGTGCCACCGGGGCAGGTCATGACGTCGACGATCCCCGCGGAGGTCGCGCAATGGCTTGCCCGTGTGATGTTGATAGCCGGCAAGCTGGAGAAGCGCACCCCGTGCCCGCCCCGCCTCGAGGCGTTGGCACGCGGCGATACCCCGCCGTCGTTGGTGATTGGCTCGACCGACTGGCTCGATCTCGTCGAGGGGATTCGCGCGCTGGGCCGCAAACACTGGGGCGCGACTTACGCGCAGGTCCGTGAGGCGGGCAAGCGGGCAGGCAAGGAGGGGCTGACGCGGTGATGCAATGACGCCCCGTGGGGCTTACCAATACGCCCCGCCCAGCAATCCCGCCACGCTCCCCGCCGCGAGCCACCACAGCGGATGGACGCGCGTGCGGATCGCGAGCACCGCCACGCTCGCGGTGATTCCCGCCAGTAGCCATGACGTCGCCGAGGCTTCGGCAATGAGCGCGGCACTCGCCGCAACGAGCCCTGCCGTCATCGGCACCAGACCGGCCTGCACGATCCGCCGCCACGGCCGGTCCCTGAACCGTTCCCACAGGTGCAGCACACCGACGGTGATGAGCGACGACGGTCCGAACTTCGCGAGCGACGTGACGAGCATGCCTTGCCAGCCAGCCACATGCCAGCCGACGAGCGTCACGATCATGAGGTTCGGGCCGGGCGCTGCCTGCCCCAGCGCGAACAGCGCACTGAATTCTTCCGACGTCATCCAGTGATGCAGATCGACAACCTGTCGCTCCATCTCCGGCAGGATCGTGTTGCCGCCGCCGAACGCCAGCACCGACAACTGCGTGAAGATGAGCGCGAGCGAGATGAGCGTGCCGGTCATTGCGAAACCCTCCAGGTCGCGTAGATGGAGAGGGGCGTCATCACCAGCATGGTGAGCACCAGCGGCACGCGCAGCACGGCAATCGCAATGAAGCACGCGAGCGCTACGCCGGCCAGCGCGAGGGACTTGCGCAGCGGCCACGACACTTTCCACGCCATCTGAATCAGCAGGCCGGCCGCGGCGGCGGCGAGTCCGGCGAAGAGATGCTTCACATGCGGATCGCTCTGAAAGTGCTGATAGATCGTGCCCAGCGCGATGACCACGGCAGACGGGGCGGCAATCAGCCCGAAGATCGACGCGAGCGCGCCGCGCCAGCCGTGAAAGCGCATGCCGAGTGCGACCGACAAGTTGATGATGTTGCCGCCGGGCAGAAACTGGCACAGGCCGAGCAGGTCGGTGAATTCGGTGGGCGTGAGCCATCGATGCTTCTCGACGATCATGCGACGCGCCAGCGGCAACGCGCCGCCGAACGCGGTCATGCCCAGACCGAGGAATCCGAAGAAGAGCGCGCTAACGCTTGGGGTTTGGGTGGCAGGCGGGGCTTGCATCGTGGCGGGTGCGCCAGATGCGGCAGGAGCGGTTGGGGCCGGAATGCTCATGGCAGGTTCGTTCTGAAAACTGGACTACGGTGGAGGCCGCGGGGCAGGGGGTGACATCGAGGCAGGGATGCACGGGTGCCGCGCGGAACCCCTTGAGATTAGGACGATTGCGCTATATTGTCCAATATATGGAACAGACTTGATTCATATCGAACCAATATGGCAAACATCGACATACGTCTGCTGCGCTATTTCATCGCCGTGGCCGAAACGGGGCACATGACGCGTGCGGCTGAGCGTCTGGGCATCGGACAACCGCCGCTCTCGCAGCAGATCCGGGTGCTGGAGACGCAATTGGGCGTGACGCTCTTCGAGCGCCTGCCGCGCGGCATGGCGCTCACGGACGCCGGTCAGGCGTTTCTGGGCGACGCGTACGAAGTCGTGCACAAACTCGATCAGGCGGTCGATGACGTGCGTCGTGTCGCGGCGGGTGTGAAAGGGCGGTTGTCGGTGGGCTTCACCAGCTCGGCGGCGCTGCATCCGTTCGTGCCGACGGTGATTCGTGCCTTTCGGCGCGACGCACCGGCGGTTTCGTTGATGCTCGACGAGAGCAGCACCAGCGAGTTGCTCGACGATCTGCGCGACGGCCATCTGGACGTCGCGTTCATTCGTCAGCCGCAGGGCGATATCGGACAGATCGTCTTCGTGCAGGTGCTCGAAGAGTCGATGGTGCTGGCGGTGCCGTCGGCGCACCCGCTGGCGCTCACCGGGCGCGCAGGCAAGGCGGCCGTGCCGATGACGGCCATCGCGGCGGACAAGCTGATTCTCTACCGACGCCGCACGGGACAAGGCTTATACGACGCGATCATCGCCGCGTGCCACGGCGCGGGCTTCAGTCCGAACATCGAGCAGGAGGCGCCGCGTTTGCTCACGACGCTCTCTCTCGTGGCGGCAGGACTCGGGGTGTCGGTGGTGCCTGCTTCGCTCATGCGAATGCAGGTGGAGGGCATCGTCTACCGGCCGCTCACACCCGCGCCGCGCGCGCCGCTGTACTGTGCGCACCGCGAAGGCGTGCTCGCCGGCCCGACGGCGCGGCTGCTGGATCACGTGCGTGAAGCCGCGCAGACGGTCGCTGCGGAGTGACGTTCCCGTAATTCGTCCCCGTAATTCTTGCCCGTAATTCGTCCGATTAATCCGCTCCCTTAATCCATTCGCTCAAGCCGTCGCGTTGCCCTTTTGCGTCAGCAGCGCCTCGATGTGCCCATGCAGGCCCACGTCGCTCCACTCCAGTTCGCCCATCCGCCAGAAGCGGGCGTTACCCGCACGATCGATCAGATACGTGGCGGGCAGGCCGAGCGAACCGAAGCGCTTGTAGACGGCGCCATCGGCGTCGAGCAATACCGTGCCGTCGATGGGGAGCTTGTCGATGAAGGGCTTGACCGTGGCGAGCGGCTCTTTGTAGTTGACGGCGACCAGCGCGAGACCTCGCTGACGGTATTGACGCGCCACCGCCCCCATTGCCGGAATCTCTTCGCGGCAGGGGCCGCACCACGTGGCCCAGAAGTTAAGGATGATGACGTGCCCCCGCCACTCGGACAGCGCGTGCGGTTTGCCGTCGAGGTCGTTGAGCGTGAACGCCGGTGTGGCGCCGCGCCATGCCGAGAGCGTGCCGCCAGAGGTGCCCGCGAGTGCGCTGTCGTCGGCTTGCTCCGCCCCCTTGCCCGGCCCGGCCGCCAGCGCTTGTGCGCCCGTGCCGCCCAGCGCACCGGCGGTTCCGAGGGCCCCGAGGGTGTGAAGAAAATGACGGCGTTGCATGGCGATGCTCTCCTGCGGGTGAATGTCGGGCAAGTCGTAGGGGCCGCGGTTCAAATCAGGCGCTGATTTCGCGGGCGGTCATGCGATAGCGGAAGGTGTCCGGATTGAGGCTGTCGAGCTGGGCACGCGCCACTTCGCCATTCGGATACATGAGGAATGGCACGGTGCTGTCCTGCGCGCTTCGCGCCCCGGGCAGCGGAACGTCGGCGCCGTGATTGAACGCGACCCAGTTCATCTCCCACTGACCGAAGAGCATCGCGCGGGCGGCACGCACGCGCAAGTCGTCGACCGGCAAGCCGCCGGGCACTTCTTCGAGCACGACCTTGCGCACGTCTGCCGGGTCGACCGGCACCCAGCCGTAGCCGGCGGCGTAGAACTCGGCGCGGCAATGCTGCGCGCGCGTGACGTCGCCCGCCTTGCCCAGACTGTTGAAACCATGATTCGACGTCGCGACGCGCACGCCGTAAGCGTCGCGAGCGGGAATGCCGACCGAGCGGGCGAGGGCGGTGAAGAGCGCGTTGATGTCGGCGCATTTGCCCGCGAGGTCGCCGGTGGTGAGCATGTAGCGCACGTCGCCGGTGCCGCAGCCGCGCACGGAGCCTTCGCGACGACAGTTCTCCACGATCCACTGATAGATCGCGCGCGCTTTCTCCACGTCACCCTTTTCGCCGCGCGTGATCTTCTCGGCGGTCTCGCGCACGAGCCCATCGGTCGGCTGGAGCGCGGTTGGACGCAGATATTGACGCAGGACTTCGGGCGATTCGCGCGGTGCATTGGCCGAGGGCGGTTGCGCCAGATCGACGTGCCGGTCGCGCGTGGCAAACGTGTTCACCAGCGTGACCGTACGGGGCGCCTGTGCCGCGGCGTCAGGCCATGCCACGGCCAGCATTGGCACACCGATGCCCGACGCGCCGCGCACGGTGCGCAACTCGGCGTTGGCGCCCGGGGCTTCCCAGCGCGCACCGAGCGCGCGCTGATAGCCGCCAGACGGCGACGCCGCCACCGGCAGCCAGACGTTCGCCGGGCCGTTCCCGTTGCCATTCCCGGCGGGCAGATCGACCTGTGTGGTCAGCTCGAAGGTGCGCCAGCCCTGGGCGGCGTCGGGCGATGCCTCGCGTGCAGGTGCCGCCTGCGCATGGGCAGGGATGAGCGAAGTCGAGAGGAGAGAGGCGGGCAGGGCGCAGGCACCCAGCGAGAGGAAGCGGCGGCGTTGCATGGTCAGAAGTCCCCTTTGGCGTTAGCGCTCACGGCGCATCGTGGTTAGGGTGCTGCAATAGTGTGCTGCGATCGTGTGGTGCAGTCGTGTGTTGCAATACGGCGGCATTGGCGTGCGGTGATGCAGGGACGATGTGATTCGCTAGCATAGCGGCAACGACGGACATTCATCGATCCCTTTGCCGTCCTTTGCCGACCTTTCGAGCCCATCGGCACGTCAAAGCTGCTTCATAATACGTCGACTTTTGGCAAACTGTCGTCATTCCGGGAGCGGTGAGCATCAACGACGCTCTGAGCGCTCGTGCCGCACGCCTTGCCATGGGATCCCGGCCATCTCCAACGAACCCCTACGACCATGACCGCAATCGATGCAACTCAAGCGGGTGCCGCACCGGCCGCGCCGCGTCTGACCTCGCTCTCGCACGGCGGCGGCTGCGGCTGCAAGATCGCACCGGGCGTGCTCTCCGAACTGCTTGCCCGCAACGAGGCGCCGCTGCCGGCGCCGGCTGCGCTGCTCGTGGGAACGGAGACGTCTGACGACGCCGCGGTCTACCAGCTCAACGACGAGCAAGCCATCATCGCGACGACGGACTTCTTCATGCCCATCGTCGACGACCCGTTCGACTTCGGCCGCATCGCCGCGACCAATGCGCTGTCCGACATCTACGCCATGGGTGGCAAGCCGATCTTCGCGCTCGCCATCGTCGGCATGCCGATCAACGTGCTGCCGCGCGAGACGATCCGAGCGATTCTGCGTGGCGGCGAATCGGTCTGTGCCGAGGCGGGCATTCCGATTGCCGGCGGGCACAGCATCGACTCGGTCGAGCCGATCTATGGCCTCGCCGCCCTCGGGGTGGTGCATCCGAAGCGTCTGAAGCGCAACGCCGACGCGCAGGCGGGCGACGTGCTCGTGCTCGGCAAGCCGCTCGGCGTTGGCGTGATGTCGGCGGCGCTCAAGAAGCATCAACTGGATGACGCGGGCTATCGCTGCATGATCGATGCGACAACGCGTCTGAACCGCGTCGGCCCGGCGCTCGCCGCATTGCCCGGCGTGCATGCGCTCACGGATGTGACCGGTTTCGGTCTGCTCGGCCACACGCTCGAAATGTGCCGTGGTGCGAATCTCGCGGCGTATCTGCGCATGTCCGACGTGCCGCTGTTCGACGGCGTGCGCGAGCTGGCCGACAAGGGGTGCATCACGGGGGCGTCCGGCCGTAACTGGGCGTCTTATGGGGCGTCGGTCGAACTCGGGGAGCGTCTGACGGCGCGCGACCGCGATCTGCTGTGCGATCCGCAGACGGCGGGCGGCTTGCTGGTGTCCTGCGCGCCCGGTGCAGTCGACGACGTGCTGGCGGTCTTCCGTGCCGACGGCTTTGACGCCGCCGCGATCATCGGCGCCATGCGTCCGGGCACGCCCGGCGTGCGGGTGATCTGACTTAGACGATCTGACTCAGGGGATCTGACTCAGGGGATCTGACTCAGGGGATCTGACTCAGGGGATCTGGCCCAGGGCGATCCGACCCAGATGGCAATGACGGGCGCCCTCGCCAAGACGTCTAAGCGGCGCGCCCGGCCAACGTCAAGTCATGCGGCCTGACGGTCTGCGTGAGCGCCGATGAAGGCGATGATGGCCTCACCGAGCGGCTCAGGCGCATCGCGGTGCGGCGAATGTCCACACGCGGGCAGCTTCACCACCTTCGCGTGCGGCACGTGCGCGGCAATGCTGTCCATCTGCGCCATCGTGCCGTACTCGTCGTCTTCGCCCTGAATGGCGAGCAGCGGCTTCGAGATGCTCGCCACCGCGCCCACCAGATTCCATTCGCGAAACGCCGGGTTCAGCCAGATGTCGTTCCAGCCCCAGAACGCCGAATCGACGTCGTCGTGATAGCGGCCGAGCTTTGCCCGCAGATCGGTCGTCTCGTACAGGGTCTTCGTCTTTGCGATGCTCTGCACCGACACGTCCTCGACGAAGAGGTGCGGCGCGAGCACCACGGCGCCGGCGAGCCGGTCCGGGAACGCCGCGCTGAACAGCAGCGCGATCGAGCCGCCATCGCTATGGCCGACGAGCCACACGCGATCGGCCTGCTCGGGCCCGACACCGACGGCATCGAGAAACGCCGGCAACACCTCGCGCGCCTGACGGTGCATGAAGTCCACCGGCCATTTCTCGTCGTGCGCGCGCGGTGTGGAGCGGCCATAGCCGTTGCGCGAATACACGAGACCGCGATAGCCGCCCGCGTCGCACAACTCCTGAGGCCAGTCTTTCCACATGGCGACAGACCCCAGCCCCTCATGCAGAAACACCAGCAGCGGCGCGTGCGTGCGCTCGCGGTTGATCCACCGATACTCCAGCGAGAGCGGGCCGTGCGAGGCCGTCTCGATCCGGGCGAACTGTACGTCCGACATTGTCTTGTCGTCTCCTAAAGCAACTCGCGCAGCTTGAAGCGCTGCACCTTGCCGGTGGCCGTCTTCGGCAGATCGTCGACGAACACCAGCTCGCGCGGGTATTTGTGCGGCGCCAGGCGCGCCTTGACGAACGCTTTCAGCTCGGTCGCCATGGCGTCCGTCGCCGCGATACCCGGCTTGAGAACCACAAAGGCCTGCGTCTTCGTCAGACCGTTGTCGTCGCGCCCGACTACACCGGCCTCGAGCACGGCATCGTGCTGCATGAGCACCATCTCCACTTCGATGGGGGAGACGTACTGGCCGCTGACCTTGAGCATATCGTCGCTGCGCCCGGCATAGACGTAATACCCATTGGGCAGACGCTGGTACTTGTCGCCGCTCTTGAGCCACTCGCCGAGGAACGTCGTGCGCGACTTCTCGCGATTGCACCAGTACATGAGCGCGGCGCTCGGCCCCTGGATGTACAGGTCGCCGATCTCGCCGTCGGGCACGGGCTGACCGTTCTCGTCGCGCAACGCCACGGCGTAGCCCGGCACCGGTTCGCCGGTCGTTCCATACACGACTTGTCCCGGACGGTTCGACAGGAAGATGTGCAGCATCTCGGTCGAGCCGATGCCGTCGAGAATCTCCGCGCCGAAATGCGCGGTGAAGCGCTCGCCGATTTCGCGCGGCAGCGCTTCGCCGGCGGAGGTGCACAGTCGCAACGCCACGTCCTCGCGTGCGGGCAGGTGGGGGGACGTGAGCAGGTTGGCGTAGAGCGTGGGCACGCCGTAGAAGATCGTCGGGCGATGCTCACGAAGCCGCTTCGCCACGGCCTCCGCCGTCGGACGCTCGGCCATCAGCACCACCGTGGCGCCGACCGACAGCGGGAACGTCAGCGCGTTGCCCAGCCCGTAGGCGAAGAAGAGCTTCGCAGCGGAGAAGACGATGTCGTCCTCGCGAATGCGCAGCACGTGGCGGCCATACGTCTCGGCCGTCCAGTACAGGTTGGCGTGCGTGTGCACGGTGCCCTTGGGCTTGCCCGTCGAGCCCGACGAGTACAGCCAGAACGCGATGTCGTCGCCTGCGGTGTCGGCCGGCAGCGCGCTCGGCGGGCCATCGACGAAGGCGTCGAAGGTCGGCAAGGCAGCCGCGGTGTCCGTCTCGGCGGCAATCGGTTGCGAGACGACGCACGGCGGCGGCGAGGCGACTTTCTCCAGCGCTGCCCGTATCGTCGGCATGAGCGCGCCGGAGGCGATCACGAGTTGCGCCTTGCTGTGCGTCATCATGAACGCGTAATCGTCGGCCGTGAGCAGGGTGTTGACGACCACGGGCACGACGCCGGCGTACAACGCGCCGAGGAAAGCGACCGGCAGGTCGATGGTGTCGAGCATGACGAGCAGGATGCGCTCTTCACGATGAATGCCCGCGCGGGCGAGCCCCGTCGCGAAACGTCGGCTTTGCTCCGCCAGTTCGCCATAGGTGAGCGTGCGCGTGTCGTCGAGATAAGCAGTCTTGGCGGCGCGCTCTCGACCAAGCGCCTCCAGATGCGCAGCGAAGTTGAAGTTCGCCGGCGGTGGGGTGAGTACGGCTTGCATGTTGCCTCCGGTGGATCACCGCGCGGTGCACTCGCTCACAAATGAACGGTTAACGCGCGGTGTGAGTGCTATATGGCGCTCTGGCGGCGCCTGTATGAATCACCTTGACTGCGACGGCTTGCGACGACTACGGGCGTAATACGTTAAGACTTCGGAAATTCGACGGCGTCCTGCGTGAGCGCCTCCACCAATGCCGCCGGGCCCTGAACGGCCGAGCGCACGTGATAGAAGCGCAACGCGCGCAGGCCGCCCAGTTCTTCGCCGCCACCGGCGCGGCCCGGGCCGCCATGCAACGATTGCGGCATGACATTGCCGTGCCCGGTCTGCGTCTTCGCGACCGACGGATCGATCGCATGCACACGGCCGTGTGCGTCGGCCAGCGCAACGGCGGGCGCACGCATGGCGATGGCGTCGTTGCTGTAAAGGGAGACGACGAGCGAGCCTTGTCCGCGCTTGGCGAGGGCTACCGCCTCGTCGAGATCGCGATAGCCGACGAGCGTGGCCACAGGCCCGAAGACTTCCGTGTCGTGCACGCGTTGGCCGGCCGCGCCATCGCGCAAGCCGAGCAGCACCGGGGCGACGCAGGCGCTGTCCGGTCCGGCATCGACGAAGGTGGCCTCGCGATGACCGTCAGGACCGTCATTACCGTTGTAGAGCGTTTCGGCTTCCGTCTGCAAATGAGCGATGCCTTCGAGCACGGCGCGTTTTTGCGCAGCGCTCACGAGCGAGCCCATCGTGACAGTCTCAATTCGCGGATTGCCGACGACCGTCCTGGCAAGACGCCCGGCAATGGCGCTGGCGGCCGCATCGAAGTGCTCGACGGGCACCATCGCGCGGCGAATGGCGGTGCACTTCTGGCCCGACTTGACCGTCATCTCGCGCGCGACTTCGCGTACGAACTGATCGAAGGCGGGCGTGCCCGGCGCGGCATCGGGCAACAGGATGGCGCTGTTCAGGCTGTCGGCTTCCACGTTGATGCGTGCCGAGCGTTGTGTGAACGCCGGATGCGCGCGCAGCGTGGCGGCGGTGTCGGCGGAGCCGGTGAAGGAGACCACGTCGAACGGCCCGATCCGGTCGAGCAGACCGGCGGCGCTGCCGCAGATCACCGACAGGCTGCCCGGGGGCAGAATGCCTGCGGCGACGACATCGGCCACCATGCGCTGCGTGAGCCATGCCGTCGACGTCGCGGGTTTGACGATCACCGGCACGCCCGCGAGCAGGGCGCCGGCCGCCTTCTCCCAAAGCCCCCATGCCGGGAAGTTGAACGCATTGATGAACAGCGCCACACCCGGCGTTGGACGGAACACGTGCCGCACCGCGAACGAGCCATCCTTGGCCAGCGGCACGGCAGGGCCATCGAGCAGCGTATGCGCGTCGCCAAGCGCGGCGCCGAGCTTCGCATACGTCGACAGGGTGTAGATGGCCCCGTCGATGTCGACGGCGGAGTCGGTCGCGACCGTCCCCGAGTTGGCGGTGGCAATGGCGTAGTAGTCGTCGCGATTCGCCTGCAACGTGGCAACGATCTGCGAGAGCCGTTGCGCGCGCTCGCCATACGACAAGGCGCGCAGCGCGGGGCCGGCCGTCTCGCGTGCGAAGGTGAACGCGGCGTCGAGATCCAGTCCGGCGCTCGACACGAAGGCGAGCGTCTCGCCCGTGACGGGATCGGTGAGCGCGGTAGCCTCGCTCACGCCCGATGGGCTTGACGCGCCAGCCACCCATTGGCCGGCGACGTAGTTTTCCAGCAAGGCAGGGGTACTCATGACCATGAACCGATGTGAATCCAGCAGGGGAACGTGCGCACGCCGGATCAGGCGCTGCGCGTGAATTCGATAGCGCCTTCGGGCAGCAGGTAGAGAACGAGGGCGCGTCCGTTGGCGACTGTCGGCCGATGTGCCGTGCCGGGGCCGTACACACACCAGCCGGCCGGATGCCCGTCGAAGGTCGCCCCCGGGGTGATCGGCATGATCAGATCGATTTCGCCATTCGGATGCACGTGGTGCGGGCCGGCCAGATCGGCCATGTCTACTACGTCGACGGAAAAGCCGTGCGTATCGGGCGTGGGTTTGATGACGCGTCCATAGCGAATGCCACCGCCTTCGCGATTGCACAGCCAGCCCTCGGCCACGCCGGTATGGCAGGCGTTGGTCAGGGCGTCATAACCCGGGGAACCGGCACCGTAGTGCGCGTTCAGCCAATCGGCGAGGTTGGCGTCGATGGCACGGCCATCGAGTTGCCGCGTGAGATCGGCAATCAGCGCCTGAAATTGGGGCACATCCATCCATGTCTCCTGGGGACGTCGCAGTCGCTATCCCGGTTGCGGCAGCAGCGTGGGCCTCAAACGCTCAAACACTCAAGGCCGGCATTGCCTGTGCAATGCCCTGTCACCCGCAAATCACGGTTGGCGTACTGTCGGTTGCTATGACGTCGATCGATGTCGGTGCACAGAATGTCTGGCCCGCGTTTGCTTTTTTATCGACGCATGGTGAAAATTAGAGCATGCAAATTTCGCTGTCAAGCAATATATTACATGTTACCTGCTTCGAGGATCTCGCCTGATGAATAAGAGTGCGCAAGCCGATGGGGTGTCGACGGCGCGGGGTGCCGGTGAGAAAGACCCGTTCCTGGTCGCGCTGGGCGAGCGGGTGCGAACACTGCGTGCCCGGCGAGGCTTGACCCGCAAGGCACTGGCGCTGGATGCCGGCGTCTCCGAGCGTCATGTGGCCAATCTGGAGTCGGGGGTGGGGAATGCATCCGTGCTGTTTCTTCGCCAGCTCGCGCAGGCACTAAATTGCACATTGGCGGAAATCGTGGGCGACGAGACCACGTCGTCGGCGGAGTGGCTGCTCATTCGCGAAATCCTGCACGGGCGCGACGGCGAGGCGCTCACGCGGGCCCGTCAGGCGCTCAGCGACCTGTTTGCCGGGAGCGAGCGCGACCCGGACCGGCGCGGACGCATTGCGCTCATCGGCCTGCGTGGCGCAGGCAAGTCGACGCTGGGTCGCATGCTCGCCGACGACATGCATGTGCCGTTCGTCGAACTCAATCGCGTGATCGAGCAACTGGCGGGTTGCCCGCCGTCGGAGATCTATTCGCTGTACGGCGCCACCGCTTACCGTCGCTATGAACTGCGCGCGCTGGAGGCCGTGGTGGCCGAGCATCCGCGCGCCGTGATCGCCTCGCCGGGGGGTATCGTGAGCGACGCCGCGACCTTCAATTTCCTGCTGACGCACTGCTATACGGTGTGGCTGCAAGCGTCGCCCGAAGAGCACATGAAGCGGGTGGTGGCGCAGGGCGATTTGCGGCCGATGTCGGGGAACGCCGAGGCGATGGACGATCTCAAGCGCATTCTCGCGGGCCGGCAGGACTTCTACGCCAAGGCCGACATGAGCTTCGACACCGGCGGCCGCGCGCTGGCCGACGCCTATCTGCAACTGCGCGGACGCCTCGCAGTGCAGTTGTCGTCAGACTGAAATGTCGGCGTCTGCAAAATAATTCATTTTTATTCGAGTTAACCGTTGACGATGGGGTGATGCTGCACTATATTGCAATCCAACAAGATCATTATTCGTGTTGGAGGCAATCATGTTCGGCAAACCCCACGTCGACTATCGTACGGACCCCACGCAGTACAAGCACTGGAAGCTGAGTTTCGACGGCCCGGTGGCCACGCTCGCGATCGACATCGCGGAAGACGGCGGCATTCGCGAGGGCTACAAGCTCAAGCTCAATTCGTACGATCTCGGTGTGGATATCGAACTGCACGATGCCGTTCAGCGCATCCGCTTCGAGCATCCGGAAGTGAAGACGGTCGTGGTGACGAGCGCCAAGGAACGTGTGTTCTGCTCGGGCGCCAACATCTTCATGCTCGGCCTGTCCTCGCATGCGTGGAAGGTCAACTTCTGCAAATTCACGAACGAAACGCGCAACGGTCTCGAGGATTCCAGCCGTCACTCCGGCCTGAAGTTCCTCGCCGCCGTGAACGGCGCGTGCGCAGGCGGCGGCTACGAGCTGGCGCTGGCTTGCGACGAGATCTATCTGGTCGATGACCGTTCGTCGTCGGTCGCACTGCCGGAGGTGCCGCTGCTGGGCGTGCTGCCGGGGACCGGCGGTCTCACGCGTCTGACGGACAAGCGTCACGTGCGCAATGACCGCGCCGACATCTTCTGCACCATCGTCGAAGGCATTCGTGGCGAGCGCGCCAAGCAATGGCGTCTGGTCGACGAAGTGGTCAAGCCCGCGCAATTCGCGCAGACGGTATCGGCCCGCGCGCTGGAACTGGCGCAGGGCAGCGATCGTCCGGGCGGCAAGGGCGTGACGCTCACGCGTCTGGAGCGCACCGACGAACCGGATGCCATCCGCTACGAATTCGTCGACGTCGAAATCGACCGCACCCATCGCACCGCCAGCCTGACCGTGAGGGCGCCGAAGTCGGCGCCGCCCTCGGACATCGCCTGTATCGAAGCGGCAGGCGTGAACTGGTGGCCGCTGAAGATGGCCCGCGAACTCGACGACGCCATTCTCAATCTGCGCACGAACGAACTCGACATCGGCACGTGGCTGCTGCGCACCGAGGGCGAGGCGAAGCATGTGCTTGCCGCCGACGCCTCGCTGCTGGCGCATCAGGATCATTGGTTCGTGCGCGAGACCATCGGCATGCTGCGTCGCACGTTCGCGCGCATCGACGTCTCGTCGCGCTCGCTCTTCGCGCTGATCGAACCGGATTCGTGCTTCACCGGCACGCTCGCCGAATTCGCTTTCGCCGCCGACCGCACCTATATGGCTGCGCTGCCCGCGAGCGAGGAAGACGAACCGGCGATCATGCTCACGGAAGTCAATTTCGGCCTGCTGCCGATGGTCACCGACCAATCGCGTCTGGCGCGCCGCTTCTATGAAGACGCGGCAGAGCTCGAGGCGGTGCGCGCCACCCTTGGCCGCGCGGTGCGTCCGGACGAGGCGGAGCGTCTGGGGCTGGTCACGGCTGCGGTCGACGATCTCGACTGGCCCGATGAAATTCGTATCGCCATCGAAGAGCGTGCGGCCATGTCGCCCGATGCGCTCACCGGCATGGAAGCGAACCTGCGCTTTAACGGCAAAGAGACGATGAACACCCGAATCTTCGGCCGGCTGTCGGCGTGGCAGAACTGGATCTTCATCCGTCCGAACGCCGTGGGCGAGAAGGGCGCGCTGAAGGTCTACGGCAAGGGCAACAAGGCGCAGTTCGATCTGAACCGCGTCTGACGAATGGGCGCCGCCGCCGGCCACCCGGGCTGCGCGGCGGCAACATCTGACGAGACGTTTCACACAGAATACGCACGAGACACGAGGATTACCACGATGGCTTCGATCAACTACAGCGAGAAGATCCCCAACAACGTCAACCTGTCCGACGACCGCACGTTGCAGCGTGCGCTCGAGCAGTGGCAACCGAACTTCCTGTCCTGGTGGGGCGACATGGGCCCGGAAGGCTCGCAGGGTTTCGACGTCTATCTGCGCACGGCCGTGAGTGTCGATCCGAGCGGCTGGGCGCACTTCGACCACGTGAAGATGCCTGACTATCGCTGGGGCATCTTTCTCACGCCGGGCGACGCCGATCGCAAGATCCACTTCGGCGAGCACAAGGGCGAACCCGCGTGGCAGGACGTGCCGGGCGAGCACCGCGCCAATCTGCGCCGCATCATCGTCACGCAGGGCGACACGGAACCGGCGTCGGTGGAACAACAGCGCCACCTCGGGCTCACGGCACCGTCGATGTACGACCTGCGCAACCTGTTCCAGGTGAACGTGGAAGAGGGCCGCCACCTGTGGGCGATGGTGTACCTGCTGCATCGCTACTTCGGCCGCGACGGCCGTGAAGAAGCCGAAGCGCTGCTCGGCCGCCGCTCGGGCGACGAAGACAATCCGCGCATTCTCGGCGCGTTCAACGAAAAAACGCCGGACTGGCTGGCGTTCTACATGTTCACGTATTTCACGGATCGTGACGGCAAGTTCCAGCTCTCGGCACTGGCCGAGTCCGGTTTCGATCCGCTCGCGCGCACCACGAAGTTCATGCTGACCGAAGAGGCGCACCACATGTTCGTGGGCGAGTCGGGTGTCTCGCGCGTGATCGCTCGCACGGCGCAGGTGATGAACGAACTGAAGACCGACGACGTCTCGAAGCTGCGCGCGGCCGGGGTGATCGATCTGCCGACGATCCAGCGCTACGTCAACTTCCACTACTCGGTCACGATCGATCTGTTCGGCGCGGACCAGTCGTCGAACGCCGCGATCTTCTACAGCTCGGGCCTTAAGGGCCGCTACGAAGAGAGCAAGCGCGACGACGATCATCAACTGAACGGCCAGATGTACCGCTTGCTCGACGTGGACAACGGCAAGCTCGTGGAGCGCGAAGTGCCGATGCTCAACGCCATGAACGAAGTGCTGCGCGACGACTACATCAAAGACTCTGTCGCGGGCGTGAATCGCTGGAACAAGGTGCTGGAGAAGGCGGGTATCGACTTCCGCCTGACGGTGCCGCACAAGGCGTTCAATCGTCAGATCGGTACGTTTGCCGGTGTGCGCGTATCACCGGACGGCCGCGTGGTGAGCGAGACGGAATGGGCTGCGCACGAGCGCGAATGGCTGCCGTCGTCGGAAGATCGCGCGTATGTGGCGTCGCTCATGGGGCGCGTGGTCGAGCCGGGCAAGTTCGCCAACTGGATTGCGCCGCCTCCGCTGGGCATCAACCGTCAGCCCATCGACTTCGAGTACGTGCGCTTCAACTAAAAAAGCAACAGCGCATTCCCCACAAGGAGACAGCATCATGAACGGCCCCGTTCCGGTCGAAGTTCTGAAGCAGCATCTGATCGATCCGGAGATCTGCATTCGCTGCAATACCTGCGAGGAGACGTGTCCGATCGACGCGATCACGCACGACGAGAACAACTACGTTGTGCGCGCGGACACGTGCAATGGGTGCATGGCGTGTATCTCGCCGTGCCCGACGGGGGCCATCGACAACTGGCGCGACGTGCTCAAGGCACAGAGCTACTCTGTCGAAGAACAGCTCACGTGGGACGAACTGCCTGCGCAGGACGACGCGCTCGCCGGACAGGGCTCGATCGGCGAGGCGGCCGAGGGCGTGTCCGGCAATGCGTCGGCCGATGTGCCCGAACCGGTCATCGGCGGCTCGGATCTCGTGCGCGGCTCGGTCGTGCCGCCGTGGTCCGCCGCGAAGCCCTACGTCAATCTGTACAACCACAAGGCGCCCATTCAGGCCACCGTGGTGGGCAACTATCGTCTGACCGACGCGAGTGCCGAGAGCGACATCCATCACATCGTGCTCGACTTCGGCAAGCAGCCGTTCCCGGTGCTCGAAGGGCAGTCGATCGGCATCATCCCGCCCGGCACGACGGCCGACGGACGCGCCCATCACGCACGGCAGTACTCGATTGCGTCGCCGCGCGATGGTGAGCGTCCCGGCTACAACAATCTCGCGCTCACGGTCAAACGCGTGACGAAGGACCATCAGGACCAGGCTGTCGGCGGCGTGTGCTCGAACTACCTGTGCGACCTGAAGAAGGGCGACGTGGTGAACGTGATGGGCCCGTTCGGCAGCACGTTCCTCATGCCGAACCACGCCGACTCGCATCTGCTGATGATCTGCACCGGCACCGGCGCGGCGCCGATGCGGGCGATGACGGAGTATCGCCGCCGTCGCCGTATGAAGGGCGCGACCGGCAAGCTCATGCTGTTCTTCGGCGCGCGCACGCAAGGTGAACTGCCGTACTTCGGCCCCTTGCTCAATCTGCCGAAGGATTTCATCGACATCAATCTCGCGTTCTCGCGCACACCGGGGCAGGCCAAGCGGTACGTGCAGGACGCGATGCGCGAGCGCACGGCCGATGTGGCGGCGCTGCTGCGTCACGACCATACCTATATCTATGTGTGCGGGCTCAAGGGTATGGAGGACGGGGTGCTACAGGTGCTGCAAACCATCGCGGGCGAGGCCGGGCTCGACTGGCAGGCCCTGTGGCAGCGAATGAAGACGGAAGGGCGTCTGCATCTCGAGACCTATTGAGGATCGCTGGCGACCACTGACGACGACTGGCGACCCTTGACGATATCGGCTCGTGCACCGCCGGACTTATCGCGCGGCGCAATGCGGGCTTCAGCTTGACCGACGGCGTTCTGCGCCGGCTTGACACCGCGTGCCTCGGCACGCGGTTTTTTTTCGTCCGACGGTTCCGCTGATGCGCAGAATCGTGGGGACCGGAGCCGTCCCGGAGACGTCACCGGAATTGAGTAACATGGAGGGGCTGTTTCCCTTCCATCTTTTCTCTTAACGGAGAGTCACATGGGCAAGAAGCGGATTCTGGTATTGGCGGGCGACTATGTCGAAGACTACGAATTGATGGTGCCCGTGCAGGCACTCTCGGCCGTGGGACACCGGGTGGAAGTCGTCTGCCCGGGCAAGCGGGCGGGCGATAAGGTGCGCACCGCGATTCACGATTTCGAAGGCGATCAGACGTACAGCGAGAAGCGCGGTCACGACTTCACGCTGAACGCCACGTTCGACGGGCTATCGCCGGCCGACTTCGACGCGTTGGTGATTCCGGGCGGCCGCGCGCCGGAGTACCTGCGTCTGAATGACGAGGTTCTCGCGGTGGTGAAACACTTCGCCGCGAACGACAAGCCGATCGCGGCGATCTGCCACGGCGCGCAGTTGCTGGCCGCCGCGGGTGTCATCGAAGGGCGCGAGTGTTCGGCGTATCCGGCGTGCGCACCGGAGGTGCGTCTGGCCGGGGGGAAGTACATGGATATCGCGATCGACGGCGCGCACACCGATGGCAAGCTCGTGACCGCGCCCGCGTGGCCGGCCCATCCTGCATGGATCGCGCAGTTCCTCGCCGTGCTGGGCACGAAGATCGAGCTTTGATTCGCGCTTGCCGCGAACGTGAACGGCATTTGAACCGAATGTCTGGCGCTTGATGAGCGCGCGAGACTGCGCGCTATCGGATGTCACCGATGGCGCGCAGTCTTTCGTCCGCCTCGGCGAGTGTATGCTCGCTGAACACTTCAATGCCGTGCTGCCGCAACCATGCAGCCGCCACGCCCTCTCCCGCGATCGTCGTGCCGCTGAATGCGCCATCGTAGATCGACGTGCTGCCGCACGACGGGCTTCCTTCCTTCAGTACCGCAATGCGAATGCCGTGACGCTGCGCCAGCGCAAGCGCGCGCCGTGCGCCGTCGAGGAAAGCTTCGGTGACGTCGGCCCCCGTGTCGTCCATCACGCGTGCACGGTTTTGCCAGACGGCGTTACCGCCTGCCGCCCCGGCAATCTCGGCGGGCGGGCGCGGCGTAGGCAAGCCGCCGGCCACTTCGGGGCAGATGGGCATGATGAGGCCCTGTGTGCGCCAACGCTCGAGAATGGCGGCGGCATCGGATTCGCACGGCGCGGCACGCCCGTGATAGCGCACCGGATGGCCCAGAAGACAACTGCTGACAAGAATGCGAGGCGACATAGACATGGCGCGAGCCTATCACGCGCGGCGGAATTATCCGAACCTGCCTCGTTTTCCAAAGCTTGCCGTCCGCTAGCGCAGCAAGATCTGCCGATCTCAACCGGGTTGGCCGACGCGTGGTTTGCGCGCCGGAGCCGGATTCCTGTCATACGACCAAGGAACGCCGTGATGGACATCAACGCTTATCCGCCGGGAGGCCCTGCTTCCTGTCGTTTCTCCACCGTGCGGGCGCAGCGGGAGGCGGCGCCGCCGCAGACCGGGCCTCTGGCGACGTTCGGGCCCGTGACCGGACACGATGGCAGCGGTGTGCCGTTGCCGCCCATCGGTCCGCACGACTTTTCCGCTGCGAGACCCGTGCACGATGCAGTGTCGAAGGTGGCTACCCCGGAGACGGCTCGCATGTCGCTCACGCCGCATGCGAATGCCGCGCAGTACGTCGTGCGGGCCTATCCGGATGCCCGCAGCGCGACGCAGTCATGGTTCGCCTCACGGTTGTGCGGTGCGTTGGGACTCGCGACGCCGACCGCGCTGCTGGTGCAGGGGTGCTCGCTCGCGTTCGACGGAACACAGGCCCCCGAGCGGCTCTATCTGGCGACGACGTATCTGCCGGCCTATGAGTCGCTGGGCGAATGGCTCGAAGGGGATGCGGCGTGGCGTGTGATCGACGGCGCGCGTGGGGGCGTCGATGACGCTTGCAGGCAAGCGCGGGCCGAGGCGCATGAGATCGGGCGGCAGATGGCGTCTCTCGTTGCGGGCGCCGGCGGTGGCTCGCTTGGGGCGCGTGCCGTGGCGAGGGCGTATGCCGCTGCCGTCACGGTGCGCAACGACAGACGCGCGGTGCTGTGCCGCGCGCTGCCCGACGTCTACCAGTGTGCGCTGGAGCGGCATTACATCGCCGCGCTATGGCTTGGCAACCGGGATCTCTGCAACGCGTTCATGGGGAACATCGGCGTCTGGCGTGACAAGAACGATTTGCCCTACATCATGACTGTCGACTTCAGCACCTGCCTCGGGTTGAGCGTTCAGGGCGTGCGCGAGGGCTCGGGGGATGGCGGTGCGTTGCCGCAGGGACCGGCGCCCGCGTCGAGCCCCTCGGCCGGATCGCCCGGATCGCCCGGATCGCCCGGATCGCCCGGATCGCCCGGATCGCAGCTTCGTTCCGCGAGCCTTGATGCCGCGCCTTACGACGCGGTGATTCCCGAGGGGGCGCTGGCCGACTTGACGCCCTTTTCGCACGGCGAGTATTACGGGCCTTTCGTGCGACGGCTGAGCGGGCTGACCTTTGCGGTCGATGGCAGGACGGTGCTCGACGAGTTGAAAGATCCGACCGGCGTGCGCGCGCTGGCTGCCGAGATGGCTTACCGGTTGGGGCGGATTGATGCGTCGGACATCTTGCCTTGGGCGGTGGGAGCCAGCGACATTGCACGCGGCCTGCCGGACTGCACCGCAGACGCGGGTGTTGCCGAGCACCCGGATTCGCAGGTGCATCGCATTCTGTCGCGGCGCGACTGCCTTGTGACGTTGTTGGGCGGTACGCGTGCGGCGCAAGCCTGGGAGCGGCTGTATCCGATGCGCGCCGCGGCGATCAAGGCGCAGCAATCGCCATTTCTGGCGCCTGCCCCTATGTCATGACGTGCGATGCGTGACGAGCAGCGTGCGCGTGGCGTTGACCAGCGCGTCGATGGCGGCGCGCAGCTTCGGCGACGGATGCCGTGTGTCCGGCCAGACCAGATGCAGCCGTTCGGCCGCCCCTGAGAAGCTACCGGCGTCGGCGGCGGCCACGAAGGCAGAAATGCCTGACAGTCGATCGGGGGTGTATGCGTTATTGATTCCAATTTATCGCCAATAGGTTGATAAATTGCTAATACTGCTGCGAAATATTCCCCAATAAGCTAAGTCCGTCTACCCGGTGTGCCGGGCAACGATGCAGCAATGGCAGATGGCGACCCTGGGCGAGGCCGCGTTTGATCGGGTGATGGTGGCGATTCCGCGGCCCGGCCGGAGCGACGCTGCCGGGCGTGCTGCGGGAATATGCCGTGTTCGCCGACTTTGCGCAGGCGTTGGCGCACCTGCGCCGTGGGGCGTTCGGCAACGTGGTCGTGCGGTTGGCCGGGCCGGTTGCCTAACGCTGAAAGCTCGCATAAACTATCGACGCCACAAACCCCGCGTGACTGGCGATTAGGGTGCACAGCCTTGTGTGCCCGAGGTGGAGCAACCCACCGGGAAGCGCCGGGGTCTTAATTGCCGTTCGCCTGGGCAGCCGTGATGGTTGGTGCTGCCCTGTCTATCGTCTTCCGAAGCACAAAGGAAGGCGCGCTGCAGCATCCCCCTCCCGGAAAACCTGTTCAATTCAACGGAAACGCCATGTTCGACAAATCGAAATCCACCGTTGCCTGCGTCGATCCCGACGTCTGGGCCGCGATTCAGAAAGAAAATCAGCGTCAGGAAGACCACATCGAGCTGATTGCTTCGGAAAATTACACCAGCCCGGCCGTGATGGAAGCGCAGGGTTCGCAACTGACCAACAAGTACGCCGAAGGCTATCCGGGCAAGCGTTATTACGGTGGTTGCGAGTATGTCGACGTCGTCGAACAACTGGCCATCGACCGTGTGAAGGCGCTGTTCGGTGCAGAAGCCGCGAACGTGCAGCCGAACTCGGGCTCGCAGGCGAATCAGGGCGTGTACTTCGCCATGCTCAAGCCGGGCGACACGATCATGGGCATGAGCCTCGCGCATGGCGGTCACCTTACGCACGGTTCGCCGGTCAACATGTCGGGCAAGTGGTTCAACGTGGTGAGCTACGGCCTGAACGAGCAGGAAGACATCGATTACGACGCTGCCGAGAAGCTCGCGCAGCAACACAAGCCGAAGATGATCGTGGCGGGCGCCTCGGCGTTCGCGCTGAAGATCGACTTCGAGCGCATGTCGCAGATCGCCAAGTCGGTCGGCGCGTACTTCATGGTCGACATGGCGCACTACGCCGGTCTGATCGCCGCCGGTGTGTACCCCAACCCGGTGCCGCACGCCGACTTCGTGACCACGACCACGCACAAGAGCCTGCGCGGCCCGCGCGGCGGTGTGATCCTGATGAAGGCCGAATTCGAGAAGCAGATCAACTCGGCGATCTTCCCGGGCATTCAGGGTGGTCCGCTCATGCACGTGATCGCGGGTAAGGCCGTCGCGTTCAAGGAAGCTGCCTCGCCGGAATTCAAGGCATATCAGGAACAAGTCGCGAAGAACGCCCGCGTGATGGCCGAGACGCTGGTCAAGCGTGGTCTGCGTATCGTGTCGGGGCGCACCGAATCGCACGTGATGCTGGTCGACCTGCGCGCCAAGAACATCACCGGCAAGGCGGCAGAAGCTGCGCTGGGTGAGGCCCATATCACCGTCAACAAGAACGCCATTCCGAACGATCCGGAAAAGCCGTTCGTGACGAGCGGTGTGCGTCTGGGCTCGCCGGCCATGACCACGCGCGGCTTCAAGGAAGCCGAGGCGGAACTGGTCGGCAACCTGATCGCCGACGTGCTGGACAACCCGGAAGACGCTGAGAACCTGGCCCGTGTGCGTGCACAAGTGGCCGAGTTGACCAAGCGCTTCCCGGTCTACGGCTAAGCCGCGAGCACCGCACGCATGCGCTGCCCGTTCTGCCGGCACGACGACACGCAAGTCATCGACTCGCGTGAAGCGGAAGACGGCGCTGCCATCCGGCGGCGCCGGAAATGCCCGTCGTGCGACAAGCGTTTCACCACGTACGAGCGTGTCGAGCTGGCGATGCCTGCCGTCGTCAAGAAAGACGGCAGCCGCGCCGAGTACGACCGCGCGAAAGTGCGCGCCAGCATGCAACTGGCGATTCGCAAGCGCCCCGTGGGTGCCGAAGCCATGGATGCCGCGATTGCGCGCATCGAATACAAATTGCTGGCCGGTGCCGAGCGTGAAGTGATGAGCCAGCGCATCGGCGAACTGGTCATGCGCGAGTTGAAGCGGTTGGACAAGATCGCCTACATTCGCTTTGCGTCGGTGTATCGAAGCTTCGAAGACATTGCCGAGTTTCGCGACGTGCTCGAGGAGATCGACAGCACCGATATCAAGCCCAGGCGTAAGCCGGTGGCCTGAGGCGGCGCGGATGATGCGACGACAGCGTGTGTGAGCGTTCGAAGGTGGCCATGTGAGCCCTGCCTAGCGAAATGAAAGACGGAAACACCCGTCGTGCCTGAAAGGGCGCGGCGGGTTTTTTTATGCCCGCGCGCAGCGGAATGACTGCGCAAATCGGACCTCTTACGGTCACAAATTTGCCGATGGGAAATCACTTGGTTGCAATCGATTTCCGTTGTATGCGTATTTAATATCCCGCTTGTTTTGGGATATTCGAGTGGTCGTGATGGTGTTTATGGGGGATTTCCTAAAGAAATTTGATAAAAATAATGAGATTAATCACAATTTAAAATTTCCGTAGGGTTTGAGTTAATTACCAAAAGTATCGGCAATTGTCTTGCTTCCGATAACTTGTATCTAGAATTCGCCACTTCGCGGTGTGGCGCCGCTTTTGTGGTGACGGTGAGGTCGTTCATCGTCGTAAAGAATTCTTTGGAGATTATCGAATGCAAAGCAAACTCAGGACGTCGGAAACACTGCGTCAATCAAAAATCTGTCTGGCGGTCGCGACGATGCTCGCGGCGATGAGCATGCCCGCGCAAGCGGAAGCGGTCATTGAAAGCGAAGCGGCGACTTGGAGCGATGAAAAGAAGAGCGTCGCCAAGAGAATGAACGAACGGCTCGCCAAAATTCAGAGCGAAAGTGAAGCAAAAGACGAGATATTCGAGCGTGTGGATGCGTTGAGGTCGGTGCGGTCGAGCATTCACTCGAGCACCAAAGATATCGCCGATGCACTTGCGTACGGCGATAAGCTCGCGGAAATCTCTGGCCAAATCGACCATGTGATTGGCGAGTTGGAAAAGGATGGCGGAACGGCGCTGACTTTTGAGTGGGAGCGCAAATTGCAGGTGGCGGATCTGTTAGTTGTCAAACAGCAAATCCAGAAAGCGATTGACGCCGATCCTGACGACCGTGCCGATGCACGCAAGCAACTCGATGTCTTCCTCAATGACAATGCCGAGTATTTGAAGAGCACGGATGCGGCACTGGACGCTCAAGCAAAACTCGCTGCCCACAAAACACGTATTGATGCGCTTGGTAAGGCTGACGAAGCGGCATTTAACGTCATGGTCAATACCAAGGAATTGGTTGCGCCGAAACAAAGCGGCGCCAGCACCGTGCTGACATGGCGCGATGACAACCTGTTCAACTCGCATTTTGACGAGGGCTACGCCGAGGGAAATGTCCAGATCGGCAAAGAAACCGTGCTCGACATCACAAAGCGCTCGGGTGCTGCGTCGGATGCGATGATTGGCGCGAAGGACGGCGTTCGCGATGTCGGTACGATCCGGGCGGCGAAGGACGTGTCCCATTTGGTCAGCGTCATCGACGGGGATCTGAATGTCCACCAGGGTCTTGAAGGCGAAGGTGAGCTGGCGGTGGCCGTTGGGAATGGCGGCGTGCTCAACTTCGTCGAGGGTGGCAAAGGTATCGATTCTGCTGCTCAGCGCGTTGTGCTCATGGCCGGCAGCGGCGCGAGCGCGGCGGAAGTTGTCGAACGGAGTTTGAAAGCTGGCGCCGAGCAGGCCGAGATGGACGCCAACGACCTTACCGGATTGATCATATTCGGCGCAGGCACGAGCGCACAAAACGCTGCTATCGCAGTTGGTGCGGGAGCGAAACTGGAATTCGAAGAGGGGTCCAGCGCAGGTGCGAGCACCATCATGGTGAACGGCGGTGCCGTACGTTTCGAGACGGCGAATGCTGGCAGCGCGTCGATTCAGAATTCGGGCACGCTGCTGGCCGATCGTGCGTCGATGGGCACAAGCACCGTGATTAATCATGCTTTGGGTCAGTTCAGCGCGAGTGACACGCGCCTTGAACAAATGCACCTGACGAATCTCGGTACCGTCGATATCGATGATTCCTTCGGCGGGAACGCTTTCATCTCGAACGCTGATGAGGCCGAGCTTTGGATTGCCGACTCAGATCTTCAGAATCTGACGCTGAGTAATGCGGGCGATGTGTCCATCTTGGATTCCAATGGCGGTAACGCAACGATCCGGAATGACGAGAATGCTGTTCTGGCGTTCGTCGACACGAAGTTGGAAGCATTGCAGCTTGAGAGTCGAGGTGAGGTAAGTGCGCGAGGCCGCACGACTGCCGATAACGCGCGGATCCGCCTCGAAGGTGGTTCATTTGACGTCTCGAGTGTCGGCGAGCTATCGGAGGACGGCGCACGGCCGGGGGATATCACGATCGGCTCACTGTCCGGTCGAGGTGATCTCATCGCCGGTGAAACCTTCGTTACGCTGGGCACCCTGAATCTGGACGACGTCTTCGAAGGGCGAATTCTCGATGATTGGGAGGACTCACTGGACGCCAGTAAGCGTTTGCGTACTCAACCGGCGGCTCTCGACAAAGCACAGGATTCTCTGGACGACAACGACGGCGTGCGCCTGACTAAGGTGGGCTCAGGCAATCTGACTTTCACTGCCGATCAGAGTGATGTGACGTCGATTGTGGTTCAGGGCGGCACGCTGACCGCGGCGCACGCCAGCGCGCTGGGCTCGGGCACCGTGAGCGTTGGCAGCGCGAGCACTGTCGCGCTGAAGACGGATGTGAGTGGTGTGACGCGTTTGCAGAACGACGGCACGGTCGATTTGGGCATGAGCAAGCTCGAAGTGGGCACCTACGCTTCTGAAGCGGGCGCGAAGATCAAGTCGCGCATCGAGAAGGTCGAAGGGGAGGTCGCCGGCGGCCAGATTCATGTCACGCAGAGCGGTGATTTCTCCAACACGAAGCTTGACGTCTCCGTTGCCAACGATATCGAAATTCACGATATCTTGAACAAGTTCAAAGTGGTGAACGCTGAAGGTGATGCGCAAGTGACCGGCGGCGAACTGACCGTGGGTAGCATTACTGGCGGCAAGAAGCCTGATCCGAGGCCCGATCCGAATGTCGATCCGGGTAATGAGACGAAGATCACGGACGCGAACATCGTCAATTTCCTCGCTGCGAACGGCGGCTACACGGCCAACGAACAAGCGGTACTGGCCTCGGTTGACGGCGTCGCGGTGGGCGATCTGGCCTCGGGCAAGATCGGTGGCAAGGTGCTCTCGGCGATGGCGCTGCAAACGGCCGGCTCGGATGAACAACGCCGCTCG
>Ga0181519_10000496_pt1 | contig 36301 bp, 36 predicted proteins | sample PEATcosm2014_Bin_26_FD_121102 | JGI IMG/M metagenome (GOLD analysis project Ga0181519, IMG submission 121102) | Peatland microbial communities from MTU Mesocosm Facility, Houghton, MI, USA - PEATcosm2014_Bin02_10_metaG | ecosystem: Environmental > Terrestrial > Soil > Wetlands > Peat | place...
CACGAGCGCCGGCGGAGCCGCCTCGATGCCCTCACGCGCATCGCAAACCGCACGGCCTTCGACGAGCGGCTCGCCGAGGAGATCCCGCGCTGGAAGCGCTTCGGCACGCCGGTCACCGTGCTGGTCTGGGACATCGACCGCTTCAAGGCAATCAACGATACCTACGGCCACCGCGTCGGCGACGCGGTGCTGCGAGAGGTCGCCGCGTGCCTGAGCGCGCGGCTGCGCAACACCGACCTCGTCGCGCGCTACGGCGGCGAGGAATTCGGCATGCTGATGGTCGGCAGCACCGCGGCGCAGGCGCTCGTCGTCGCCGACGAGCTGCGCGCCGCGATCCAGGGCCTCGGCTTCCATTTCAAGGGAGCCCCGGTCGTGGTCACCGCCTCGTGCGGCCTCACCGAGATTCGCGAAGGCGACACGACCGGCGGCGTCTTCGACCGCGCCGATCGCGCGCTCTACGATGCCAAGGGTCGCGGCCGCAACTGCTGCGTCATCGGCTGAACGCCGCTTGAGCGCTCAGCGCGCCGCGCGCGAGCGCCCCCCCAGCAGGCGGCGTCGCGCCGCCGCGAAGCGGCGCCGCTCCCCGACCGTGACCTGCGGGTAATCGAGGCCGAGCGCGGCGATGCGGCCCGTGAGGATGGTCGCCACCACCGCGTGCGCGACGAACTTGTGATCGGCCGGGATCACGTACCAGGGCGCCCAGCGCGTGCTGGTTGCCTGCAGCATCGCCTGGTACGCCGCCATGTACTCGCGCCAGCGACCGCGCTCCTCGAGGTCCGCCGCCGAGAACTTCCAGCGCTTGTCGGGCTGATCGAGTCTCTCGAGCAGCCGCCGCTTCTGTTCGGCCTTGGACAGATTGAGGAAGAACTTGAGCACCACGGTGCCGTTGCGCACCAGGTGGCGCTCGAAATGGTTGATGTCGGCGAAGCGCTCGGTCCAGACGTCGCGACCCGCCGCGCCTGGCGGCAACCGCTGCGCCGCGAGCAGCTCGCGGTGCACGCGCACGATGAGGACGTCCTCGTAGTAGGAGCGATTGAAGATCCCGATGCGGCCGCGTGCCGGCAGCTTGAGCCAGGCGCGCCACAGAAAGCTGTGGTCGAGCTCCTCGTCGGTCGGCGTCGCGAAGCGATGCACCTCGCAGCCCGCGGGGTTCACGCCCGCCATCACATGCTTGATCGTGCCGTCCTTGCCGGCGGCGTCCATGCCCTGCAGCACCACCAGCACCGAGTAGGTGTCGCTCGCCCACAGCAGCTCCTGCGCCCTGGCGAGCGCCGCACGGTTCTCGGCAACGAGCTCCGTGGCCCGGTCCTTGGTCGTGGCACCGTGCAGCGCGGCGAGTTCCGGCTCAAAGGTTGCGGTAGTGTCGAATCTGGCGAGATGCACGCGCCTGCCCGGCGGCACGAGCGTGTCGGCGACGAGTCGCTGGTAGAGGCTGGGCATGGTCGATCTCCGGTCGCGGCGTCTCGGCCGCCCCGCGGGCCGGCCTCCCCGCTATGCATACCCCGAAACGGCGTCGCCGGGAAGGCATCTGGCACGGCACGCCCCATCGCGAGACACTGGCGCGCCAGGAGTGCCACGAACGCCCCATGCCAGATCCGCTCGACCCCACCGCGCCGGCGGTACAGCCACGCGCGATCCGTTCGTTCGTCAAGCGCGGCGGGCGCATCACGCCCGCCCAGGCGCGCGCGCTCGCCGAGCTCTGGCCGCGTTACGGGGCGGACTTCGCGGGCCGACCGTTCGACCTCGACCGCCTGTTCGGCCGCAGTGCGCCGCGGACGCTCGAGATCGGCTTTGGCGACGGCGAGTCCCTGGTGGCGCTCGCCACGCGCGAGCGCGGACGCGACTTCATCGGCATCGAGGTGCACGCGCCAGGCGTGGGGCACTGCCTGCTGGCGGCAGCCGCGGCGGCGCTCGACAATCTGCGGGTCGTGCAGCACGACGCCGTCGAGGTGCTCGAGCACGGCTTCGCACCGGCAGCGCTCGATGAGCTGCTGATCTACTTTCCGGACCCCTGGCCGAAGAAGCGCCACCACAAGCGCCGGCTGATCCAGCCGGCATTCGCCGCGCTCGCCGCAACGCGCCTCGCCACCGGGGGGCGGCTGCGGCTCGCCACGGACTGGCTGCCTTATGCCGAGTGGATGCTCGAGGTACTCGATGCCGAGCCGCGCCTGCAGAACTGCGCCGGCACCGGCCGCTACCTGCCGCGCCCGGAAGCGCGGCCGGTCACCAAGTTCGAGCGGCGCGGGACGCGGCTCGGTCACGCGGCACACGATCTCGAATACCAGCGCCTGCCGGGCTGAGCGTCAGGCGAGCGCGAAAGCGCCCTTCAGACCGTCGATCACGAACTGCACGCCGAGCGCAGCGAGCACCACGCCCGCGACGCGGGCCAGCACGTTCGCGCCGGTCACGCCAAGCACGCGCATCACGAGCGGCGTGGCGAGCATGAACACGAGTGCGACGGCGATCACCAGCACCATGACGGCGAGCATGCCGGCATAGAGCAGCGGCGAGCGCGGCGCGCCCCCGAAGGTCATCAGCACCGTCGCGAGCGTTCCCGGCCCCGCGATCAGCGGAAACGCCAGCGGGAACACCGATATGTCCGCACGCCGGCGCGTCTCGGCCTTCTCCTCGGGCGTGGTCTTCTCCTCGCGCGCAAACACCATGTCGAGCGCGATCAGGAACAGCATGATGCCGCCACCGATGCGGAAGGCATCGATGCTGATGCCCATGATGCCGATGAAGCGGCTGCCACCGACTGCGAACATCAGCAGGATCAGCAGCGCAACCACGCTCGATTTCACGGCCATGCGCCGGCGATAGGCGGCGCTGCCGCCCTCGGTCATGGTCGCGAACAGCGGCGCGAGCGACGGCGGGTCGACCACGACGAACAGCACCACGAAGAATTTCAGCAGCTCGTTCACGACCGCCCCGGGGTTGTCCCGCGCCGAGCATAGCAGCCTCACCGCACCACTCAGTCGGCGAAGTCCGCCTCACGGTAGCCGGCCGCGAGCAGCACGTAGCCGCGCTCGACAACGACCGGGATGCGCCGCAGACGCGCCCCGTCGCAGGGCCCGGCCACGCACAATCCGGTCACGATCTCGAACAGCGCCCCGTGCGAACTGCACAGCAGCAGACTCCCGTCCGGGGTCAGGAACTGGTGCGGGCGCAGGTTGAGCGGATGGCCGGCGTGCGGGCAGCGGTTGAGGTAGGCGTGCACCTCGCCGCCGCGACGCACGACGAGACCGCGCACCGGCCAGTCGCCGCGACCGATCGTGAAGGCGCGGGTACCGGGGTCGTCGAGTTCGGTGAGCGCGCAGACGACGCGCTCGAGGTCGATCTCGGTCGCGCCGTCAGTGTCGGACATCGATCGCACGGATCCGGTCACGCAGCAGCCAGACCGTCACGAGTCCCGGAATCCCGAGCACGAAGCTGACCACGTAGTAGACCGGCCAGCCGCCGTGGTCGGCGACCCAGCCGGCCGGGCCGCCCAGGCCGTAGCGCGGCAGCTGTGACAGCACCGACAGCAGGGCGTACTGGAATGCGCTGAAACGGGCATCGCACAGCGCCATCATCAGCGCCACGATCGCCACGTTGCCCATCGCGTGCGTGAGGTTCTCGATGAACACCGCCGCGATCATGACTGCGTAGCTCTTGCCGGTGATCGCGAGCACGTAGTACGCGAGGTTCGAGACCGCCTGCAGGATGCCGAACAGCAGCATCGAGCTCAGCAGCCCGAGCCGCACCATCCACACACCCCCGATCACGGCCCCGATCAGCGCACTGCTGGTGAACACCGCCTTGGCGACCAGCGCGATTTCCGTCTTGCTGAAGCCGACGTCCATCAGGAACGGCGTGAACAGCTTGAGCGCAAAGGCGTCGCCCAGCTTGAAGATCATGACGAGCCCGAGCAGCGACAGCGCCGCACGGCTGCCGGCGAGCTCACGCAGCGGCTCGACTACCGACTCGCGCAGCGAGCGCGGCGGCGGCGCCTGGTAGACGGGCTCCGGCGCGCGCATGGTCGAGATCGCGAAACTCGCCATCAGCACGGCGACCAGGAGCAGGGCCGGGCGCCAGCCGTAGTGATCGGCCACGATCAGCGCGATCGCAAACGCGATCCAGGCCGCGGCGCGGTAGCCGAGATTGGCGGCGGCCGCGGCCAGGCCGCGCTCGGCCGGCTCAGCCAGGTCGGCGCGGTAGGCGTCGATGACGATGTCCTGGCTCGCGGAGAAGAACACGATCGCGACCGCGCACACCGTGACCGGCAACAGCGAGGCGGCCGGGTCCTGGAAGGCGAGCAGCGCGATCGCCGCGGCCAGCGCAAGCTGCGTCGCAAGGATCCAGCCGCGGCGCCGGCCGAGCAGCGGCAGCGGGTAGCGATCGAGCAGCGGCGCCCACAGGAACTTGAGCAGGTACGGCAGCGCCACGTACGACAGCAGCCCGATCTGCGTGTTGCTGATGTGCAGGTCCTTGAACCAGGCCTGCAGCGCGCTCTCGGTCACCTGGTTCGGGAAGCCGGACGCGGCGCCGAGCGCGACCAGGATCAGCATGCGCGGCCGCGTGAGCACCTCGCGGATGCTCGGCTTCGCGGTCGCGACCTCAGAAGGGGTGGTCATAGTCGATGACGAGCGGCGCGTGGTCCGAGAAGCGCGTCTTCGTCCAGATGCTGGCAGCGGCGACACGCTCGGCGAGCGCCGGGCTCACGATCTGGTAGTCGATGCGCCAGCCGACGTTCTTGGCCCACGCCTGGCCGCGGTTCGACCACCACGTGTACTGGTCCGCAGCGGTGTTGATGCGGCGGAACGCATCGACCCACTTGACCCGGCCGAACAGGTCGTCGAGCCAGGCGCGCTCCTCCGGCAGAAAGCCGGAATTCTTGCGGTTGGCGCGCCAGTTCTTGAGGTCGATTTCCTTGTGGGCGATGTTCCAGTCGCCGCACAGCACGTAATGGCGTCGCGAGCGCCGCAGCCGCTCGAGGTACGGCAGGAACTCCCCCAGAAAGCGGTACTTCGCCTCCTGCCGCTCCGGGCTCGAGGAGCCGGACGGCAGGTACAGCGACACCACCGACAGGTCGCCGAAGCGCGCCTCGAGGTAGCGGCCCTCGGCGTCGAACTCCTTCGAGCCGAAGCCGCGGATGATCTTGTCGGGCTTGCGCCGCGAATAGAGCGCCACGCCGCTGTAGCCGCGCCGTTCGGCGTGCAGCCAGGCGGCGTGGTAGCCGCGCGGCCGGAACTCGGGCGGCTCGAGGTCGGCGTCCGTGCAACGCGTCTCCTGCAGGCAGAACACGTCGACGTCCTGGCGAGGCAGCCAGGCGTAGAGGCCCTTGCGCGCGGCGGCGCGGATCCCGTTGCAGTTGAGTGTCGCGATGCGCATCGCGACGATCATAGCAAGCGCGCCGTGCGGCTTGTCCGCCGGCCGCTTTCGTCGGACACTACGCGCCCACCATGCAAGCCCACCAACGCGACTTCCTGGAACTCGCCCTGCGGCAGGGCGTGCTGCGTTTCGGACGCTTCACGCTGAAGTCGGGCCGCGAGAGTCCGTATTTCTTCAATGCCGGTCTGTTTGACACCGGCGCCGCAATCGGCGGCCTCGGCCGTGCCTATGCCGCGGCGCTCGCCGGCGCCGGCCTCGGGTTCGACATGCTGTTCGGGCCCGCATACAAGGGCATCCCGCTCGTGACGGTCACCGCCGCGGCACTCGCCGAACACCATGCCCACGACCTCCCCTACGCGTTCAACCGCAAGGAGGCGAAGGACCACGGCGAGGGCGGCAGCATCGTCGGCCGCGCGCTCGCGGGCCGGGTGCTGATCGTCGACGACGTGATCACGGCCGGTACCGCGATCCGCGAGTCGATCGACATCATTCGCGCGGCCGGGGCGACGCCCGCGGGGGTGCTGCTGGCGCTAGACCGGGAGGAGCGTGGGCGCGAGTCGCCGCGCTCTGCGGTGCAGGAGGTGCGCCAGGAGTTCGGCCTGCCGGTGGTATCGATACTGTCGCTGACCGACCTGATCGGCGCGCTCGAGCAGGGCGTCGGGGCGGTGTCCCGGGACTCGCTGGCGGACATGCGGGCCTACCGCGAGCGCTACGGCGCACAGGCCTGAGGTTTTGCGTGACCAGCGTCTCGGCGGCCGGCCCCGGGAGGTGCACAATGGCAGGCGTTCACGGCACACTGCTCACATCATGACCAGCGCCCGGACCCGAGTCGCCGCTACCTTGCTCGTCGCAGGCCTCCTGGCCGGCGGCATCGCGCTCGCCGCCACCAGCGCCACGAGCAGCAAGCAGGTATTCAAGTGGACCGACGAGAACGGCGTCGTGCACTACGGCGACGCCGTGCCGCCGCAGTACGCCAACCAGGAACAGACGCTGCTCAATTCCCAGGGCGTGCCGGTGGGCACGATTCCCGGACGGCGCACGCCGGAGCAGCTGGCGGCCGACGCCGCGCGCCGCGCGGCCGAGGAACACGCCCAGCAGGTCGCCGCACAGAACCGCAAGCGGGACGAAAACCTGCTGGCGACCTACCTCACGGTCGAGGAAATCGAGTCACTGCGCGACCGCCGGGCCGACATCATCGATGGCCAGGCGCGTGCCACCAGTGCCTATCTCGACCAGCTGCACGTACGGCAGCACCAGCTGGAACAGCAGGCGCAGAAGTTCCGGCCGTACAATCCGGCCGACAACGCGCCGCTCCTGCCGGAGCGGCTCGCCGAAGACCTGGTGCGCTCGGCGAACGAGATCGACAAGCAGAGCCACAACCTGGCGGCGAAGCGCCAGGAACTCGAGGACCTGAAGGCGCAGTTCGCAAGCGACATAGCACGCTTCCGCGAACTCAAGAAGCGCGAGTCCGATTACCTGCGCGACGGCGGCACGGCGACGCCGCACTGAGGCGCTGCGCCGCTCAGGCGCGCCCGGAGCTGCCGAAGCCGCCCGCACCTCGCTGGCTCGCGGCGAACTCCTCGACCACGTCGAGCCGTACCTGCACGACCGGAACGATCACCAGCTGCGCGATGCGCTCGCCCGGCTGGATCGTGTAGGCGTCGCCGCTGCGGTTCCAGGCCGAGACCATCAGCTGCCCCTGGTAGTCGGAGTCGATCAGGCCGACGAGATTGCCGAGCACGATGCCGTGTTTGTGGCCGAGCCCGGAGCGCGGCAACACGACCGCGGCCAGCGCTGGATCCGCCAGGTGGATTGCGAGCCCCGTCGGCACGAGCTCGGCACGGCCCGGCGCCAGCATGAGCGGCGCGCCGACACAGGCGCGCAGGTCGAGTCCCGCCGACCCGTCGGTGGCGTACGCGGGAAGCGGATATTCGCGGCCGAGCCGCGGGTCGAGGACCCGTACTTGCAGTGAACGCATGCGCCGAGTGTAGCCGGGCCGGCGCAGATGTGCGCGCCGTCAGAGCGCCCCGACGACCGGGACGAGCGTCGCCGTCGCCCGCCTGGCGGCGTGGAAGCGCTCGGCGACGAGCGCCACGAACTCGCGGGCGAGATCGGCCTTCGACTTGAGCGCGAGTTCGCGCTGCCCGCCCGGCCAGAGCACCAGCAGTGCGTTGTCGTCGCGGTCAAACGCGCGGTCGGCGCCGACCTCGTTGGCGGCGATCATGTCGAGCCGCTTGCGCAGCAGCTTGTCGCGCGCATGTTTTTCGACGTCGGTAGTTTCGGCCGCGAAGCCGACGGTGAACGGCCGGCGGTCGAGCGCGGCCACCGACGAGAGGATATCGGGCGCCTTCTGCAACGACAGCTCGAAGCAGTCGCTCGTCTTCTTGATCTTCTGGCTGGCGCAGCGCACCGGCGTGTAGTCGGCGACGGCCGCCGCGCCGATGTACACGTCGGCATCCGCCACCGCCGCGTGCACGGCGCCATACATCTGTTCCGCGGTCTCGACGTCGATGCGTTCGACGCCGGGCGGAGTCGGCAGCGTGACGGGTCCCGCCACCAGCGTCACGCGTGCGCCGGCGGCACGGGCCGCTGCCGCCACCGCGAAGCCCATCTTCCCGGAGCTCCGATTGCTGATGAAGCGCACCGGGTCGAGCGGCTCGCGCGTGGGGCCGGCACTGATCACGACGTGCCGGCCGGACAGCGGCCCGGGCGTCTCCGCAAACACAGCGGCGGCGATCTCGTCGGCCTCGAGCATGCGCCCGGGTCCGGTCTCGCCACAGGCCTGATCACCGCTGCCCGGACCCAGCACCCGCACGCCCCGCGCCACCAGCGTCGCCACGTTGGCGACGGTCGCGGAATTGGCCCACATGAGGCGGTTCATGGCCGGGGCGACCCATAGCGGCGCTGCAGTCGCGAGCGCGAGCGTCGCGAGCAGATCGTCAGCACGGCCGCCGGCGAGTCGCGCGAGGAAATCGGCGCTGGCCGGCGCGACCAGCACGAGCTCGGCCCAGCGCGCGAGTTCGATGTGTCCCATCGCCGCCTCGGCCGCCGCGTCCCACAGTGAATCTCGCACCGGACGACCGGACAGCGCCTGGAAGGTCAGCGGCGTGACGAAGCGCTCGGCCCCTGCCGTCATCACCACCTGCACGTCGGCGCCGCGCTCGCGCAGCCGGCGCACGAGCTCGGCCGCCTTGTACGCAGCAATGCCGCCCGTAACCCCGAGCAGGATCCGGCGCGCGACAGGGGATGGGGAAAGCTCGGCCATGGAGGGATTATCGGCCGCGACGCCGGGCGAATCCACGGCCGGCCGTCACAGCGGCGAGAACGGAGGGTTATGGACGGGTGCCTGGCACTAATGACCCGTTCGCGCCAGATAGCGCGCTGCCGGCGGTGCGCCGGCAGGATGAGACTTGGGTCATGAAAATCGCCAGCTGGCCGGCTGCGGAGCGCCCTCGCGAAAAGCTGCTGCGGCTGGGTCCCGGCGCGCTGAGTGATGCCGAACTCGTCGCGATCTGGCTGCGCAGCGGGCGCCCGGGCCTGAATGCCGTCGATCTCGCCCGCTGCCTGCTCACGGAATTCCGGTCATTGCGCGGGCTCCTCGCGGCCGACCAGGACCGCCTCTGCCGGCATCGTGGCATCGGTCCGTGCCGCTATTCCGAGCTCAGGGCCGCGCTCGAACTCGCGCGGCGCCACTACCTCGAGGTCCTCGAATCCGGGCCGCCGCTGACGAGTCCGCGGCTCGCCGGCGAATACCTGCTTGCCGAGCTCAGGGACCGCGACCATGAAGTGTTCTGCTGCCTGTACCTCGACAACCGGCATCGCCTGATCGGCTTCGAGGAGCTGTTCACCGGCACGATCGACGGCGCCAGCGTCCATCCCCGCGAGGTGGTGAAGCGGGCCCTCGCCCGCCGGGCCGCGGCCGTGATCCTCGCCCACAACCACCCGTCGGGGGTCGCGGAACCGAGTCGCGCGGATGAGGCGATCACGGCGCGCCTCCGGGATGCCCTCGCGCTGGTGGACATCCGGGTGGTGGACCACGTGATCGTCGGCGACGGGGTGTGCGTCAGCCTCGCCGAGCGGGGCCTGTGCTAGCCCCGGGGCCCTGAACGGCGGCCCGGGCCGGGAGGTTGCAACATGGGCCGCCGGCTGGTTAAATACGCGGCTCTCCGACCCATTGCGGCCGGTTCAGGATTGCACCCATGTCACGAGTCTGTCAGGTCACCGGCAAGAAGCCGCTAGTCGGCAACACGGTCTCCCACGCCAACAACAAGCGCCGCCGCCGGTTCCTGCCGAACCTGCACACGCAGCGCTTCTGGCTCGAGGACGAGAAGCGCTGGGTCACGCTCAAGGTGTCGACCCGCGGCCTGCGCACGCTCGAGAAGCGTGGCGTGGCGGAAGTGGTCGCGGAGCTGCGTGCCCGCGGCGAGCGCATCTGAAGCTGATTCCGGGAAGCTAGAACCATGCGTGACAAGATCAAGCTCGTCTCGAGCGCCGGCACCGGCCACTACTACACGACGACGAAGAACAAGCGCCTCCATCCGGAAAAGATGGAAGTGCTGAAGTACGACCCACGCGTGCGCAAGCACGTGGCGTACAAGGAATCGAAGATTAAGTAAAAGCGACCGCGGATCCCGCGGTCTCCCGGCCCGGCGCAAGCACCGGGCCGAGTTGGCCCGCCCGGCTCAGCCCGAGGCGGCGCCCGCCAGCCGGTAACCCTTGAGCGAACGCGCGAACTGCTGCAGTCGCTCGATGCCGCTCGCTTCGGCCTCGCGGATCCACTGGCTGAGATGCGCGGTCAGCCGCTCGTTGTTGCCGATCGTTCCGCTCCACAGCACCGCGAGCCGGTCGCGGTACTCGTGCACGGTCCTGAGCGCCGTGTTGTCCGCGAGCACCTGCTGCAGGCGCGCGCGCGCGCCCTCGTCGAGGAGGCTCGGGTGCCGGACCAGCAGGCGCTTCATGCGCAGGCTGACGCGGTCGGCGCCCGCCGCCACTTCGGCCTTGAGCACCGGCAGCGTCACCGAGCGCGCGTAATTGCGCAGCACGTCCATGCGGGCGGTGATCACCGTGCGCACGGTATCGAGGTCGACCATCGGGCGCGGGGCTTCCGCGAGCGCGCGCGGCGCCACCTTGCGGACGTCGGCAAGACCGACCGCCGAGAACACCGTCAGCCACATCCAGCCGATGTCGAACTCGGCGCGGCGCATCGAAAAGCGTGCCGAGGAGGGGAATGCGTGGTGGTTGTTGTGCAGCTCCTCGCCGCCGGTCAGCAGACCCCACGGCACGAGGTTGCGGGCCGCGTTGTCGCACTCGAAGTTCCGGTAGCCGACGGCGTGGCCGAGGCCGTTGATGACGCCGGCGGCCATCAGCGGCATGGCGAGCAGCTGCACCGAGAGGATGATGATGCCGGGCACGCCGAACACCACGAGGTCGGTGAGCACGAGCAGCACGATGCCGAGGTTGCGGTGCTTGGCGTAGACGTTCTGCTCGAGCCAGTCAGTCGGCGTGCCGCGACCGTACTTGGCGACGATCTCCGGATCGCGGGCCGACTCGCGGTAGACTTCGGCGCCCTCGAGCAGGATCTTCTTGAGGCCGAGCAGCACCGGGCTGTGCGGGTCGCCGGGCACGTCCGAGAACGCGTGGTGCTTGCGGTGCACCGCCACCCATTCGCCGGTGATCATCCCGGAGGTGGCCCAGATCCAGAACCGGAAGAAGTGCCGCAGCGCCGGGTGCAGGTCGACGGCGCGGTGGGCGGCGTCGCGATGCAGGTACAGGGTCACCGCCATCATCGTGATCTGCACCAGGATGAAGGTCACGAGTACGTAGCCCCAGAAGCTCAGCTTCACGAGGCCATACAGGAAGTCGAGATTCACTTGATTGATACTCCGAGGGTCGAATCGACGCCGGCGGCGAGCTCGCGGCCACCCATACGGGGGCGCCACTATACAGCGGCGGGGCGCGACGTAAATTGCGGATATGTCTCACAATGGGGGCGGTTAACCCGTTTTGCGAGCGAATCCCTCCAACCGGGCGCGATCCTGGAGCGGCTGGACTCGGTGAATGCCTGAATTACCGGAAGTGGAAACCACCCGCCGCGGCCTCGAACCCGTATTGCGGGGTCGGCGCATCGTGGCGGTCCGGGTGCGTGATCGGCGCCTGCGGTGGAAGCTGCCGGCTCATTTCGAGAAAGATCTGACGGGACGGCGCATCCGGTCGATCGGACGCCGGGCAAAATACCTGCTGATAACGACAGATGGCGGCACGTTGCTGGTACATCTCGGCATGTCGGGGAACTTGCGGGCCGTATCGGCCGACGAGCCGGTCCTGCCGCACGACCACGTCGACCTGGTGCTCGATTCGGGCAAGGTCATCCGCTTCAACGACCCGCGCCGTTTCGGCAGCATGCACTTCATCGCCCACGACCCGGCGGAGCACCCGCTGCTCCGCCATCTCGGTCCCGAGCCGCTGTCGCCGGAGTTCAGCGCCGCGTACCTGTACAGGCGCACGCGCCGGCGCAAGATCGCGGTCAAGCAGCTGCTGATGAACGCGACGATCGTGGTCGGTGTCGGCAACATCTATGCGAGTGAAGCGCTGTTCCGGGCGCGCGTGAACCCGCGCCGCGCCGCCGGGCGGTTGACGCGCGCCGAGACCGTGCGCCTCGTCGCCGCCATCCGACGCGTACTCGCTGCCGCAATCCGGGTCGGCGGCACGACGCTCAGGGACTACGTCAATGCCGAGGGACTGCCTGGGTACTTCCGGCAGAAGCTTTACGTCTACGAGCGCGAGGGCCAGCGCTGTCGCGTCTGCGGAACGCCGATCCGCCAGGCGACGCAGGGCCAGCGCTCTACCTACTGGTGCCCCAGCTGCCAATCCTGAACTGCTGGCGCACCACGCGCTGCAGCAGCAGCGCCGCGAGGGCGACGCCGAGCAGGGCGTTGACGACCGCGACCTCGGCGGCGAGCGGCTGCACTGCGTGCGCGAAGCCGGCGCGCTCGGGGTAGCCGCGCGCCAGATCCGTGAGCGCGTAGTGCGCGACCGCCCAGCCGCCGAGCGCCGCGCACACCCAGAGCGACGCGAACACGAGACCACCGGTCCAGGCCCAGCGACGCCGCCACAGCAGCCCCGTGCCGAGCCACGCGAGCGCGAAGTGAAAGGCAATCGCGATGCCGAGCACCTGCGGCAGCCACGCGAAGAGCGCGACCAGCAACTCGCCCATGAGCCCCGAGTGCCGCCACACCTCGGCGACCGCGGGCGCCGCACCGCCGACAGCGAAACCGAGCAACTGCCAGCTGGCGAGGCAGGCGCCGAGCATGCCGAGGAGCGCGAGCGACAGCCCGACTGCATTCAGCATCACCGTCGCGAGCGCGCCTTGCATGGACGCTCAGTAGACGAGACCGACGCCGTAGCCCCGCGGATCGGAAGCGGCGTCGATGCGGCCGCTCGCGAAGTCCCACGTCACCACCTGCGTGTTGCCCCACTGGCGCGGCGAGTCCCGCAGGTGCTGGCCGAGCCGCTCGAGCGCGGCGCGCTCCGCAGGCGTCAGCGCGCCCGGCTCCAGCATCACGGAGTCCGGCAGGTACTGATGGTGGAAGCGCGGCAGAGTGACGATCTCGCTCGCGGTCCTGCCGTCGAGCCAGCGCAGCACGCCGAGCAGCACGTTGCTGATGATCGTGCTGCCGCCCGGTGAACCGATGATGAGCGCGCCGCGCGGCGTGTCGACGAAGGTGGGAGTCATGCTCGACAGCGGCCGCTTGCCGGGTGCCACCGCATTCGCCGCGGCGCCCACCAGCCCGAATGCGTTCGGCGCACCGGCCGCCACCGCGAAGTCGTCCATCGTGTTGTTGAGAAAGAAGCCCGTGCCCGGCGCGATGTAGGTGGCGCCGAAGAAGAGGTTCACCGAGACCGTCGCCGCCACCCGGTTGCCGGCGCGGTCGAGGACGGAAAAGTGCGTGGTCGAGGTGCTCTCCTCGCCCGTATAGGCCGGGCGCAGCGCGGCCGAGGGCAGCGCGCGGTCGACGCGGATCGAAGTGCGCTGCCCGGCCGCGTAATCGGCACTCAGCAGCTGTGCCACGTCGACCTTCACGAAGTCCGGATCGCCGAGGTACTCGGCGCGGTCGCGGAACCCGTGCCGCAGCGCCTCGACCGTGAGGTGGATGCGCGTCGTCGAGTCACTCGCGGCAAGGTCATAGCCCTCGAGGATCTTGAGCGCCTCGCCGAGCACGACGCCGCCCGATGATGGCGGCGCCGCGCTCACGATGCTGGCATCGCGGTAGCGGAAGCTGACCGGCGTGCGCTCGATGACCCGGTAGCCGCCGAGATCCGCGGCGCTCCAGATGCCGCCGGCGGCGCGCACCGCCGCGGCCAGGTGCTCGGCGAATTCGCCGCGGTAGAACGCGGCGGCGTCGCTCCGCGCTATCAGCTCGAGCGTGCGCGCGAGGTCCGGCTGCACGATCAGCGCGCCGACCGGTGGCGCCGCCCCGTTGACCAGGAACACGCGCGCGGCGTCGGGCGACTGGGCGAGCGAGGCGGTCTTGACGCGGATCGCATTGGCCAGCCGCTCATACAGCGGGAAGCCCTCGCGTGCGACGCGGACCGCGGGTGCGAGGCTGGTCGCGAGCGGCAGGCGGCCGTACTTGTGCGCGAGCCAGGACCATGCCGCCGGCTCTCCCGGTATGCCGGCCGCGAGTGCGCCCTCGGTCGAGGCATTCGGTCGCGGCTTGCCGTCGGCCCCGAGGTACATGTCACGGGTCGCGGCCGCGGGCGCGGTCTCGCGGGCATCGACCATCACGTCGTGGCCGTCGTGCGCGACGCGCAGCAGGAAGAAGCCGCCGCCACCGACACCGGAACTCGCCGGTTCCACGACCGCGAGCACGGCACTGACGGCGATCGCGGCGTCGAAGGCGTTGCCACCGTGCGCGAGAATGTCGAGGCCGGCCTGCGTGGCGAGGGGATGCGCGCTCGCGATCGCGGCCTTGGGCGGCAGCCGGCCGGCGCCCGCGGCCGCGGCCGCGACCAGCCAGAGCGTCGCGGCCAGCAGCGCGATCCGACCGCGCGGCATCCGCAGCCCGAATGCCAGCGCCCGCATCAGCCGTTACCCGGCGCGCGACGCGCAAACAGCGGCGCGCGTTCCTTCAGTTCCTGGGCCACCATCGGATGCACGAACTCGCTGACGTCGCCGCCGAGCGAGGCGATCTCGCGCACCAGCGTCGAGGAGATGAAAGTGAACTGCTCCTGCGGCGTCAGGAACACGGTCTCCACCTCCCGTGACAGGTGCCGCATCATGTTGGCGAGCTGGAATTCGAACTCGAAGTCCGATACCGCCCGCAGGCCGCGGATCACGACGTGCGCGTCCTGGTCGCGGGCGAACTCCGTCGTCAGGCCCGAGTAGCCCTGCACCTCGACGTTCGGCAGGTCCTCGAGCACGTGGCGTGCCATGTCGATGCGCTTGGCCAGCGGGAACATCGGCGCCTTGTTCGGATTGGCGGCGATCGCGACCACCACCCGCTCGAAGATGCTGGCAGCACGGCGCACGAGGTCGTGGTGGCCGTTGGTGATGGGATCGAAGGTGCCGGGATAGACGGCGTGCTTCTTGAGATTCATGTGTCGCCCACCCGTGCTCCGCCCGTCGCGCTGGCCGGCGTGGCGCGCACCAGCCGCGCGCACACCTCTCCCGCCCGCATCTCGCGCCACCCGCTCCAGCCGTCCGGCAGCTCTGGCGCCGCGACGCGCGCCGCCTGCTCGATGTAGACAAAGGCGCGCGCGGCGAGCCAGCCCCGCGCCGAGAGAAGTTTACACAATTCGCCGAGGCCGCCCTGCGCGAACGGTGGGTCGAGGAAAACGACGTCGAAGGCACGCGCGGTGCCGGCCAGAAAGGTGAACGCGTCCTGTTCGACGACGCTGCCGCCGGTCGCGCCGAATTCGGCGAGCGTGCGGCGGACCGCAGCCGCCGCCTGCCGGTCGCGCTCGACGAACACGACCTGCGCCGCGCCGCGCGACAGCGCTTCGAGACCGAGCGCGCCGCTGCCGGCAAACAGATCGAGGCACGCGGCGCCAGGCACGCTCGCCTGCAGCCAGTTGAACAAGGTCTCGCGCACCCGGTCCGGCGTCGGTCGCAGCTCGGTCGTGCTCGGGAACCGGATCGGCCGGCCACGCCAGTTGCCGGCAATGACGCGCACTGCGTTGCGCGTCCCGACGGTCGACTTTTGCGCTGCAGCAGCGCTCGGCGCGCGCGTGCGGCGTGGCCCTCGATCCTTGCCAGAATTCGCAGCCACGGCGTACCCTTGTTCCGCGTCCGAAAGCGCGATGATACGCGCCCCGTTCGGCCCACGATCCGTCACGGAGCACTTCAAGCATGCGAATTTCCCACGCCGTCGCACTCGCCGCCGCGGCGCTAGTGTTGGGTGCCTGCAGCAGCAGCACGGGTTCGAACGGAGGGACGGGTACCGTCGGCCCCTCCGACCCCACCTACGGCGACGGCGCGCCGAGCACCACCGCCCCGACCCCAGCTGCATTCCGGCCGCTCTTCCAGGTCGCGCAGGGCCTGCTCCCCTATCCCACGGATCTCTTGCTGAACGGCAGCGTCGACGGCACCGTCAATGCGCCACTGCTCGCCGTCACCCCACTCGCGAAAGACATCGATAACCTCGACGGCTTCGGCCTCAACGGCGAGATCACGGTGCGCTTCTCGGCACCGATCAATGCCGCGACGCTCGCCGCACCCGGCGCCGTCACCGTACTCGAGACCACGATGCTGACGGTCACGACCGGCACCAGCGTCGCGCGCGTGCCGATCGCGGTGCGCCGCCCGCTGATTCCGGGCGTCGACTACACGATCGGTCTTTCCTCGGCAGTCGATGCCGGTGGCGAAGTCCTGTCGATCATCCCGCTCAAGCCACTGACCCCCTCGACGGGCGGCGTGATGTTCAATCCCGCTAATCCGGGGCCCGGCCTGCCGCTCGGCGCACTCGATGCCGGCGGCGTCGGCTACGTCGTGATCATCACTGCCGCCGTCCAGGCAACCGACGGCACGCCGGCGCTGCCGGACAACGACTACGCGACGATCAGAACCGCGGTCGGCTCGCCGAATCCGGCCAACCCGACGGCCGGCTGCGCCACGCTCACCGATGCGACGCTGCAGGCGGTCTGCAGCGCGGTCGCTCCGCACCTCCTGATCGCAGAGGGCGCGGGCATACCGCTCGACTCGGTCGCGCTGACGTTCAGCTTCACCACCGAGTCGGTGCGCGACTCGCTCGTCGCGATGGCGACCACGATCCAGGGCTCCAACTCGGCGGCACCGATCGCGGTGCAGGCGCTGCCGAACGGCGCGGGCGGGATCCTCAACACCAAGAACATCCTCGATCCGACCAACTCGAACCCGCTCATCCTCGGGTCCGCCGACGTCTACGAAGGAACGATCACCATCCCCTATTACCTGCTGACGCCGGCCGATGCGAGCGCGACCGACCCCGAGCCGCCGGTCGACGACCAGTGGCAGTCGGCGACGCCCGTGGCGCTGGTTGCGGGCCAGACCGGCTCGACCCACATCACCCGCTACAACCCGATGCCGGCCGTCAAGCACACGGTCACGATCCCGGTGCTGATGATGTTCCCGAACGCAACGAGCGGAATGACCAAGCCCGTCACGGGCTGGCCGGTTGCAATCTTCGTGCATGGCGTGACCCGAAATCGCGGCGATGCGCTCGCCCTCGCCGAGGCCTACGCAAGCGCCGGCATCGCGGTGGCGGCCATCGATCTGCCGCTCCACGGCATCGTCCCCACGGATCCGCTGGCGTTCCTGCGGATTCCCGGCGTGCAGGAACGGACCTTCGACGTCGACTACGTCAACAACACGACCCTGGAGGGGCCGCCCGACGGCAAGGTCGACCCGTCCGGAGCGAACTACATCCAGGTCCTGTCGCCGATCACGAGCCGCGACGACACGCGCGAGGCGATCGTCGATGAACTCGCGCTGGCGCACGCGCTGCCGTCCGCAATCGTCGTCGGCGGCAGCGGCCCGGTCGCGACGCCCATCGACGGCACGAAGATCTCCGTCAGCAGTCAGTCGCTCGGCTCGATCGTCAGCATGACGATCGCGAGCCTGCCGTCGAACATCTCGAGTTTCGGGCTGTCGGTGCCGGGCGGCAAGATCGCGAGCCTCCTGCAAAACTCGGCGACCTTCGGTCCGCCGATCGATGGCGCCGTCGCCGCGCAACTCGGCCTCAACACGTTGCTCTACAACGCGTTCTTCCGCGACTCCCAGGCGGCGATCGACGCCTCCGATCCGATCAACCACGCGGCACTTGCCGTGGGCAACAAGCCGTTCTTCGTCCAGAAGGTGATCGGCGACCAGGTGATCCCGAATTCGGCGACCGATGACCTCCTCAAGGCGGCGGGAATCTTCTCGAACCAGGCGACCCCGGCGCTCGGCCTGTGGCCCACCAATTACTGGGTGGCATTCACGGCAGGCACCCATGGTTCGCTGCTCGCGCCGGGCACGACGATAGGCGTGACGGTCGACATGCAGACGGAAGTCGTCAGCTTTGCGGCGAGCCAGGGTGCCGGCTTCGAGCTCGGCCCCTACCCGAACTACGTCCAGCCCTGAGCGGCAGCGTGGCCAACAAGGGGCCGGGCCGGTGCCCGGCCCCTTTTCTTTTCCCGACGGCATTCGTCGGTAGAATGCCGCCTGGACCTGGATACCCTCATGTTCGATTTCGGCAGAAAGAAGCCGCCGGCGCCGGATGCGGTGACCGGGGCGGGCGCCGCGCTGGCCCCCGCCGGCGGCGTGCGCGGCCTCTTCTCGCGCCTGCGCGCCCGGCTGAACCGTGGCGACGGGCTGCTGACGCGCGACCTGCGCGAACTGCTGCCGGGCCGGAAGATCGACGCGGAGCTGCTGGATGAGCTCGAGACGCGCCTGCTGCTGGCCGATGTCGGCATCGAGGCCACCGAGCGGATTCTGGGTGGCCTGAGAAAGCGCGTTGCCCGCCACGAGTTGGCCGATATCGATGCGCTGCTGGCGGCGCTCAGGGCCGCGATCACCGAGCTCCTCGTACCGGTCGCCCGGCCGCTCGTCATCGATCGCAGCCAGCGACCGTTCGTCGTGCTCGTCGTCGGCGTCAACGGGTCGGGCAAGACGACCTCGATCGGCAAGCTCGCCCACCGGCTCAAGGCCGCCGGCCATTCGCTGCTGCTCGCCGCCGGCGACACCTTCCGTGCCGCGGCGGTGGAACAGCTGCAGGTATGGGGCGCGCGCAATGACGTCCCGGTGATTGCGCAGGCCGCGGGGGCCGACCCGGCGGCCGTGATCTTCGATGCGCTGTCGGCCGCGCGGGCGCGCGACCTCGACGTACTGCTCGCCGACACGGCCGGCCGGTTGCAGAACCAGTCGCACCTGATGGACGAATTGCGCAAGGTCAAGCGCGTGCTGGGGCGCGTGGACGCGGCGGCGCCGCACGAGGTGCTGCTGGTGCTGGACGCGAGCCAGGGCCAGAACGCGCTCGCTCAGGCACGCGTGTTCCACGCGGCGCTGGGCGTTACCGGCATCGTGCTCACCAAGCTCGACGGCACCGCCAAGGGCGGCATCGTGATCGCCGTCGCCACCGAGCTCGGCATTCCGATCCGCTTCGTCGGCATCGGCGAGGACGTGTCCGACTTCGGCGAATTCGAGGTCGAGGACTTCGTTTCTGCCCTGCTCGCGCCGCCGGCCGGGTCCGAGAGCGCGGCGTGATCCGCTTCGACCACGTCGCCAAGCGCTACGCGAGCGGTCGCGAGGCGCTCTCTGACCTCACGCTCGAGGTCGCACCGGGCGAGATGGTGTTCCTCACCGGGCACTCGGGCGCGGGCAAGAGCACCGCGCTCAAGCTGCTTGCGCTCATCGAGCGGCCCACGCGCGGCCAGATCCTGGTGAACGGCCAGAGCACCGCGGCCATCGGACGGCGCGCGATACCCGCCTACCGGCGGCGGATCGGCATGGTGTTCCAGGACCACAAGCTGCTGCACGACCGTCCGATCTGGGACAACGTGGCGCTGCCGCTCGTGATCGCCGGCACGCCGCGCCGCGAACTCGACAAGCGGGTGCGGGCGGCGCTCGACCAGGTGGGGCTGCTCGGGCGCGAGCGCAGCTTTCCGATCGAGCTGTCCACGGGCGAGCAGCAGCGCGTCGGCATCGCGCGCGCGGTCGTGACGAAACCACCGATCCTGATTGCCGACGAGCCGACCGGAAACCTCGACCCCGAGCTGGCGCTCGAGGTGATGCGGCTGTTCCGGCGCTTCAATGAAGTCGGGGTCACCGTCGTGATTGCGAGTCACGATCTGCACCTGATCGAGCAGCTCGACGTGCGCCGCATCGCGCTCGCCGCCGGCCGGCTCGCGGGAGACCCCGGTGGCTGACACGAGTGCACGTCCTACCGAGGAACGCGGCCTGCTGACCCTGCTCGGCGGCTGGTTCGAGCGCCACCTGCAGACGCTGATCGCCTCGCTCGGACGACTCGCGCGCGCACCCTTCGGGACCGCCCTCACCGTCGGGGTGATCGGCATCGCGCTCGCGCTGCCTGCGAGCCTGCACGTGCTCGTCAGCAACGCGCGGACGCTGTCGGGCGGCTGGGACAGCGCGCTCGATCTGACGCTCTATCTGAAGCCGGCGCTGCCCGACCACGATGCGCAGCAGCTCGCCGAGCGCATTGCGGCGCGCGCGGACGTCGCGGGCGCGCATCTCGTCAGTGCCGCGGAAGGCATGGCGGAGTTCCGCCGCTGGTCGGGACTCGGCAGCGCGCTCGATGCGCTCAAGGACAACCCGTTGCCGGCTGCGATCGTCGTGCGACCGCGACTCGCCGAGGGCGCCGGCGACGCCGCCGCGGTCGGCGCGCTCGCGGACGCGCTGCGCACCGAGCCGGGAGTCGACCAGGTGCAGGTCGATACCGACTGGGTGCGGCGCTTCACGGCCATTCTCGACGGCATCAGGCGCGTGGTGACACTGCTCGGCGTTGCGCTCGCCGCCGCGGTACTGCTCGTCGTCGGCAACACCATCCGCCTCGACATCGATACGCGGCGCGCCGAAATCGAGGTCACTAAGCTGGTCGGCGGCAGCGATGGCTTCGTTCGCCGACCCTTTCTGTATGGCGGGTTCTGGTACGGGCTCGCCGGCGCCGTGGTCGCGTGGCTGCTGGTGAGCGGCATGGTGCTCGCACTCGCCGGACCCCTCGGGCGGGTGGCGGCCGCCTATGGCAGCCACTTCCAGCTGTCGGGACTCGGCTGGCGCGAGGCGCTGATGCTGATCGGGGGTGGGACGGCACTCGGCTGGCTCGGCGCCTTCGTCTCGGCGACGCGCCATCTGCGGGATATCGAACCGGGGGTCGAGGGCTGAGCCTATAACCCGTAAGAACTTGAATATAATAAATAAATAGGTGGGAACCGAGCGCGCTTTTAGCACTCTAATTCCGCGAGTGCTAAGATTGCGGCACCCGGAGCCTTGGCTGATCCGGGCAAAGGATAAAGAGTCCACCCATGACTATGGCGCTTGCACCTGCGGTCCCGACTGGCGGCTCGGCGCTCACCCTGCGTGGCCCGATCGGCAGCCTCGATGCCTACGTCGACACCGTCTCGCGCATCCCCGTGCTGTCGCGCGAGCAGGAGCTCGCGCTGGCCATGCGGCTGCGCGAACACAACGACCTCGAGGCGGCGCGCGAGCTCGTACTGTCGCACCTGCGGTTCGTCGTGCACATCGCCCGCGGCTACAGCGGCTATGGCCTGCCCGTCGGCGACCTCGTGCAGGAGGGCAACGTCGGCCTCATGAAGGCCGTCAAGCGCTTCGATCCGACGATGGGCGTGCGGCTCGTGTCCTTCGCCGTGCACTGGATCCGCGCCGAGATCCACGAGTACGTGCTGCGCAACTGGCGGCTCGTGAAGATCGCCACGACCAAGGCGCAGCGCAAGCTGTTCTTCAACCTGCGCAAGGCCAAGAAGAACCTGGCGTGGCTGTCCGCCGAGGAGACCCGCAAGGTCGCCGCGGACCTCGGCGTCACGACCGCCGAGGTCACGCAGATGGAGCAGCGCCTCGCGGCGCGCGATGTCGCCTTCGATCCGGCGCCGGACCACGATGACGAGGATGGCGTCTACTCGCCGTCCGCATACCTGCCGGCGCCTGACTCGGACCCCGCCATCGCGCTCGAGCGCGACGAATGGGAGGACGTATCGAACCAGCGCCTCAGGCACGCGCTTGCCGCGCTCGACGAGCGCAGCCGCACCATCGTCGAACGGCGCTGGCTGAACGACGACTCCAAGGCAACCCTGCACGAACTGGCGGCCGAGTACTCGGTATCTGCCGAGCGCATCCGCCAGATCGAGGCGAACGCGCTCAAGAAGCTGAAGACCGCAATGGCCTGACCCGGAGCCGCGCTGCCGCGCGGCTCCCGGGTACCGTGGCCCTCGCCGGCTTGCTAGAGTGGCGCGACTGCCAACGGGGGGCGTGCCATGCGCAGCGTCGACAGCTGGTTCAGCGAATACAGCGAAAGCCACCGCAATCCGACCAACGAGGCACTGCACTTCGTGTGCGTGCCCGCAATCGTGCTGTCGATGATCGGCCTGCTGTGGTCGCTGCCCGTGCCGGCGGCACTGGCGAGCCTCTCCCCCGCCGTCAACTGGGCGTCGCTCGCGGCGCTTGCGATCGTGTGCTACTACGCGCTGCTCTCGCCGCGCCTTGCGCTCGGCATGCTGCCGCTGCTGGTGCTCGGCCTCGCCGTCATCGCACTGCTGGCACGCCTGCCGGCACCGCTGTGGGCGACCAGCGCGGCAATCTTCGTGATCGCCTGGATCGGGCAGTTCGTGGGCCACGCGGCCGAGGGGCGACGGCCCTCGTTCTTCAAGGACGCGCAGTTCCTGCTGATCGGCCCGCTCTGGGTATTGAGCTTCGCCTACCGCCGCCTCGGGCTGCGTTACTGAACCACGCCGCGCCGCCGCGCGGCGGTCCTCAGCGGGCGCGTCGCTTCGCGCGCCGGCGGCGCGGGCTCATGTGCTCGGTGACGATGCGCTGGTACACGGCCGATACCGTGCGGCCCAGCACCTTGGCAATTTCCGCGCGCGGTGTTGCCCGTGCGACGAGAGACTTGAGCTTCTTGAGATCGGACGGCGTCCAGCCATGCCCGTGATGAGCGCGCTTCTTGGTCATTGGATTTGAACTCGTGAATGATCGTTGCGGGTGAACTGCAGCGGCCGAGGCCTCCGCAGGGCTGGCAATGATGCACCGGAATGCGTCGCTAGCCAACCTCAATTTTGATTTGAATGTTCAAATTCAAACGCCGCGTTCAAACGGCTGACATAACGCCCTCAGGCAATTGCGGCTTTCCGCACCGCTTCCGCGACCGTCGCGTGCACCCGCGGATCGAGCGCATCGGGAACGAGATCCGTTAGCGGCGCCAGCTCCGCAATCGAGTGCGCGGCGGCCATCAGCATCGCATCCGTGAATTCTGCAGCACGCGCATCGAGCGCTCCCTTGAACAGCCCCGGGAAGCCGAGCACGTTGTTGATTCCCTTGCCATCGGCGGCGAATGCCGCGCCGCGTTCGAGCGCCACGATCGGCTCTATCTCGGGATCCGGATTCGACAGGGCGAGCACGATCTGCCCGCTGCGAATCATCTCGGGCCGTATGAGGCCCTTCACCCCGGTCGTGGCGATGACGATGTCGCTCGCCGTCATCAGCTCCTCGAGGGTTGCCCGCTGTCCGCCGAGCGACTCGAGCCGCTCGAGCGCCAGCACATTGCGGTCGGCGCCCAGGATGCGCCGGGCGCCGTGCGCACGCAGCAGCCTGACGATGCCGATGCCGGCGGCGCCGAGGCCGATCTGGCCGATCACGCTGTCCTCGAGGCGCCGGCCGGCACGGCGCGCCGCGTTGTGCAGCGCAGCCAGCACCACCACCGCCGTACCGTGCTGGTCATCGTGCAGCACCGGTTTGCCGAGCCGCCGGCGCAGCTCCGTCTCGATGGCGAAGCACGCCGGCGCGGCGAAATCCTCGAGCTGTATCGCGCCGAACGACTTCTCGATCGCGGCGACGATCTCGACCACGCGCAGCGGATCCTTTTCCTCGATCAGGATCGGGATGCCGTTGATGCCCACGAGCGAGGCGAACAGTGCCGCCTTGCCTTCCATCACCGGCAGCCCGGCGAGCGGCCCGATGTCGCCGAGCCCGAGCACCGCCGTGCCGTTCGTGATCACGGCAACGGTGTGCGGCAGGCTGGTGTACTCCCAGGCGCAGGCCGGATCGTCGCGTATCGCGAGGCAGACGCGCGCGACGCCGGGTGTATAGATGTCCCGCAGCACCTGATTGGTGTTGATCGGCAGGCTCGCCGACATGCGCAGCTTGCCGCCGCGATGCCGGTTGAACACGCGGTCGGACTTGCCGACGAAGCGCGCCGTGGGCAGCTGGTCGATCTTGGCGTAGAGGCTGCGGTCGGCAGCCTCGTCCATCTCGAGCGTGATTTCCCAGAGCGTCCTGCCCTGCTCGCGCTTGATCGCATGCAGGTGTTCGATCACGAGGCCGGCTTCGGCGATGACCTGCAGGACGCGCGCGAGGCTGCCCGGCTGGTGGACCGTCTCGACAATCAAAATCTCCGGAATCTTCATTGCCGTTGCTCCGTGGTCCGGCCGAGTGCGGCAGCCTCCTCGAACACTATCGCATGCAGCTGCGCGGTGTGCAGCGACGTGGCCGCGTAGCCGCCGCCGAGCACGATGACGGTCGGCAGCGTGCGCAGCGCCGTCAGCACCAGTCGCTCGCGCCGGTGCAATCCCTCGACGCTCACGGCGAGGCGCCCGTAGCGGTCGCCGGCGACCACGTCGACGCCCGCGACGAAGAAGGCGATGTCGAACGGCCCGGCGGCCAGCGCCGTGCCGAGCGCGCCGTCGAGCGCCGCGAGGTAGGCGGCATCGCCGGCGCCGTCCGGCAGGCCGACGTCGAGTGTCGAGCGCGCCTTGCGCGCGGGATAGTTCCGCTCGCCGTGCAGCGAAAGCGTGTACACGTCGGGAGCGTCCGCGAAGATGCTCGCCGTGCCATTGCCCTGGTGGACGTCGAGGTCGACGACCAGCGCCCGCGCCGCGCGCTGCTCCGCCTGCAGACGTCGAATGGCGATGGCGACGTCGTTCAGCACGCAGAAGCCCTCGCCGTGACCGGCAAAGGCATGGTGCGTGCCACCGGCCAGGTTGGCCGCGAGCCCCTCGCGCAGCGCCGCCTCGGCGGCGAGCCAGGTGCCGTGCACCGCGAGGCGCGCGCGGCGCCAGAGGCGCGCCGACCAGGGTAGCCCGAGGCGCCGCTGTTCGGCCGCGCTCAGCGCGTCGCCGGCAAGGCGGTCCAGGTAGTCGCGCGTATGGACCCGGGCCAGCATCGCGAGCGGGGCTTCCTCCGGGGTGTCGACGTCCGCGGCAGTGATGAGTCCCGCCGTCAGCAGCCGTTCGTGCAGCAAGGGGTACTTGCCCATCGGATACGGATGGCTGGCGGGAAGGTCCGCCCGGTAGTCCGGATGGAAGCTGACGCGCATCACGCCCCGTACGATGCCCGGCACCCGGCGCGGCGCGCAATCGCCTTCCGGCCGGCGCCGCCGCTCCATTGTCCGCAAGGGCCTATTGGCGTAACCTCGCGACCCCCGGGTGCGGTTCGCCCGGGCGCCCGTCCTCGTCGGTCTGGAGGAATTTGAAATGAAGCATATCCCGTCCTTGCGCATCATGTTCACGCTGTGGGCGGCACTCGTCCTCGCCGCCTGCGCCAACCTGCAGCAGCCCGCGCAGAAGCTGCTCGCCGACATCGATGCGGCGGTGGCTGCCGCCGGCGCCGATGCCCAGCAGTACATTCCCGATCAGCTTGCGGACGTGAAGCAGCGGCTCGGCGACCTCAAGGCCGCCTTCGACAAGCAGGACTACAAGGCCGTCATGGCGGGCGCGCCGGCGCTGCTGACGTCGGCCAAGGCCCTCGCCGCCGCCGCGGCGGCCAAGAAGACGGAAGTCCTCGAGAAGCTCAACACCCAGTGGACGGCGCTCGCGACGGCGCTGCCGCAGACGGTGGCGGCCATCGATGCGCGCATCGCCACCATCGCCAAGACCAGGAAGCTGCCGGCCGGGGTCACGAAGGATGGCGTCACCGCCGCCAAGTCGGCGCTCGCCGATGCCAAGTCCGCGTGGAACGACGCGACCAGCACCTTCGGTGCCGGCAACGTGCAGGGCGCGCTCGACAAGGCCAACGCAGTCAAGGCGCAGCTCGACGGCATCGCCGCGAAACTCGGCATCGCCGCCACGTCGGCTGGCTGATCCGAGCCCGCTGCGCCGAGGGCCGCATGCCCGGGCATGCGGCCCTTTTTGCTGGCCTCGCGTTCCCGTCCACCGCCCGGTCGCGGGGCGCGTGGGCTATCATCGCAACCCCGGTGCGCAGGCACCGCCAGACGACGACGCCGTCCCGCAGGAGCCCCCATGGCCGCAAACAAAGCTGACGCCGCAACGAAGAAGAGTTCAGTTCCGGCACTCGATCCGCTCGACCTCTACGGCGTCCGCCAGCAGCTGAGCGAAGACGAGCGCATGGTGCAGGACTCGGTGGCGCGGCTCGTCGACGAGAAGGTGCTGCCGGTCATCCAGGAGCACTTCGAGAACCACACCTTCCCGCGCGAGCTGGTCAAGGAGTTCGCGGACCTCGGGCTGCTCGGCTCCTCGATCGAGGGTTACGGCTGTGCCGGCATGAACGGCGTGTCCTACGGGCTCATCTGCCAGGAACTCGAGCGCGGCGACTCGGGCGTGCGCAGCTTCGTGTCGGTGCAGTCGTCGCTGTGCATGTACCCGATCTACAGCTTCGGCAGCGAGGAACAGAAGCAGAAGTATCTGCCGCGCATGGCGCGTGGCGAGCTGATCGGCTGCTTCGGCCTTACCGAGCCGCACGGCGGCTCGGACCCCGGCAACATGAAGACCCATGCCAAGCGCCGCGGCCGCGACTGGGTAATCAACGGCGCCAAGATGTGGATCACGAACGGCGCGATCGCCGACCTGTGCGTCTGCTGGGCACAGACCGACGAGGGCATCCGCGGATTCATCATCGACAAGGGCACGCCCGGATTCTCGGCGCCCGAGATCAAGCACAAGTTCAGCCTGCGCGCCTCGGTCACGAGCGCGCTGTTCTTCGACAACGTGGTGGTCCCGGAGGCGAACGTGCTGCCCGGCGTCGTCGGCCTCAAGGGGCCGCTGTCGTGCCTCACGCAGGCGCGCTTCGGCATCACCTGGGGCGTGATAGGCGCGGCGCAGGCCTGCCTCGCGCAGGTGCTCAGCTACACCAAGGACCGCATGCTGTTCGGCAGGCCGCTGGCCGCGAACCAGGCGATGCAGATCCGGCTCGCCGAGATGAGCCGCAAGATAACGCTGGCACAGTTGCTGTCGCTGCAGCTCGGGCGCCTCAAGGACGCGGGCCAGATGACGCCGAGCCACGTGTCGCTCGCCAAGTGGAACAACGCGCGCGCGGCCATCGAGGTGTGCCGCGATGCACGCGACATTCTCGGCGGTGCCGGCATCAGTGCCGAATACGTGCCGATCCGGCACATGTTGAACCTCGAGAGCGTGATCACCTACGAGGGCACGGAGACCGTGCATCAGCTGACGATCGGCCGCGAGCTCACCGGCATCAACGCATTCTAGCGGCCGCCTGCGCTACCCGCGCGCGCCCGTCCGCACGGCCACCGGAGGAACCCCCATGCCCCGCACGGTACTGCGTCGCCTGCTCGGCATCGTCACCTGCATCGGCGTCGCGACCGCCGCCGCAGCCGCCGACGACTACTCGATCGTCGAGCGCTGGACGACGGGGGGCAGCGGCGGCTGGGATTACCTGGCGGTCGATGCGCCGCGGCAGCGGCTGTTCGTGACGCGCGGCGACCACGTCGACGTCATCGACACACGCTCCGGCAAGCTGATCGGCACGATCCCCGGCACGGCCGGCGTGCATGGCGTGGCGCTCGCCCCCGAGCGCCGCCGTGGCTACACCAGCAACGGCCGCTCGAACACCGTCACCGAGTTTGACTACGACTCGCTGGCGGTGCTGCGGCAGGCCGCGGTTCCGGGCGAGAACCCGGACGCGATCCTGTTCGACGCGGCGTCGCAGCGCCTGTTCACGTTCAATGGCCGCAGCAAGGACGCGACCGTTTTCGATCCTGCCACGCTGGCGGTCGTCGCCACGCTGCCGATGCCGGACAAGCCCGAATTTGCGGCCGCAGACGGCCACGGCCAGGTGTTCGTCAACATCGAGAGCGAGGTGGGGCAGATCGTCGCCATCGACGCGCGCGGCGCGAAGGTCACGGCGACCTGGCCGCTGCCCGGCTGCGCGACGCCGACGGGACTCGCGGTCGATCGCGAGCACGCGCGGCTGTTCTCGGTCTGCGACGGCAAGGTGATGGCGGTCACGGATGCGACCAACGGCCATCCCGTGGCGCGCGTTGCGATCGGCAGCGGGCCGGATGCCGCCGCCTACGACCCGACGCGCGGGCTCGTGTTCAGCTCGAACGGCGAAGGCTCGCTCACCGTGGTCCGCGAGCGCAGCCCCGACAGCTACGAGGTTGCCGAGACCCTGCCGACGCAGCGCGGCGCGCGCACCATGGCGCTCGATCCGCAGTCGGGACGGGTCTACCTGGTGACGGCGGCCTTCGGGCCGGCGCCGGCCGCGACCGCCGAGCAGCCGCATCCGCGCCCGGTGCCGGTGCCGGGCAGCTTCACGGTCCTGGTTGCCGCCCCGCAGTAGCGCCGCGGCGGGCCGCTGGCAATTACGGCGGGTTCTGCCCAGAATTCCGTGCCGGCAACCCGCCGTAGGCTTGCGAGGGCCCGACCATGACCTTGGTGCGCGAACCGCGGCTGCGCCCGGTGCCGATCGATGAACTGCACCCGACCCAGATCACGGTCGGGATGCGCGAGGTGGAGGCGAAGCGCAAGCACTGGCGCGGCGTCGGCCGCAAGGCCGAATTCCTCGGCAGCCACATGATCCCCGTCATCCACGGGCTGAAGAACCGCTTCTACATCATCGACCACCATCATCTGGTGCGCGCCCTGCACGAGGAAGGCGTGCGACAGATTGCGGTGACCGTCGTCGCCGACCTGACCCGCCTCGACAAGCCGTCGTTCTGGACCTATCTCGACAACCGCGGCTGGCTGCACCCGTACGACGCCAAGGGACGGCGCCGCAGCTACGCGGACATCCCGCGGCGCGTGCTCGAGATGACGGATGATCCGTACCGCAGCCTCGCCGGCGAGTTGCGCCGCGCCGGTGGTTTCGCCAAGGACACGACGCCGTTCAGCGAGTTCCTGTGGGCCGACTTCCTGCGCCGGCGCGTCAAGCGCGCGCGCATCGAGAACAATTTCACCCGCGCGGTCGAGGAGGCGCTGCAGCTCGGCCGCAGCGACGACGCGTCCTACCTGCCAGGCTGGTGCGGCGCGCTGCCGGCCGGCTAGCCGGGCGGCTGTCCGGCCGCGCGCTTCAACACGAGGTCCCGCATGAATCCTGCTCCCGAACCCGTGCCGACGGCGGCGCGCGCGCTGGTCGATTGCCTGCTGCAGCAGGGAGTGTCGCTCGCATTTTCTGTCGCCGGCGAGAGTTACCTCGCCGTGCTGGATGCCCTCTATGACGTGCGCGACCGGCTGCGCCTCATCACCTGCCGCCACGAAGCGAACGCCGCCAACATGGCCGAAGCCACCGGCAAGCTGACCGGGCGGCCGGGCGTGTGCTTCGTGACCCGCGGCCCCGGCGCGACGCACGCCAGCATCGCGGTGCACACGGCGCAGCAGGATGCGACGCCAATGGTGCTGTTCATCGGCCAGGTCTCCCGCCAGGACCTCGGGCGCGATGCCTTCCAGGAGATCGACTTCGGCGCGATGTTCGGCAGCATCGCGAAGTGGGTGGTCGAGGTGCACGACCCGTCACGCATGCCCGAGCTCGTGTCGCGCGCCTTCGCGATCGCGCTCAACGGCCGGCCGGGGCCGGTCGTCGTCAGCCTGCCGGAGGACGTGCTCGAGGAGGCCTGCCCGCCGTCCGCGGGGCGGCGGATCGAGCGCATCGCGACGCCGCTCGAAACGGGCGTCGTCGCCGCGATCGCCGAGCGCCTCGCAGATGCGCGGCGTCCGCTGCTGTGGGTCGGCGGCAGCGGCTGGACGCCGGCAGGCAGCGAGGCGCTGCGGCGCTTCGCCGAGCACTGGCAGCTGCCGGTCGCGACCGGCTTTCGCCGCAAGGATCTGTTTCCGAACAACCACCCGGGCTATGTCGGCGAGTTCGGCTTCGCGGCGGGCAGCGGCGCCCTCAGCTCACTGCGCGACGCCGACCTCGTCATCGCGCTCGGCGCGAGCCTGTGCGACGTCGAGACCGGTGGCTACACGCGGCTCGATCCACGCACCAGCATCGAACGCGTCGTGCACATCGCAATGCGGCCCGAGGACGCTGGCCGGGTGTTCCCGGTGTCGCTGCGCGCGAGCGCCTCGCCCGACGCGGCCGCCACCGCACTCGCCGCGCTGCCCCCGTCGAGCGACATCCGCTGGCTCGCCTGGACCCGCGCCGCGCGTGCCGCCTACGAACGCGACCTCGAGCCGGTCAGCGTCACCGGCAGCGTCAATCCGGGCGAGATTTTCCGCGAACTCAGGCGCCAGCTGCCGGACGATGCGATCGTGACGAACGGCGCCGGCAACTATGCCGCATGGCTGCACCGCTTCTTCGAGCACCGGCGCTTTCGCACGCAGCTGGCACCGCAGAGCGGCGCGATGGGCTACGGCGTGCCGGCCGGCATCGCCGCGGCGCTGCTGCATCCGGAGCGGCGCGTGGTGGCCGTCGCCGGCGACGGCTGCTTCATGATGGCGGCCAGTGAACTGGTCACCGCCGCGGCCTACCAGGCGCGCGTGGTATTCATCGTGCTCAACAACTCGAGCTTCGGCACGATCCGCATGCACCAGGAGACGCGGTATCCGGGGCGCACGCTCGCCACGGACCTCGCCAATCCCGACTTCGTCGCGCTTGCGGCCGCCTCCGGCGTGCCGGCAGCCCGCGTGACGACCACGCCGGAGTTCGGCCCGGCGCTCGCTGCCGCGCTGGCGGCGCCGGGCCCGCGTCTCATCGAGGTGGTCACGAGCGTCGAGGACATCGCGCCCGGCAAGCGACTGTCCGAACTCGGCGCGGCGCGCCGCTAGGGCGCGCCGCGGCCGGCGGGCGCGTTCAGGCGCGCTTCGCCTCGCGTTCGGTCCCGATCACCTCGAGCAGCGAACGCTCGAGGATGTCGAGGCCCTCGGCGATGATCGCGTCGCTTGCGGTCAGCGGCGCGAGGAAGCGGATCACGTTGGAACGAGTTCCGCAGGACAGGATGAGCAGGCCGTTCGCGGCGGCGCGGTGCACGAGCGCCTTGGTCAGGTCCGCATCGGGCTGCTTGGCGTCGCCGTTCTTGACGAGCTCGAGCGCCACCATCGCACCCGGGCCGCGCACGTCGCCGATGCAGGTCAGGCCGTGCTTGGCACGCAGGCCATTCAGCCGCTGCTTGAGCTGCGCCCCGATGGTGTTGGCACGCGCGCACAGCGCTTCCTTCTCGATCACGTCGAGCACGGCGAGGGCCGCCGCACAGGAGACCGGCGAGCCCGCGTAGGTGCCACCGAGGCCGCCCGGTGCCGGTGCATCCATGATCTCGGCCTTGCCGATCACGCCGCTCAGCGGGAAGCCCCCGGCGAGGCTCTTCGCGACGGTCATCAGGTCCGCCTCTATGCCGGCGTGCTCGATCGCGAACAGCTTGCCGGTGCGCGCGAAGCCCGTCTGCACCTCGTCGGCGATCAGCACGATCCCGTGCTCGGTGCACAGGCGCCGCAGCTCGCGCAGGAATTCGGCGGGCGCCGGGTAGAAGCCGCCTTCGCCCTGCACCGGCTCGATGATGATCGCCGCGACCCGCGCCGGCTCGACATCAGCCTTGAACAGCGTGTCGAGCGCGCGCAGTGAATCGGCCGGCGACACGCCGAGGTACTCGGCGGGGAACGGCAGGTGGTAGATCTCGCCCGGCATCGGACCGAACCCGAGCTTGTAGGGCGCGGTCTTGCCGGTCATGCCCATCGCGAACATCGTGCGGCCGTGGAAGGCGCCGGCAAAGGCGATGACCGCGGTGCGCTTCGTGTAGGCGCGCGCGATCTTCACCGCGTTCTCGGTCGCCTCGGCACCGGTCGTGAGCAGGATCGTCTTCTTCTGCGTCGGCCCGGGCGCCAGGCGATTCAACCGGTCGGCAAGCCGCACGTAGCTCTCGTACTGCGTCACCTGGAAGCAGGTGTGCGAGAAGCGCTCGAGCTGCGCGGTGACCGCCGCCTTGACGGTGGGGTGCAGGTGGCCGGTGTTGAGCACGGCGATGCCGGACGCGAAGTCGATGTAGCGCTTGCCCTCGACGTCCCACTGTTCGGCATTGCCGGCGCGGTCGGCGAATACGGGCAGGAGATTCGAGACACCGCGGGGGACGGCAGACTCGCGCAGCTTGTTGAGTTCGGCATTCGTGGTCATGGTGGCTCTCGCTCCCGTCGGGTCGTGTCGCGGCCTCACGTGCCGCAACCCGGGAGACTACCAGCGCCCGAGCGCCGGCGTCGACTGGCACAAACCGGGGGTACGGCAGCCGGCCGGCCGGAGCCCCGACCGGCCCATGGCTCTGCCGCAGCGCACATAATGCCTGCCGCCGGACGAACGGCGGCCGTCAGACGAGCCGCACGACCTGCTTGCCGAAATTCCGGCCGGTCAGCAGTCCGAGGAACGCCTCGGGTGCGCGCTCGAGCCCCTGCGCGACGCTTTCGCGGTATTTGATCGTCCCACCGATCACCCCGGCGGCCAGCTCCGCAAGCGCCTTCGGCCAGACGGCGGGGTGCTCGGAGACGATGAACCCCTGCACCTTGAGGCGCGCGGTCAGGATGAGTGCCGGTTCCGCGAGCGGCAGGGCCGCGCCGTCGTAGCGCGAGATCATGCCGCACACCGCAATGCGCCCGAAGGCATTCATCTGGGCAAGCACCGCGTCGAGGACCGTGCCGCCGACGTTCTCGAAGTTGCAGTCAATGCCCTTCGGCGCTGCGGCGCGCAGCAGGGCGCGCAGCGCCTTTGGATCGCCCGCCGCCTTGTAGTCGACACAGGCATCGAAGCCGAGCTCGGCGACGACGTAGTCGCACTTCTCGCGGCCGCCGGCGATGCCGACGACGCGGCAGCCCTTGGCCTTGGCGAGCTGGCCGACCACGCTGCCGACCGCGCCGGAGGCCGCACTCACGACCACTGTCTCGCCGGCCTTCGGCTCGCAGATGGCGTTGAGTCCATACCAGCCCGTGACGCCCGGCATGCCGACCACGCCGAGGTACGCTGACAGCGGAATGCGGCTCGCATCGACCTTCGCCACCCGGGACGGCCCGTCGGCACTCGCGATCGAGTACTCCTGCCAGCCTCCCATTCCTACGACCTTGTCGCCGACGGCGAGTGTGGGCGCATTGCTGGCGAGGACCTCGCCGACCGTGCCGCCGACCATGACCTCGTCGAGCGGCTGCGGCTCGGCGTAGGACTTGGCATCGTTCATGCGCCCGCGCATGTACGGGTCGAGCGACAGGTAATGGTGGCGCACCAGCACCTGGCCGGGACCCGGCACCGGGATCGGCACGCTCTCGAGCCGGAAATTGCTCTCGCTGGCCGCGCCGCTCGGGCGCGAGGCGAGCACGATTCGTCGATTCATCGTCGTCATGATCCGACCTCCCCGGGAACTGCCGGCTGCAGGGCCGCCACCTTACGCCGCGCGGGCCGCCGTGGCGATGCCGAGGCTGTCGAGTATGCCGGCAGCGGCGTCGCGCCCCTCGAATACGGCCGTGACGACGAGATCCGACCCGCGCACCATGTCCCCGCCCGCGAATACCCTCGGGTTCGTGGTCGCGAAGCGGCGCGCGCCGCCGGCGAGCACGCGGACGCGGCCGTCGGCATGGCAGTCGATGCCGTGCGTCGCGAGCCAGGCGGGTGGATTCGGCACGAAGCCGAACGCCACGAGCACTGCATCGGCTTCGAGCACCTGCTCGCTGCCCGCTACCGGCTCGGCGAGCCGCCGGCCGCGCGGACCCGGGGCGCCGAGGCGCGTCTCGACGACGCGCACGCCCTCCACGTGGTCGCGGCCGATGATTTCCACGGGCTGGCGGTTGAACACGAAGCGCACGCCCTCCTCGACGCTGTTCTTGTAGTCGCGTCGCGAGCCGGGCATGTTCTGCTCGTCGCGCCGGTAGGTGCAGGTCACGCTCGCGGCGCCCTGGCGGATCGCCGTGCGGTTGCAATCCATCGCCGTGTCGCCACCGCCGAGCACGACCACCCGCTTGCCGGCGAGGTCGGGTCCGCGCTGGTCGCCGCCCGCGAGGCCGAGCAGCCGTTCGATGCTGCCGACCAGGTAGGGCAGCGCCTCCACGACGCCCGGCAGCTGCTCGCCCGGAAAGCCGCCCTTGACCGAACCGTAGCTGCCCATCCCGAGGAACACGGCGTCGTAGCCCTCGAGAAGCTCGGCGAGCGGCAGATCGCGTCCGATCTCGACGCCGAGGCGGAACACGACGCCCATTTCTTCCATCAGAGCACGGCGCGTCTCCACCACCTCCTTCTCCAGCTTGAAGGCCGGGATGCCGAAGGTCAGCAGCCCGCCGATGCGCGGGTAGCGGTCGAACACGACCGGCTGTACGCCGTTGCGCACCAGCACGTCGGCGCAGGCGAGGCCGGCGGGCCCCGCGCCGACGATCGCGACCCGCTTGCCGGTCGGGCGCACGTGCGTGAGATCCGGCCGCCAGCCGGCCTTCAGCGCCTCGTCGGTGATCCACTTCTCGATCGAGCCGATCGTCACCGCACCGAGTCCGTCGTTCAGCGTGCAGGCGCCCTCGCACAGCCGGTCCTGCGGACAGATGCGGCCGCAGACCTCGGGCAGCGAATTCGTCCGGTGCGACAGCTCCGCCGCCTCGAACAGCTTCCCCTGCTCGATCAGCTTCAGCCAGTTCGGGATGTAGTTGTGGACCGGGCATTTCCATTCACAGAACGGATTGCCGCAGCCGAGGCAGCGTGCGGCCTGCTGCGCGGCGGCGCCGGGATCGAACGGCGCGTAGATCTCGCGGAAGTCGGCGATGCGCACCTCGACCGCGTGCTTGGCCGGATCGGCGCGCGGCACATCGAGGAACTGCAGGGTCTTCTCGGCCATCAGGCGGCTCTCCGCAGGTTCTCTATCAGCGTGTCGATCGCCGCGGCCTTCGGCTTCACCAGCCAGAACTTGCCGATGTAGGTACGGAAGTCGTTGAGGATGTCCGTGCCCCAGCGACTGCCCGTCTCGCGCACGTGCGCCTCGATCACCGCGCGCAGGTGATGCAGGTTCTGCTCGGTGCCTTCCATCGAGATGCGGTGGATGTCGACCAGCTCGTGGTTGTAGCGATCGACGAAGTCACGATCGAGGTCGAGCACGTAGGCGAAGCCGCCGGTGAAGCCGGCGCCGAAGTTGAGCCCGGTGCGCCCGAGCACGCAGACGACGCCACCGGTCATGTACTCGCAGCAGTGGTCGCCCGCGCCCTCGACGACGGCGATCGCCCCGGAATTGCGCACCGCGAAGCGCTCGCCCGCCGTGCCCGCCGCGTACAGCTCACCGCCCGTGGCGCCGTACAGGCAGGTATTGCCCATGATCGGCGTCTCGTGCGCGACGTAGCCCGCAGCGGCGGGCGGCCTCAGCACGATGCGCCCGCCCGCCATGCCCTTGCCGACGTAGTCGTTCGCGTCACCCTCGAGGTGCAGGTGCAGCCCGCCGGCGTTCCAGACGCCGAAGCTCTGGCCGGCGGTGCCCGTGAGGCGCACCACGAGCGGCGCGCCGCTCATGCCGTTGTCGCCGTGCTGGCGGGCGATCTCACCGGACAGGCGCGCACCGATCGAACGGTGCCGGTTGGTGACGACGTACTCGTAGCGGCCGCCGGACTTCGCCTGGATCGCCGGCAGCATGTCGCTCAGCATGCGCTCGGCGAGCTCGCCGCGATCGAAGGGCTCGTTGCGCGGCTCGAGGCAGTACTGCGGCTTGTCCGCCGCGAGACCCGCGGTCGACAGGATCGGCGACAGGTCGAGCTTGCGCTGCTTCGCGGTCGTGCCCTCCAGAATCGTCAGGTACTCGGTGCGGCCGATGAGGTCGGCCAGCCGCCTGACGCCGAGTGCGGCCATCAGCTCGCGCACCTCCTCGGCGACGAAGCGGAAGTAGTTGACGACCATCTCCGGCAGGCCGACGAAGTACTTGCGCCGCAGCAGCTCGTGCTGGGTCGCGACTCCAGTGGCGCAGTTGTTGAGGTGGCAGATGCGCAGGTACTTGCAGCCGAGCGCCACCATCGGTGCGGTACCGAAACCGAAGCTCTCGGCGCCGATGATTGCCGCCTTGAGGACGTCGAGGCCGGTCTTGAGCCCGCCATCGGTCTGCAGCCGCACCCGATGGCGCATGTCGTTGATCCGCAGCGTCTGGTGCGTCTCCGCAAGGCCGAGCTCCCAGGGCGTGCCGGCGTACTTGATCGACGACAGCGGACTCGCGCCCGTGCCGCCGTCGTAGCCTGAAATCGTGATCAGGTCGGCGTAGGCCTTGGCGACGCCCGCGGCGATCGTGCCGACGCCAGGCTCCGCGACGAGCTTCACCGAGACGAGCGCGCGCGGGTTGACCTGCTTGAGATCGAAGATCAGCTGCGCCAGGTCCTCGATCGAATAGATGTCGTGGTGCGGCGGCGGCGAGATGAGGCCGACGCCGGCGCGCGCGAACCTGAGGCGCGCGATCATCTCGTTCACCTTGTGGCCCGGCAGCTGGCCGCCCTCGCCGGGCTTCGCGCCCTGGGCGATCTTGATCTGCAGCACCTCGGCGTTGATCAGATATTCCGGCGTTACGCCGAAGCGCCCGGAGGCGACCTGCTTGATCTTGGAGTTCTTCTCGGTGCCGTAGCGCAC
>Ga0181519_10000498_pt1 | contig 36200 bp, 24 predicted proteins | sample PEATcosm2014_Bin_26_FD_121102 | JGI IMG/M metagenome (GOLD analysis project Ga0181519, IMG submission 121102) | Peatland microbial communities from MTU Mesocosm Facility, Houghton, MI, USA - PEATcosm2014_Bin02_10_metaG | ecosystem: Environmental > Terrestrial > Soil > Wetlands > Peat | place...
AATGGGAGCGGCCTGACAGGCTACTACGCTCTAGAGGAGTCGGGGTTTGACCGTAAGCCGCCGGCAGCTGCCGAGTCGCTGGGCCTCGAGATCATCCGCGAGTACCTCACGCCGACCGGTCAGCCCGTCGCGTCGGTCAGGGTCGGCGAGGAGCTGGCCGTGCGCGTCAGGTTCCGTGCGCTCGGCCGACCCACCCTCGGGGATATCGTGCTGGTTGACCTCCTGCCGGGCGGCTTCGACCTAGCGATGCCACTGCCGGCCAATGGCCCTGGCGGTCGCGCCGCCGCGAGTCCGGTACTGAAGGGAGAGACTGCGGATGCAGAGGAAGCGGAGGAGGACGACTCGGCCGGCGCAAATCGCATGCCGGCCAGCGAACGCTGCGGGTGCGCGTTCCTCTGGCAGCGTCCGGCGGAGTTCCCGGACTACGCCGATCTCCGGGAGGATCGGGTCGTCCTTTATGGACGCGCCACCGCCGCCGTCCAGGAATTCACCTACCACATCAAGGCCACCAACGCAGGCAGGTTCATCTCGCCGCCCGCGTACGGTGAGTCGATGTACGAGCCCGGAATCCGCGCTCGCTCGACGGCGGCACAGCTGACGGTCACGCCGCCGTGACACGTGCGTGAACGTCGGCATCCGCATGACCGCGGCCGTGTCCGCCGCGGCCCTCATCGCCGGTGTCGCACTACGTTTGCTGCCGCACGCGCCGCTCGCGAGCTTCGCACCGGGCTCGATTGCCGTGTACGCCGCCGACGGTCACCTGCTGCGACTCACCCTCGCCGCCGATGAGCAGTACCGATTGTGGACGCGCCTCGAGGACCTGAGCCCGCAAGTCGTCGACGCACTGCTGCTGCACGAGGACCGCTACTTCTACTGGCACCCGGGCGTGAATTTCGTCGCGCTCGCGCGTGCTTCGGTGCTGGCGCTGGCTGGGCGGGGGCACGCAGGCGCATCGACGCTCACCATGCAGCTGGCACGCCGCATCTACCACCTGCACACACGCAGCGTCGCCGGCAAGGCCGAGCAGGTGCTGGCGGCGCTCTGGCTGACATTGCGGTATTCGAAGCGTGACGTCCTCGAGGCGCAGCTCAATCTCCTGCCGTACGGCGGCAACGTTCAGGGCGCTGGCACGGCGAGTCTCATCTATTTCGGACGCGCGACGCGGCGATTGTCACTCGGGGAGACGCTGGCGCTGGTCGTGATTCCACAGTCACCGCGAGCGCGCGGCCCGGCAGGCGGGGAGCCTGCAGCACTGCGTGCGGCACGCCTGCGGCTACTCGACCGCTGGGCGGCGCGGTACGCAACGGACGCGGCGGCGCTGCGCCTCGCGCGGGAGCCTCTGGCCTACGGCGAACCGGGCGCGCTGCCGTTCCAGGCGCCGCATCTGACCGACGCGCTACTCGCGGTCTCGGGCCAACGCCAGGATATCCGCACGACCGTGAGCCTCCCACTGCAGCACCTGCTCGAGCAGTCGATCCATCGCTACGTCGATGCGAACCGGGACCGCGGCATTGCGAACGCCGCCGCGATGCTGGTCGACCTGCGAACGATGGAGGTCAAGGCGCTCGTCGGCTCCGCCGACTACTTCGATGCGTCGATCCTCGGCCAGGTCAACGGGGCGCTTGCCAAGCGCTCTCCTGGCTCGACCCTGAAGCCATTCATCTATGCCCTCGCCATCGACCAGGGGCTGATCCACCCGCGTACCGTACTGAAGGATGCACCAACCTCCTTCGGCCCGTATACGCCGGAGAACTTCGATCGCGCCTTCCTCGGACCCGTGTCCGCCCAAGACGCCCTGATCGGATCGCGCAACGTGCCGGCCGTCGCACTGGCCGCGCGCCTCAGCCAGCCCAGCTTCTACCAGTTCTTGAAGTCCGCTGGGATTTCCAGGCTCGCGAGCGAGCGTCACTATGGTCTGGCGCTGGTGCTGGGCGGTGGCGAGGTAACGATGGAGGAGCTTGCGACGCTATATGCAACCCTCGGGAACCGGGGTGTTCTGAGGGCACTTCGCTACACGACCGACGCGCCGGCTGGCACGGCGACGCAGTTGCTGTCCGCGGAGTCGAGCTTCATGGTGCTCGACATGCTGTCGCACAATCCTCGCCCGGATGCGGTCGAGGAGGGCAGCAGCACGGGACGGCCCATCGCCTGGAAGACCGGCACGTCGTGGGGCTTTCGCGACGCCTGGAGTGCCGGGATCGTCGGCTCCTACGCGCTCGTCACATGGATCGGAAATTTCGACGGGCGGGGGAACCCGGCATTCATCGGACTGCGCGCCGCTGCGCCGCTGTTCTTCCGGATCGCCGACGCACTCGATGCAACGCACCCGACCCCGCGTGCGCCGGGGTTCGCGGCTCCTGCGGGCGTGCGGCGCATCGAGGTGTGCGCGGCGTCGGGTGACCTGCCGAACGCGGACTGCCCGCAGCGGACGTCGACGTGGTTCATCCCTGGTCGCTCACCCATTCGGGTAAGCACGATCCACCGCCGCTTGCGCGTGGACCTGCGAACGGGCCGGCAGGCCTGCCGCGACACACCTACCGAGTTCGTCCGTGAGGAGGTCTACGAGTTCTGGCCATCGGATCTCGCCGTGCTCTTCGCCCGCGCCGGCATGCCCCGCAGGCAGGTGCCAGTGGCGGGGGCATGTACAAGCTCGGACGCCGCATCCACGAAACCGGCCATCACCTCGCCGCTTGCGGGGGCAACCTATGAGGTGCGAGCCTCGAGACTCGGCGCTGACCCCATGAGTCTGGTTGCGACTGCCGACGGTGATGTCAGAACCCTGTACTGGTTCGTCGACTCGGACTTTGTAGGCATGAGCGCACCGAGCGCGGCGCTCGCCTGGGTGCCGTCGCGCGCCGGTGACTTCACTCTGAGCGTCGTCGACGATCATGGCGCTAGCGACACGCGCACGCTGCGGGTGGGACTCGTGCAGTGAGGGGCACCGTGCGCAGGACGCCGCGCCTCCGCCGGGCGGCTCGCCGGAACTCACGACCATGCCGAGAAGCCCGCTCGCGTCCCATGCGACCCCGCTCACGACCCTCCGTCGTGTCGACCCCGGGGCTCCGCCACCGCACCTAGTTGCCCTGCGAATTGAGCACCATGTAGTGCAGAGCCTCGCGATACTCGATCGCGAATGCCAGGACGATGACAGCACCGAGCCCGACGCAGAAGTGCAGCGCCGCGCGCAGCTGCTCGCGGCGTACCAGCTGCTCGCTTGCCATCGGCGTGATCACGAACGGTTGCCCGTTGACTGGCGGGCCGATCACCGTCATTCGCGTGATTGGCTTGCCGAGGTTCTCCTTGCGCACGAAGGCATCGGCCGCCTGCCGCGCGGACTCCCACTCGTCCGCATCGATGTGCCCGTCGTGGTTCTTATCGAAGCGCGCGAGCAGCGCGGGCTGATCGGCCTTCCACGCGCGGAGCACCCCCGCGGTCAGGGCCGCGATGTCGCCGACGTCCGAGTGCGAACTCAGCTCGCCGAGCACGGAAACGGTCTCGCCTGCAGCGATGATGGCCTCGGTGTAGCGATAGGCGCCCGACGTGAGCAGGGACTGCGATGCGGGTGGTGGCCCGAACGGTCGTGGCTCGTCGCCGTACCAGACATTCTTCGTCGTCGGCGTGATGTCGGCGCTCACCGGCCCGACCAGGCACTCGCCATCGCCGTCGTTCAGCAGGAAGGTCTCGACGCTCGACGCGCACTCCACCGATTCCCAGCGGTTGTCGTCGTTGCGTCGCCGCTCGTTCCTGCGCTCGACCTCGAACGACCACCACACGCACGGCCGCCTGCTGAGGGGTGCGGCCGTCGGCGCATCACCGGCGGGGAGTGCGCGACCACGCACCTTGACGTAACCCTGCGCCGCCGCGCGGAGTCTGACGAGCGGCGTGTCGGTGAAGAGGCGGTCGCGACGAATGCCCGCAAGAAATGTGCGCAGCGCCCAGAGCGCGACCAGCCCAGGCAGCGCAATCAGCGCCCAGGTGACGAGGAGCGGGAAATCCATGCCGTCGGCCAGCCGCCGTCAGTGCGCAAACAGCGCCTTGACGTCGACATCCGCCTTCTCGTCCGACTGGAAGTGCAGCAGCTGCGCCGGCGGGAATGTGCCGAAACCGGCGACGAAGGAATCCGGAAACGACTGGATTCTGACATTGTTCGCGTTGGCGGCGTCGTTGTACGCCTCGCGGCGGTCGGCAATCGCAGTCTCGAGACTGCTGATGCGTGCCTGCAGCTGGCGGAACGCGTCGTTGGCCTTGAGATCCGGGTAGCGCTCGGCGACCGCGTAGAGTCCGTTGAGCCCGGAGCGCAGTTCCCGCTCGGCGGTTCCGACGGAACTTACGTCGCCCGAGCTGCGAGCGGTGTCGACGCCCGCACGCGCCTTCATGACTCGCTCCAGCGTGTCGCGCTCGTACTGCATGTACTGCTTGCAGACCTCGACGAGCTTCGGCAGCTCGTCGTGGCGCTGCGCCAGCAACACGTCGATGTTCGACCAGGCGAGTTTTACCGAGGCGCTTACGCGCACAAGTTCGTTGTAGATACCGATGAGGTAGCCGAACAGCGCCAGGACGAGGAACAGGAATATAAGTCCGGCCAGCATGGAATGACTCCGTTGCGAGGGCTTGCGTGCACCCGGGAACTCGGCTGATTTCGCTGTTTATTGTTACCTGAACCGGCGGGCTCGGGAAGGAGCGACAATCCGGAGTGTGAATTCCCTATCAGTTTCCCGCCGGCACGGGCCGGCAACGTGACGCCCGGCACGCTCCGGGAAACGGCGCCTCGCGGTCACTCGCACCCGATCTGTGACCCGGGCCTCACGCGCCGTTCGAGTGCGACATCGCACACGGGCGCCTGACGCCCCGGCTACGGAACCTCCGCCGCGTCCCGCCGTCTCTGCCGCTCGGCTGCCTCGAACCGCTCTTCCTCGATGTGTTGCAGCACGCCTGCCACGTCGGGAGCGGTCGGATCGTGGGCAAATCGGCCGCTCAGCACCGATTCGGGAGTGAGTTCGCCGGTTTCGTAGAGCTTCCAGATCTCGTGAGCGAACTCGGTCGCGAGCAGTTCAGGAGCGCTCACGCCGAACGTCGCCCGCATGTTGTTGACGTCGCGCTCCAGCATGCGAAAGGCGTTGTTGTTGCCCGACGCGTTCACCGCCTGCGGCAAGTCGATGATCACTGGCCCGTTGGCATCGACGAGCACGTTGAACTCCGACAGGTCACCATGGATGAGACCGGCACAGAGCATCCGCACGATCTGCCCGATCATGAAGGCATGCCAGGTCCGCGCCTGCTCCGCTGTGATCGCGACGTCGTTCAGCCGCGGCGCCGGGTTGCCCTCCGGGTCCTGCACGAGCTCCATCAACAGCACGCCTTCATAGACCAGGTGCGGCGTCGGTACGCGGACCCCTGCGCCAGCGAGACAGAAGAGTGCGTCGACTTCCGCATTCTTCCATTCCGTCTCCTGCACCTTGCGGCCGTGACGACCGCGCTTGCCCATCGCCCGCGCGTCGCGGCTGCTGCGAGTCTTGCGCCCTTCCTGGTACTGGGCCAGCTTGTGAAATCCGCGGTGATTTGCGTCCTTGTACACCTTTGCACAGCGGATCTCGTCGCCACAGGTGACGACGAAGACGGACGCCTCCTTGCCACTCCTGAGGCGACTTACGACCGAGTCGATCATTCCGTCATCGATCAGAGGCTGCAGCCCCTTGGGGATCTTCATGTCACTCCGCTAGTTGTGGCGCGCGGCCGATATATCACGCGCGGCGCTCAATTGCGAGGCGGATCATGCCGGACGTCAGCTCCCGGCCAGTGCGCCGAATTCGATCAATCCGGCTGTCGCGCCGCCGCACCTGTCCGGCAGCGGCCGCGTTGCCATCCACGCGCTCGTCAACCGGGCGTCGCGGCGATCGTGACCTGCGACGTGCGCCGGCGCGGCACCAACAGGGTCTGCTGACTTCAGGGACGGAAGGAACGACTCTTATATATGTGCCGCTGACCGCGTATATGTGCCGCTGACCGCGAGGAATTGACATATTCCGCATGCAGGGGATGCCAGCCGCCCGCGTTGACCGCATCGATGGGGACGCCTGGCGACCAGGTAGGGATCCGGCCAAAACCGCGCAACCGATTGAATCACGGCGGTCCTCGGACGCACTCCGTTGTAAGACGCCGCCGGCCGCCGGTTGTTCGTGACCGGACGGCCGACGGCATCGCGCGGTATGCCGGCACGGGTGCAGTGACTAGCGTGCTCGCACGGAGCCTGGGCCCGGTGCGCCCCAGCGCGCATCGGCAATCAGGCAGAGAATCTCGAACATCATGGACGCGCCGACCAGCGCGGTATTGCCGGTCTGGTCGTAGGGCGGCGCAACCTCGACGACATCGCCACCGATCAGGTTGAGGCCGCGCAACCCGTGCAGGAGGCGCTGCGCGTCGAGTGTCGACAGGCCGCCAACTTCCGGCGTCCCGGTCCCGGGCGCATAGACGGGATCCAGTCCGTCGACGTCGAAGGAAATGTAGGTCGGACCATCGCCCACGACGCGGCGCGCCTCGGCGATCACCCTGTCCACGCCGAGCGCCGCAAATTCCTCCATGAAGACCACGCGCATGCCGTGCTCGAGGGAGAAGTCGACGCCGTCCATCAGGTTCTGGCCGCCACGAATGCCGATCTGGATGGTGCGCTTCGGATCCAGCAGTCCGTGCTCCACCGCGAGCCGGAACGGCGCCCCGTGCGTGAACTTGGAGCCGTACAGATCACCCCATGTGTCACAGTGCGCGTCGATGTGCACCATGCCGATCGGGCTCTTGGCGGCGATCGCCTGGAAGATCGGAAAGGTGATCGAGTGGTCGCCGCCGGCCGTCACCGGAATTACGCCGGCCGCGTGCACCAACCGGTAGTAGTCAGCGATCTGCGCGGTCTGCAGCTCGAGATCGTAGCGGCCTGAGAAGCGCACGTCGCCGAGGTCGGCGATCCGGCAGAGCTCATAAGGATTCATGCGCAGGCCTAGATTGAAGGCGCGCATCAGGCTCGAGGAATTGCGTATTTCGCGCGGACCATGGCGCGCCCCGGGGCGGTTGGTCACGCCGAGGTCGGTCGGCACACCGATGAGCCCGATGTCGACGTCGTCCAGGCTGGCAGCGAGCGGGGCGCGCATGAAGGTCGCGATCTCGGTGTAGCGCGGCTCCTTCATCGGCTCGTATTCGCGACCGTCGACGGCTCCCTTCTTTCGGTAAGTCATGGATGTCCGCTCTCCATCACGTGTTGTCGGGCGCGGAGCCGGCAGACCCGACCGTCGTGCGCCGGTCGAGCAGGCTGGTCGCGACGTAGACGAGCGAGCTGAGCCCCAGCCCACCGTAAATCGGGGCATCGGAATCGATGCCCCGCAGGAACAGCAGGCCGACGACGGCAATGGCGCCGACCGCGATCGATGCGAGCGCGGCGCGCGCCGTCCCGCGCGGCCAGAGGATCGCGCCGATGACCGGTACGAACAGGGCTCCGACCAGGAGGTCATAGCCGACCGTGAGCGCCGCGATGACGTCACCCGTCAGACACGCAATTGCGGTCGCCGCGATGCCAAGCACGAGCGTCACCCAGCGCGTCTGAGCCACGGAACCGATGCTCCGCAGCCTCCTCGCCGGCATGTAGACATCCTCGAGGAGCACCGTAGACGACGCCAGCAGGCACGCGCTGGCGGTCGACATGATCGCCGACAGGGATGCAGCCAGGAGTAGCCCGCGCAGGCCCGCCGGCAATACCGCATTCACGATGGTGGCGAAGGCCAGGTCCGGGTCGGCGAGATGCGGAATGAAGGCATGCCCTGCGGCGCCGATGACCGCGCCGGCCACCGCGTACACGAGGCAATAGAGGCCCACATAGATGCCGCCGTTTCGCGCGACTTTGACGCTCCGCGCCGTGAACACGCGCTGCCATCCGTCCTGGCCTATCAAAATTCCGAAGAAGTAGAGCGTGAAGAACGACAGGATCTTCGAACCGCCGATGTTGGTCAGCGAGAAGAACTCGGGCGGCAGGTTGGCGTGCATGCCCGCAAACCCGCCCGCGTGGATAATGGCGACCGGCAGCAGCACGAAGAGGATGCCGATCGTCTTGATCACGAACTGCACGATGTCGGTCGTGGTCAGTGCCCACATCCCGCCGAATACGGAGTAAGCCACCATTACGGCGCTGCTCAGCAGGATCGACGGTGTGCGCGGAATTCCGACGATCACCTCCATCACGGCGCCAACCGCAATCGTCCCCGTGACCACGATCATGAGGTCATAGGCCGCCATTACGACCCCGCCGGCGATGCGCGCTGGCGGACTGTAGCGTCGCGCCAGCAGCTCCGGGATCGTGAAGAGCTTCAGGTCCAGGATGCGCGGCACCAGGACGACGCCCATGACTGCCATGCCAAGCCCATACATGAACACGAGCCACATGCCGGATATTCCGTACACGTAGCCGAGCTTGACGCCGCCGACCGTGGAACCGCCGCCGAGGATCACGGCGGCGAGCGTTCCGGAGTACAGCACGGGACCCACGGAGCGCCCGGCAACCAGGAAGTCCTCCTGGGTCTTTGCCTTGCGCTGTGCCCAGATGCCAACCGCCAGGATGCCCAGCAGGTAGGCTGCGAGGACAGTCAGATCCAGTGTCACGCGTCGCTCCCATCCTCATCGCGGTGCCGCAGCCGATGGAATTCACCCTGCCGGCCCGCCTACTTCAGCAGCCGCAGCGACTATCGCACGGCCGCCCTTGCCGTGTCCCGTTCCGCGCCTCCCGCGAGCGCGATGCGCCGTGCACGCCCGCGTCGTGGGTGAAGGGGATGATCACCCGTCCGATCGCCCGTATCCCGCAGGCCCCGCTCGACCGGGCGACATGGGATGTGGGCGCCGCAATGCGCGGACAGGGATGCTGACGGAGGGGACACCTCGGTCGTGCCCTGAGTTCGAGGTCCGCGCAGCCGGGATGGCCGCCGGGACGGGACTCCGTGCCGGCCCTGCCGCCACGGGCGCGTTCCGTGGCGCGCCTGCAGTACCTCGGCGCATGTGCTGATCGGGGAGCAGCCGGGTCACCTCAGCGCAGCAGTCCCGCAATCGACCGAACTGGCCGAGGCGCGCCGGCTGTTGCGGGATGGCTCGGGATCCGTGAGGATCTGCCGTGCGCGGGCGCTGGGGACAACTTCCATTTACTGACGGGGCGGCCATGGCCGAGAACATTCACACTGCCATCGTGACCGGCGGAGGTAGCGGCATCGGCCGGGCCGTGGGGCTCGCGCTCGCCCGCGCCGGCTGGCGGGTGGCATTGGCCGGCCGCCGGCAGGCCACCCTCGATGCGGTGTGCGCGGAGAGCGCCGCGACGATGGCCGCGTTCGCGACCGACGTCACTGACGAGCGCGCGGTGGCCATACTGTTCGACCGGGTCGTCGCGCGCTTCGGCCGCGTTGACCTGCTCTTTAATAATGCGGGTACTGGCGCTCCGCCTGCGCCGGTGACCGCCGTTGAGCTGTCCGCCTTCTCCGCCGTGCTCGCCGTCAATGTCACCGGCGCATTTCTCTGTGCGCGTGAGGCATTTCGGCGTATGGCGGTACAGACTCCGCGCGGCGGACGCATCATCAACAACGGTTCGATCTCGGCATACGTGCCTAGGCCCGAATCCATTGCCTACACGGTCTCCAAGCACGCGATGACGGGACTCACGCGCTCGCTGTCCCTCGAGGGACGCGCCCTCGACATCGCATGCGGGCAGATCGACATCGGCAATGCCAGCACGCGCATGACCGAGCAGATGGCCACCGGCATGCAGCAGGCCGACGGCAGCATACGAGCCGAGCCGACCATGGACGTCGAGCACGTCGCTGCGTCCGTCGTACACATGGCGAGCCTCCCGCTCGACGCCAACGTGCAGTTCATGACCGTCATGGCGACGAAGATGCCGTTCATCGGGCGGGGCTAGGATTGCTGCGATTTTCGGCAAACATCAGCACACTCTTCAACGAGTTGCCGTTGCTTGAGCGGCCGGCGGCGGCCGCCGCCGCCGGCTTCGCGGCAATTGAGATCCAGTTTCCGTACGTCGTACCGGCAGCGCGGATCGCGGCAGCGTGCGCGAGCGCGCGCGTCGAGTGCGTCCTGATCAACCTGCCGGCGGGGAACCTCGAGGCCGGCGAGGTCGGCGTGGCTGGTTTGCCCGGCCGGGAATCGGAGTTCCTCGACAGCATCCGTCTCGCCAGCGACTACGCCGGCGCGCTCGGTTGCACGAGGGTCAACTGCCTCGCCGGAGTACAGCCCGCAGCGGAGGCGCGGTCCCGATGCTGGGACGTGCTCGTCAGGAACATCGCTCTCGCGGCGGAGCGCTTTGCGCAAACGGGCGTTCAGCTGCTCGTCGAACCTCTGAATCTCACAGACGTTCCGAATTTTCTTCTCGGCCGGATTGCCGACGGTGACGAACTTCTGGCGGCAGTCGATCATCCGAACCTGCGACTGCAGTACGATGCCTACCACCGGCGGGCGGCAGGGGATGACTGGCTCGGCGGTCTCGCGGAGCGCATCCCGAGAGTAGGGCACATCCAGTTCTCGGATTTCCCTGGCCGGCACGAGCCGGGGACCGGCGAGCTAGACATGGGGCGGCTGTTCGCGCTCATCGCTGCACTTCCGTATCACGGATGGACCGGCTGCGAGTACCGGCCGCGCGGCAGAACCGAGGACAGCTTCGGCTGGCGGGCCGGCGTCGCGCGCCTCTGAGCGGGCGCCCGCGCTGGTCGTCGGGCAGCAACGACTCCGGCGGCGGCGCGTTTTTCGAGGGTAGACAGGCATCGCCCCGCCACCACCCGGCCAACCGCCGGCGTCCACGCGAGCGGCACCACCGGGCCGGTCGGCCTGCCTCAATACATGCGGCGCACCGCGAACTCATGGACCTCCCGCAGCCTCCCGGACTGCCTTCCGCAGGCAGAGGTCATCGCCTGCGGATGCTGCGAGGGACACTCTCTCGCAAGCTGCACCTGGTCCCCCCCGCACCCGCCCATCACGAGCCGCAGGTGCCCGCGTCCCGTCCCGTCCCGTCGAACTCATACCCATAGGCGTGCACCGCATAGCCGACGTCGGTGAATCGTCGCCAGCTGCTACCCACGGGTGCACCGGCGCGACGGAGCGGGCCGACCAGCGTCATCGACGAACTTTGCCGGTTGAGTGCCGAGTTCAGTACCATGTGGCGCGACGACGGCGTGCAAGGCCATGGCGAGGGCGGAAGGTGCAAGCGACGACTGCTGCCCGGCCAGCTGGCGCTCAGCTGGTCCGCGTTTCCGGTCGATCGCCGGTGGCATCGCTGCATGGATGTCTGCAATCCTGCGACATCTGCCGGCGCCGGCCGGATCCGCTCGCTTATCGTAGCCGCGTGGTCGCCCGGTCCAACCCGGGCCTGAGCCTGCGGCGTGGATCGGTGGCGATGCAATTTCTGTAATCAGCTCGGATTGACTCGGGCTGGCGCGTTCACCGCGCAACTCGGCAACCCTCCGATCGACGGAGAAAGGGTTCGTTCGCATGAAAGCACTCGGTCAACGTGCAGCCGGCCTGCGGCTCGAACGAATGAAGAATTCGCGACTGTGGGCGGGCGAGGGCTTCCGCAACGTGCATCCGGTCAGGCCGGGACTGCGCGACCCCGCGATACCGATGCCCTCGATCTCGGAGTTCCTGTGTGGCGGCGAGCGTCGCGTCCCGCGGCAGCCCCTGCCTGCGGAGGATCCGCGCGAACTGTGGGCCAAGGCGCCGGACAGCGGACTGCGTGCTACGTGGCTCGGACACTCAACCGTCTTGCTCGAGATCGGCGGCTGCAGAATTCTGACCGATCCGGTCTGGGGCCCGCGCGCATCACCGTCGCGCTTCCTCGGCCCCAAGCGCTTCCAGCCGGTCCCGGTCGCGATCAAGGCGCTTCCACCGATCGATCTCGTCATCGTCTCGCACGACCACTACGATCATCTGGACTACCCGACCATCCGCGAGCTTGCCGCGCGAGACGTGCCGTTCGTGACCTCGCTCGGCGTCGGTGCACACCTCGAAGCATGGGGCGTACGTCCGGAGCGCGTAGTCGAGCTCGACTGGTGGGAGACGCATGCGGTCGCCGGGACCGAGCTTGCGGTCACGGCGGCGCCGTCGCAGCACTTCTCGGGTCGCGGACTTAAGGACAGAAACGCGACTTTGTGGTCCTCGATGGTCGTTCGTTCGTCGCGCCATTCGGTATTCTTCAGCGGCGACACGGGCCTGACGAGCGAATACACATCCATTCGTGACCGGCTGGGGCCCTTTGACCTCGTGATGCTGGAGGTTGGCGCTTTTCACCCGGCGTGGGGCGACATACACCTTGGCCCGACGCACGCGCTCGAGGCGCTCACGCTGCTCGGCGGCGGGGTATTCCTGCCCGTTCACTGGGGAACGTTCGCCCTCGCCGTGCATGATTGGGACGAACCGGCTGAAACGCTGCTCGCAGCGGCTCCGACGATGGGTACGCAGCTCCTGATGCCGCGGCTCGGCCAGCCGGTCGAACCGGCGCAGGACCACCGACTGCTGCCGTGGTGGCGCGAGGTCGACCTCCCGCGCACCGAAGGGCAGCCTCGCGAGAGCGGCGCGATGACGCTGCCGAAGGCGATGCCCTGGCCTCTTGATTAGCGGCACCATCGGAAGTATGCGGCCGCAGCGTCCACAGCTGCTCGCGCCGGACAACACGAATGCAGAAGGCTGGCGCTAGCACGGCAACCGATTCCCATGCCGTGCCAGGCGCCGCAGGCGCTGGCGCGATGCATAATGGGTGGCCGGACCGCGAGCACGGCGAGTGCGAACGAAAGCCAAGGAGAGTCGATGTTCTCTCATATCATGATCGGGACGAACGATCTCAAGCGAGCGAAAGCCTTCTATGACACGCTGCTCGGGACGCTCGGCGTGCAGCCGGCCAGGGTCGACCGGCATCGGATCTTCTACCGGACGCCCACCGGCGTCTTCTCGGTGACTGAGCCGATCAATGGCGAGCCGGCAACCTGCGCCAACGGCATGACGATCGGATTCACGGCGACCTCGCCCGCACAGGCGGATGCGTGGCACGCGGCAGGGATCGCCGCCGGTGGCATCAGCTGCGAGGATCCGCCCGGGGTGCGCGATGGCAGCGTCGGCAAGCTCTACCTGGCCTATCTGCGGGACCCCGACGGTCACAAGCTCTGCGCCGTGCACAGGCTCTGAGTGGTCGGCGGGAACGGGCGATTGACTGCCGGACAGCTGATTGGGTCGGGCCCGCGCGGTCCGGCTTCAGGCTTGCGGCGGCGCTGCCGTGTCGCCGAGGAGCGAGGCAAGTATCCCGAGGAGGTCGTCGGCGTGAATCGGCTTGCTCGCAATGCGCGTCACCGCGTCAGACGGTAAGTCCTTGACCACCGAGGAAGTGTCGCCCGTCACCAGAATGACCCGAAAATCACGGCCGCGCAGGCTCCGCAGCACACCAATGACGTCAGTCCCGGTTTCGTCGCCGGCCAGGTGGTAATCGGTGATCAGCAACTCGATGTCGCCGAATTCACGTGCGCACGCCGTCGCTTCGGCAAGCGAGCCTGCCGCAGTCACCCGGTAGCCCGCGACCTTCAGCAGCAGCCGCGTGGCGCTGCGCACCGCCGCATCGTCGTCGACGAGCAGAACGTGCGGCGCGCGCGCACCGGCTTGCCGCGCCCCGCTCCGCGGCGTGAGCGGCATCGGCTGGCGCTGCGCGTTCTCGCTGGCGGGTACCACTATCGAGAACATCGATCCCTTGCCTGGCTCGGAGGAGACGTCAATCTTGAGATCCAGGAGCTGCGCCACGCGCTGCACGATGCTGAGTCCCAGACCATAGCCGTCGCGCACCGTGTTCGGCGAGACTCCGACCTGGAAGAACTCGTCGTAGATATACCCCAGCTGGTCGGGTGGTATACCGATTCCAGTATCCAGCACCTCGATGCGGACGAACATCGCGTCGTGCGCGCAGCGCAGGCGGACGCAGCCCTCCCGCGTGTACTTGATGGCATTCGACACCAGGTTTCGCAGTACCTGTCCGAGCAGCGAGGCGTCACTGCGTACGGCGTCGTCGCATGCATCGACAGCCAAGGTGAGCCCTTTGCTCGCGGCGATCGCGGCGAATTCAGCGCGCATCTCGTCGAACAGCGCCGCGACCTTGAAATCCGTGATCTCCGGCTTGATGGCGCCGGATTCGAGCTTGCTGATGTCGAGCAGCGCATTCAGCAGCCGGCTCATCGCGCCGATCGCGCGCTCCTGCTGCGCCACCGCTTCGCGCACATCCGGGTCGGCCACGAGCCGGTCCAGAGTCCCGTTGAGGAGCGCGAGGGTCTGCAGTGGCTGGCGCAGATCGTGACTTGCGGTAGCAAGGAACCTGCTCTTGGCGAGATTCGCGCGATCGGCGGTCGCTCGGGCACTTTCGAGCGCCTTCTGCACAATCTGACGATCGGTTACGTCGCGAATCGCAGCGGCGACCAGGGCATCGCCGCCATCGGTGATGGGACTCAGGCTGATTTCGACCGGGAATTCGGACCCGTCCTTGCGCCGTGCGAACAGGTCGAGTCCGGTCCCCATCGGCCGGCGGCGGCGGGTGTCTGCGTAGGCGCGGCGGTGCGCGACGTGACGCGCGCGAAATCCCTGCGGCAGGAAGATCTCGACCGGCTGCGCCGCGAGTTCCGCTTCGCTGTAGCCGAATATCGCCGAGGCCTGCTCGTTCGCGAACAGGATGGTCCCCGTCGAATCGATGATGACCATCGCGTCCGGCGCCGCGTCGAGCACGGTGCGCACGAGCTCGGCTGATAATGTGGCGAATTGGGCCATGCCTAGCGCGGCCTTAGGAGCGAAGACACGTCGGCCGGGACGTCCCCCTGGAAGCCGTTCCCCGGACGATCAGTCAGCGATTCGCCAAGCATGCCTGAGCTCGCGACGCTTCGTCACCTTGAGGCGCCTTCGTTCGCGCGCGCCGGGATTCTGAGCCGCGCAGAGTCGAGATACCGGGGGTGCCTGCCCAGGTGCTCTCGCGGCGCAGGCCCGGTTGCGAACGATTTCACTCCGGCGAACGACCCATCGCATCAGATGCTGCGTCGCAATGCACCGGCGTTCGGGCCGCGGGGGCAGCGAGTCCTCAACGATGGCTTCCCTCTTGCGCGGAGCCGCGTTGCCGAGACGCGTCAGCGCACGTCATTCTGCAAGGCGTCGCCGAGCAGGTCGGCGAGCGGGGTCAGCCACGTCTCGTAATGGCGCCACTGGTTCAGGCCTTCCCTGAAAATCGGACGACGAACCTGTTCGGAGCTCGCCGTGCGCACGCTGCGTTCCGTCCGGTAGAACTCGACGCATTGTGGTTCGAAATCGAGCCCGCAGAACTCGAGTATCCGCCGCACGTTGTTCTCGAGATCCGCGACCACGTCCTCGTACTGCACTCTCAGCACCCGGCCCGGCAGCACCGCGTCCCAATGGCGCATGAGCTCGACGTAGGTGCGGTAATACCGGGCGATGTCGGAGAGGCTGTACGTGAACTCCTGGCCGAAGGCGAACAGCTGCTTGAAGTTGCTGAAGCAGCAGGCCATCGGCTCGCGCCGGGCATCGATGATCCGTGCATTCGGCAGGATCAAGTGGATCAGCCCGAGGTGCCGGAAATTGTTGGGCATCTTGTCGACAAAGTACGGCCGGCCACAGCGATATGCGCGAGTGGCGTCAAGATACTCCTGGCCGAGCGCGCGCAGCTGGTCGGCGCCTAGCCCGCGCAGTATGGCCGGGTAGCCGGGTGCAGCGCGATCGTCGCGCTGCCCCTCGAGCCGGTGCACCAGCTGCGGTATCTCCGCCAGCTCCATGGTGCCTTCAACTGCGGAATGTGACGCGAGGATCTGCTCGATCAGCGTCGAGCCGGACCGCGGCAGACCGACGATGAATATCGGGCCCGCACTCTCGCAGCCGGTGCCACGTCGCTGTGCGAAGAACTCCGCGGTGCAGATTTCGATCTGCCGGCGCGTATTGCGCTCCACGTCGTCCGCTTCGTAGGGCGCGTCGCGCCGGCGCAGGGCATTGCCGCTGGCGTAGTAGCGGAAGGACTGCGCATAGTCGCCACGGTCCTCGAGCGCCTTGCCGAGCGCGAAGCACAGGTGGCAGCGATCCGTGTGCGACGTGGATGGCGCCGCCTCGGCTGCCAGCATCGCGCCGAACTCCTCCTCGCTGAACGCGTACGTCTTGAGATTCGCGAGGCTCCAGTAGGCATCTCCATATGCCGGGCGGGCTGCGACCGCCGCCCGATAGGATGCGATGGCCTCCGATTGCCTGCCGAGCGTCTTGAGCGCATGGCCAACGGACAGGTGCAGGTCGGCGACGCCGGGTAACTCGGCGGCGAGCTCGCGGTAGAGCCGCAGCGCCTCGCCGTGGTCGCCAACTCCGACACAGGCGTTCGCGTACGCGGCGCGGTAGCTCGCGTTGTGCGGGTCGGTTTCAAGGAGCCTGCGCGCTTCCGCGAGTGACGCCACGAACCGGTGCCGCTTCGCGAGCACGATCGCGAGCTCGTGCCGTGCGGCGTGGTAGCCGGGCGCGAGCTGCAACAGCCTCTCGAGGAGGAGCTCGGCGTCGTCGAGTACATCGAGCTTGGTCGCGATCTGGGCGAGCAGCCGCATTGCCTCGACGTGGTCGCCGTGGGTCTTGAGGAGGCCGCGCACGGCTCGCTCGGCGCCAAACAGGTCGCCTTCCGAGTACAGGTTCTTCGCGCTGACGACCTCGACCGGGAGACTCGCGAGCGCGCGTAGCTGCGCGGTCGCTGCGTCGGCCGCCACTGTCATGCCCGCTGCGCGTTGCATGGCCTCGAGGGCCTGCCAGCTCGCCTGCAGCGTCGGATTGCGCGCGCCGGCCTCGGCATAAGCGGCCATCGCGAGATCCGACTCGCCGACGGCCCGGTAGCAGTGACCACGTTCCTGAAAGAGGCGCCCGTAGTCCGGGTGCAGCTGCTCGAGCCGCAGCAGGGTGCGCAATGCATCGGCAATGCGGCCGAGGTAGCGCTGGCTCACCGCGACTAGGTACAGGACATCCCGGTTTTCGGGCACCTCGGCGAGGATCGCTTCGGCCGTGGCGAGCGCCTGCGCGTACGCACGGTCGGCGATGAGCTCGCGAGCGTGCCGGACGGCTGCTTCGACACGTGATACGGCGCGCGCCCCTGCATTCATGGCGTGGCGTCACGGTGCGGCTGCGGGGTGGACATCGGGGTTGGCGCCGATTCTACTGGATCGCCCGGGTTCCGATGCACGGCGACAGGATCCTTCGGTGCCGCGAGCGGGCGGTGCAGACGCTGACGCGCAGCGCACGTCCCGCATGGATCGCTCGCGGCGAGTCTAATGCGGACTGCCGCTGCCCTGCCAATGAAGGGGGGCGCTGGCGTCTCGCCTTCGCGATGCACGCTCGACCGTCGGGCCGGGACCGACGGCTGCCACCCTACACAAGCATGCTGCGGTGCAGCGTCACAGGAAAACGCGCGGCGCGGCCAGTGCCGAACGGGGTCCAGTCCAGGCAGCACTCGGGCAGCGGCCTTTCCATTAGTTTTTCTACGCGACTCCGAACAAATTCGGGTTCGCGACCGCGAGTCGCAGCAGTAGCATCGGACCAGCCGGCAGGCGTCGGCCGCCAATGCACCGGCCGCGAAGCGAGAGCACAACATCGGGGGGAGACGTCCTTGAAACCGAACTACGCGTTGTCGTCCGCGATCATCGCGGCACTGAGCGTCCACGCCGCGGCTGCCTACGGCCAGCAGGCAGCGCCTGGCGCAGCCGGCAGCGACTCGATCGCGGAGGTCATCGTCACGGCGCAGCGCCGCTCCGAAAGCGCGCAGAACGTGCCGATCACGATCCAGGCGCTGACCGCAGAAACCCTGACCCAGCTCAATGTCTCGACCTTCGATGACGTCATCAAGTACCTGCCGAACGTGACCGCGGCCGGGGGAGGCCCGGGCCAGAGCCAGCTGATCATCCGCGGTCTCGCGACGTCGGAGGCCGGCAACCAGGGCAGTGGCACGACCGGCAGCTTCCCCAACGTCGCCGTCTACCTCGATGACCAGTCAGCGCAGCTGCCGGGCCGGAACCTCGACATCTACGCGGCTGATCTCGAGCGCGTCGAGGTGCTGGAAGGCCCGCAGGGCACCCTATTCGGCGCCGGCGCCCAGGCGGGCGTAATCCGCTACATCACGAACAAGCCGAAGCTCGACGTCACCGAGGGCAGCGTCAATGCCGGCTACGCGGCCACCGCGCATGGCGATCCGAGCAGCAGCGCGGATGCCATGATCAACCTGCCGATCATCCCGGATACGCTCGCGGTCCGCGGCGTCATTTACGACGACTCGCGCGGCGGCTACATCAACAACATCCCGGCCACGTTTTCCCGCTCGCTGTCGGACCGCGGCATCCACTACGCCACCTCGACCGGAGTGCTGCCGCCAAGCGAGACGATCAACAACTACAACGTCACGGGGAACGCGATCAACCCCGTGACCTACCAGGGCATGCGACTGTCGGCACTGTGGAAGATCAACGACGACTGGAACGCACTCGTCACGCAGTCCTATCAGTCGATGGACGCCGAGGGTGTGTTCGCTGAGGAGCAGTACAACTCCTCGGGCGTCTCCCAGCCGGACCTCTCCGTTCAGCTCTACAATCCCTCGTGGGACAAAGACCGGTTCGAGAACACCTCGTGGACGCTGAACGGTCACCTCGACCAGCTGAAGCTCGTGTACACCGGCGGGTACCTCGTGCGTCACGTCGAGCAGGTGCAGGACTACACGAACTACGCACGTGGCACCTACGCCGACTACTATCAGTGCCTGCAGAACGTGCGCTGTTATTCGCCGAGCGCGACCTGGCACGAGCTGGAGAGCAATACCCACCTGAGCCACGAGCTGCGCATCAGCACGCCAGACGACTGGCGCCTGCGTGCCATCGGCGGGCTCTACTGGGAGCAGTACACGATCCACGATACCGTCGACTGGTACTACCGATCACCGGACATGCCGTTCGGCGATCTCAGCCCGCCGACGCAGTTCTGCGTCAACGCGCAGGGACAGCCTACGCAATACGGCGAGGGAACGTGCATCCCCTACCCGGTGACGTCGAACAACCCGAACACGCGCAATGCCAACGACTCATTCGCCGACGACGTCACGCGCGGCTATACGCAGCGCGCCGCATTTCTGTCGGTCGACTACGACCTGATCCCGAAGACGCTCACGATGACGCTCGGCACGCGATACTTCCGCATCGAAAGCCGTGAAGTCGGCTGGGACGCGGGCACCTTCGGCTGCCTCGGCAATCCCGCGGTGCCGCAGGCGCAGCAGCCGCCGTGTCAGAACGACGACAACTACACCAATCTGGACGCACGGCATCTCGACAATGTGGCCTCCGGCTTCAAGAGCCGCGCCAATCTCACATGGCACATCTCCGGCGATGCGATGGTTTACTACACGTGGTCGCAGGGCTTCCGTCCTGGCGGATTCAATCGCGGCAACGCCGTGGTGTCGGGCGGACCGCTGGCCGGCCAGTGGACGGATCCACTCAACTACGCATCGGACGAACTCACCAACAACGAGTTTGGCTGGAAGACCCAGTGGTTCGACCACCGGCTGCAGCTCAATGGCACGCTGTACCGCGAGGACTGGAAGAACACCCAGGTCGAGATCTTCGATCCGGGCCTGCTCGGTGATCTCGACTTCGTCACCAACGGCGCGAACTACGTCGTCAAGGGCGCCGAGCTGCAGCTCGTCGCACGCGTGACGCATGCCCTCACCGTGACCGGCGCCGCGGCGTGGAACAGCAGCAACCTGGTCAGCGTGCCACAGCTCATCGGCGGCAACGGGCAGCCCATCAATCTCACGCCCTACGGTACCCCGCAGAACCCATCGGGGAGCCCCTTCGGTGCAGTCGGTTCGCCGCTAGCGCAGTCACCGCCGTTCGAGGCCAACCTCCGCGTTCGCTACGACTTCGCCCTGGGGGAATACGAGGCGTTCTGGCAGGTCTCCGGCACGCACCAGGATCATTCGTTCGCCACGACGAATTCGCTGCAGACTGACCTGCAGGGCAACAGCATCAACTACGAGCTGCCCGCATTCTCGACGATGGACGCATCGGCCGGCCTGTCGATGGGGGCCTGGGCAATGCAGGCGTACGCGACCAACCTGACCGACACCCGCGGCGAGCTCTCCGCGAACTACAGCCAGTGGTACAAGGCGGTGACCGTGAACCGGCCGCGCACCATGGGACTGAAGTTCAGCTTCAAGTTCGGTGGCGGCAAGTAGCGGTCCACGAGTTCACCCGACGTTCAGCTGCGCAGCTGCGGCTTGCCGGCAAGGCGACGATGGCCACCCGTTATTCGCTGTTCTCGCTCGCGCGTCATGCCCTGACCGGCAAGCCCTGGCCGCGCGCGTGGCGCGCCCGGGAGCCGAAGGGCAGCTACGACGTCGTGATCATCGGCGGCGGCGGGCATGGCCTTGCAACCGCCTATTACCTCGCCGCGAATCACGGCATCACGAACGTCGCGGTCCTCGAGCGTGGGTACCTGGGATCCGGCAACGTCGGCCGCAACACGACGCTGGTCCGCTCCAACTACCTCCTCGACGGCAATACGCAGTTCTTCGAGCATTCGCTCAAGCTCTGGGAAGGACTGTCGCACCAGCTCAACTACAACGTGATGCTCTCGCAGCGCGGCCAGATCGTGCTCGCGCATGGTCCGTCGCAGCTCGACGTGCTGGCACGCAAGGGCAATATCATGATGCTGAACGGCATCGCGGCCGAACTGCTCGACCGCGACGCCGTGATGCGTCTGCTGCCATATCTCGACTACTCGCGCGACAGCCGCTTCCCCATCTACGGGGGCCTGCTGCAGCGGCGTGCCGGCACCGTGCGCCACGACGCCGTGGCATGGGGCTACGCGCGTGCGGCTGATCGCCTCGGCGTCGACATCATCGAGCACTGCGAGGTGACGGGATTCGTTCGCGAGCAGGGCCGCGTGACCGGCGTCGAGACCTCGCGTGGCCGCATCTCGGCCGGGCGTACCGCGATCTCGGTCGCGGGCCACACCTCGCAGCTCGCGGCGCTCGCGGGCCTGCGCGTGCCCGTCGAGAGCCACCTGCTGCAGGCGTTCGTGACCGAGCCGATCAAGCCGTTCGTCGACCACGTGATCTCGTTCGGCGCGGAGCTCTTCTACATCTCGCAGTCCGACAAGGGCGGTCTCGTGTTCGGCGGCCACATCGACGGCTTCAACAGCTACACCCAGCGCGGGCAGTTCCCGAAGGTGCAGACGGTGGCCGAGTGCGCCGTGGCGCTCATCCCGTCGATCTCGCGCCTGCGCCTGCTGCGTCACTGGGCGGGAATCCAGGACATGACGCCGGACGGCAGCCCGTTCGTCGGCCGCACGCCGATCGACAACCTCTATCTGAACGGTGGCTGGTGCTACCAGGGTTTCAAGGCGACGCCGGCGGCAGGCTGGTGCCTGGCGCACACCATCGCGCACGACGACGAGCACCCGCTGGTGCGCCATCTCGGCCTCGATCGCTTCCAGCGCGGCAATGGCCACGACGAATACGGGCTGGGCAACTGGACTTACAAGCAGTGATGCCGTGCTGAGAATCAACTGCCCACACTGTGGCGTGCGTGACTACACGGAGTTCCGCTATGCGGGAGACGCGTCGAAGCCGCGGCCGGCGCATGCGTCGACGGACGTCGCCGCGTGGCACGCCTACGTGTTCTTGTTCGACAACCCGAAGGGCGATCACGAAGAGTACTGGCAACACGTCCTGGGTTGCCGCGCGTGGCTCGTGCTCGAGCGCAACACGGCGACGAACGGGGTGGGGCATGCGCGTCTGGCGCGCCCGGCGCCATGACTAGGGTCGCGTACCGACTGCCGCGCGGCGGCCGGATCGACCGGACGCGGGCGCTCGGGTTCTCGCTCGACGGCAAGCGGCTCTCCGGCTTCGCCGGCGACACGCTCGCCTCGGCGCTGCTCGCGAATGGCGTCACGCTCGTCGGACGCAGCTTCAAGTACCACCGTCCGCGCGGCATCGTCGCCGCCGGTACCGAGGAGCCGAACGGGCTCGTGACGCTCGGCGACGGCGGGCGGACGACGCCCAACGTCGTCGCGACCACCACCGAGCTCCATCAGGGCCTGAGCGCGCGCCGGCAGAACGGCTGGCCATCGGTCGGGTTCGATCTGATGGCCCTCACGTCGTGGTTCGCACCGCTGCTCGGCGCCGGCTTCTACTACAAGACCTTCATGGGACCGAGGCGCGGGTCATGGATGTTCTACGAGCCGTTCATCCGGCGTGCCGCCGGCCTCGGTCGTGCATTGCACGAGCGTGACCCTGATCGCTACGAAACCCGGCACCTGCACACCGATGTGCTCGTGATCGGAGCAGGTCCGGCCGGACTCGCGGCGGCCCGCCGCGCAGCCACGACCGGAGCGCACGTGACGCTCGTCGAGCAGGACTACCTGCTCGGCGGCGGCCTGCTCTCCGGACGTCCGGACCAGGCGATCGACGACTGGCTGCGCGGGAGCGAGGGCGAACTCGCGGCGGCCGAGCGGGTGACCGTGCTCAGGCGCACGACCGCGCTCGGCCTCTATGACGGCAATACCGTCGCGCTCGTCGAGCGGCGCGACCAGGATCGTCCCGACGCCTCGCGTGGCGAGGCACGCGAGGTGGTCGTCACCGCGAGAGCGCGCGCGATCGTCTTCGCGACCGGTGCGCTCGAGCGTCCGCTCGTATTCGGCGACAACGACCGTCCGGGCGTCATGCTCGCATCCGCGGTGCGCACGTACCTGCATCGCTTCGGCGTCTCGCTCGCGCGACGTGCAGTGGTCGCGTCCAACAACGATTCGGCGTGGATTGCCGCGTGCGACCTCGCTGCGAGCGGCGTGACGGTCACCATCATCGACCAGCGCGCAGCGGTCGACCCGGCCCTGCGCGGCGCCGCCGAGCGGTCCGGCATCACGGTCGAGCTCGATGCGGTCGTCGAGCGTGCCCTCGGCGGCCGCTCGGTCGACGCGGTGCTGGTCGCCGGCGGCAGCGGCGCCCGCCGGCAACGGCTCGATTGCGACCTGTTGTGCATGTCGGGCGGCTGGTCACCCGTCGTACACCTCACCTCGCACACGGGCATCCAGCCCGTATACGCCCCGGCAATCGATGCCTTCGTACCCGGTGGCTTCGCCGCCAGCCACTTCGGAGCAGGCGCGGCAATCGGGACCTTCGCTCTGGCCCGCGCCATCGCCGAAGGCAGCGCCGCGGGCGCCGCGGCTGCCCGGGCGGCGGGTCATGACGTGACGCGGCCGGCCGTGCAGCCGCCGCTGGTTCCGGATTGCCCGTACCGGGTCGAGGCGGCGCGTCCGTTCGGCTCGCGGCCTCGTGGCAAGGCATTCGTCGACTTCCAGACCGACGTCACGACCCGCGACCTTTCGATCGCGCACCAGGAGGGCTTCAGTTCGGTCGAGCATCTGAAGCGCTATACGACCCTCGGCATGGGAACCGATCAGGGGAAGACCAGCAACGTCAATGCCGTCCAGCTGATGGCCGGGCACCGCGGGATCGGGATTGCTGCCGCCGGCACGACGACGTTCCGTCCGCCGTACGTCCCCGTTTCGGTCGGCGCACTCGCTGGCCGCAACACGGGTCACCACTTCCGGCCGATCCGGCGCTCGCCCTTGCACGACTGGCACGTCGCCAATGGCGGCGTGCTGATCGAGGCCGGGCTCTGGCAGCGCGCTTGGTACTACCAGTGGGCGGGCGCGAGCGCCGCAGCGGCTTACCTCGCCGAGATGACGCTGGTCCGTCGGGGCGTCGGGATCGCCGACGTATCGTCGCTCGGCAAGATCGACGTACAGGGCCCGGACAGCGCGGAGTTCCTGAACCGCGTGTACGTGAACGGCTTTGCGAAACTCCCGGTCGGCAAGGCGCGCTACGGCGTGATGCTGAACGACGATGCCACGGTACTCGACGACGGCACGACTGCGCGCTTTGGCGACACGCGCTACTTCATGACGACGACGACCGCCCAGGCTGCCGAGGTCATGTCGTGGCTCGAGTTCCTGCTGCAGACGGCCTGGACCGATCTCGACGTCCACGTCAGCTCGCTCACCGATCAGTGGGGCGGCATGTCGGTGGCCGGACCGCGCGCCCGCGCGGCACTTGAGCTCGCGCTGCCCGGCCACGATCTGTCGGACGCGAGCCTGCCGCACATGGGTTGCCGCGAGCTCGACGTCGATGGAATTCCGCTCAGGATCATGCGGCTCAGCTTCTCCGGCGAGCTCGCATTCGAGCTGTACGTTCCGGCGGATTTCGCGACGTCGCTGTGGGAGCACCTGCTGACGGCCGCCGCATCGCTCGGCATCCGACCTTATGGCCTCGAGGCTCTGGCGTCGCTGCGCATCGAGAAGGGGCACGTCGCCGGGCTCGAACTTGATCATCGCAACACGCTCGACGACCTCGGCCTCGCGCGGATGGCATCGGGCGACAAGGCCTACGTCGGGCGCGCACTGCGTGCCCGATCGGAGCTGACTGCGACGGATCGCTGGAGCCTGGTCGGGCTCGAGTGCCTGGAACCGCGGGGACGGCTGCGCGGGGGCGCGATCCTGTTCGCGGCGGGTGAGCCGCTGTCCGGCCATGGCCGCGGCTACGTCACCTCCGTCACGTGGTCCACCGAGCTCGGGAAATTCATCGCCCTCGGCCTCTATCAAGGTGGTCTCCGGCACGAGGGCGCGGAAATCGTCTGCGCCTACCCGCTCATGCACGAGCAGGTGCGCGCACGGATCGTGTCGCCGCTGTTCGTGGATCCGGCCGGAGCACGGCTCCATGTTTGAACGCCGCTCCGCACTCGCGACACGGCTAGCCGACGGCGGTCGCGACGGTGCCGACGGACGCCGCCGGCTGCGCCTCGGCGAAATAACGGGCTGGCACTTGCTGCAGCTCGCGGTATTCGATCGTCAGGGTCCGGCCTGCAGCGCCGTTGTTCGCCGCTGCCTCGGCGTCGAACTGCCTACGTCCGCCGACACCTCGACCATGGCAACCGGACACCGCCTGTACCGGACCGCCCCCGACCAGTACTGGCTGCTCGGCGCCGACCCCGCAGCGCTCGCAGCGCTCGCGGCGGAGCTGCCCGCGTCCGTGGCCGCGAGCACGCCGCTCGGCCACGCCCGCGTTCTCCTCACGATCGAGGGAGACGCGGCGCGCGACGTTCTCGCCAAGGGCATTACGGTCGACCTCCGGCCGGACGCTTTCGGGGCACGCCGCTTCGCCCAGACGGCGCTGCACCATACGGGGGTCCTCCTCGAGTGCGAGGGCGCGGAGCGCTATCGCCTCTTCGTGCTGCGCACTTTTTCCGCATCGATCTGGGACTGGCTGATCGACGCGGCACTGCCGTACGGCTACGACATCGGCACGCAGTAGAGCGTCCCTCTGACCCGGCGGCGGACGCGGGCTGCCCGCGGCCACCGCCACACCGACTACGAACGACATTCAAGTGGAGCCAGACAGAACATGAAAACCCATGCGCGGGTCGCAGTCATCGGCGGCGGCGTCGTCGGTTGCAGCGTCCTCTACCACCTGACGAAGGCCGGCTGGAAGGACGTGGTACTGATCGAGCGCGACCAGCTCACGTCCGGCTCTACCTGGCACGCGGCAGGCGGCTTCCACACGCTGAATGGTGACCCGAACGTCGCCAAGCTGCAGGGCTATACGATCGGCCTCTACGACGAACTCGAGCGCATTTCGGGCCAGTCCTGTGGCTTGCACCGTTCCGGAGGGCTGCTGCTCGCCGACACGCCCGAGCGCATGGAGTGGCTGAAGATGGCGCACGCGCGGGCGCGCTACCTCGGGCTCGAAACGTCCCTGCTGAGCCCGAGGGAGGCGCGTGAACTCCTGCCGCTGATCGAGGAGCGCTATTTCGTGGGCGCGATGCTCGACGCCGCCGATGGCAACCTGGATCCGTACGGCACGACGCACGCCTACGCCAAGTCGGCGCGCATCGGCGGGGCGGAGATCTACCTGCAAACCCGCGTCGAGGCGCTCGCGCGACGCACGGATGGCACCTGGGAGGTACGCACGACGAAGGGTACGATCAACGCCGAGCACGTCGTCAACGCCGGTGGCCTTTGGGCCCGCGAGGTCGGCCGCATGGTTGGCCTCGAGCTACCAGTACTGGCGATGGAGCACATGTACCTCGTCACGGACGAGATGCCAGAAGTCGTCGAATTCAACAAGGCGCGCGGCCACGAATTGCCGCATGCCATCGACTTCAAGGCCGAGATCTACATGCGCCAGGAGCGCAGCGGGATGGTCCTCGGTACCTACGAAAAGGCGTGCGTTCCATGGCAACCCCGCCAGACGCCGTGGGAGTTCGGCGCGGAGCTTCTGCCACCCGACCTCGACCGGATCGCGCCATCGCTCGAGATCGGCTACCGGCATTTTCCCGCCATGGAGCGGGCCGGCATCAAGCGCATCATCAATGGACCGTTCACGTTTTCACCCGACGGCAACCCGCTGGTCGGGCCGGTACAGGGCCTGCCGGGCTTCTGGTGCGCATGCGCGGTCATGGCGGGTTTCAGCCAGGGAGGCGGCGTCGGACTCGCGCTGTCGCAGTGGATGGTCCACGGCGATCCGGGCTTCGACGTCTGGGCGATGGACGTCGCACGCTACGGAGAGTGGGCGACGCGCAGCTACACCAACGAGAAGGTGCGCGAGAACTATTCGCGGCGCTTCTCCATCCGCTTCCCGAACGAGGAGTTGCCGGCCGCGCGGCCGCAGCAGACCACGTCCCTCTACGACCGGATGCTCGCGCAGGGCGCGGTGATGGGTGACAGCTGGGGCCTGGAGACGCCGCTGTGGTTCGCACCCGCAGGCACCGAGCCGCGCGATGTCGTCTCGTTCCATCGTTCGACCGATTTTCCGCACGTTCGCGCCGAGTGCCTCGGCGTACGCAACGGCGTCGGCGTCACCGAGATCGCCAATTTCGCGAAGTACGAGATCACCGGGCCCGGCGCCGAGGCCTATCTGTCGCGGGTGATGACCAACAAGCCACCACGGCAGGGGCGGCTGGTCCTGACGCCGATGCTGAATCCGGGCGGCAAGCTGATCGGCGACTTCACGATTGCGAGAGCGGCACCCGAACGCTTCCTGATGTGGGGATCGTCGCAGGCGCAGATCTACCACATGCGCTGGTTCGAGGCGCAGCTGCCGGCGGATGGCACGGTGCGGATCAGCCGCCTCGACATGGGACTCGTCGGACTGTCGATCGCGGGCCCCCGTTCGCGCGAACTGCTGCAGCGCCTCACCGACGAGGACGTGTCCGCAGCGTCGTTCCGCTTCATGGACCACCGGGCCTTCGACATCGCCAACCTGCCGGCGATGACCAACCGCGTGACCTACACCGGTGACCTCGGCTACGAGATCTGGGTCCGCCCGGAATACCTGCTGCGGCTGTACGACGCGCTGATGGTCACCGGCCGCGAACTCGGCATCGTCAATTTCGGCATGCGGGCGCTGCTCAGCCTGAGGCTCGAGAAGAACTTCCCGACCTGGTACCGCGAGCTGCGTCCGATCTACGGCGCCATCGAGGCAGGTCTGGACCGCTTCGTCGACTTCACGAAGGGAGACTTCATCGGTCGCGAGGCGGCGCTCGCAGAGCGCGACGGCGGCGGTGTTCTGCGGCGGGTGAGCATGGTGGTCGATGCAACCGACGCCGACGTCCTCGGCGACGAGCCGATCTGGCACGGCGGCAAGGTGGTCGGCTGGGTCACTTCGGGCGGCTACGGCCATTTCGTCGAGCGCTCGCTCGCACAAGGCTACGTGCCGCGCGCGCTCGCGCTCGATACGTCGGCGGGGTCATTTGAGATCGAGATTCTGGGTGAGCGACGGTCGGCCACAGTCATCGCCGAGCCGCTGTTTGACCCACAGGGTGCGCGCATGCGGATGTAGTCGGGGAGGGAGGGGACCATCGGCGCCGCCACCGCCAGCGGCATTTCAGATCCGGGCAATAGAAATAGTCATCGACATTGCAGCGAACGAAATATGCGTGTAGAAAAACTATTGTCATTGTCGTATACGGGGCAATTCCAGCGTGGCCAGACGGGTTCCGCCGCTGAATGCAGTCAAGACCTTCGAGGCGAGTGCACGCCTCGGCAGCTTCGTGCTCGCCGCAGCGGAGCTCAACGTGACGGCAGGTGCCGTCTCCCAGCAGATACGGAAGCTGGAGGATTTCCTCGGGCGACAGCTGTTCATCCGCCGCAACAACCAGCTCGTACTGACGGACGTCGGTCGTTCGGTGCAGGCGGCGAGCACGGAGATGATGGACAAGCTCGCGGCTCTGACGCAGCGACTGGTCGAGGGCAGCGTCCACGCGAGCCTCATCATCAGCGTACTGCCGTCGATCGGCGTCCACTGGCTCAATCGCCACCTGCCCGCATTCCTGGCAGCGAACCCCGACGTGCGCGTCGACCTGCGTCTCGAGGAGGACCCGGTCGACTTCTTTCGCAACCGCATCGACGTGCGCATCTCCTACGGCGAGCACCTCTACCCAGAACTCGTGACCGTGCCGTTCTACCGGGACCGCGTCACGGCGATGTGTTCGCCGGCCACGGTCGCAGCCGGTCGGGTCACAACGGGCGCGACAAGCTCGCTCCTCGACGAGGACCTCATCCACATTTCGTGGCGCACGGGATTCTCGTCCTACCCGACGTGGGAGATGTGGTTTGCCGAAGCGGGCACGCCGCGCCAGCCGCGTCGCGAGCACGGCCACTCGGTCGACACATCGAGCGTCGCCGTCGATCTGGCGCGTGCCGGCGCCGGCATCGTGCTCGGCCAGTACATGCTGGCGCAGGACGCCCTTGCCACCGGTCAGCTGGTGACGCCGTTCGAGACCGAACTGCCACTGCAGTTCGAATACTGTGCGGTCCACACCAGGGCAACCGCCCGCAACCTGACCGTGCAGGCCTTCGTCGCCTGGCTCGCCGGCTTCCGCAACCCCTGAGCCTGCGGCCGCGGCTGCAGTCCCCGATCGCAACGACACGAGGCTCCCCATGAGCACGCCCGAGACTGCCGCTCGCCGCGGCAGCCGGCGCCCTGCCGCACGCACTGCGGCACCCGCCGACCGTTCCCGCACGTACCGGCACCTCTCCAACCCGTTCACGCCGCTGCGCGTGTTCTCCGACGACCAGGTGCAGGCGCTGCACGAAGCCGCCCTGTCGATTCTCGAGAACCAGGGGATGAAGGTGCTGTCCGCGCGCGCGCGCCAGCGATATGCAGCGGGCGGCGCACTGGTCGACGAGCAGTCGCTCATGGTGCGCATGGACAGGGACCTCGTGAGCCGGTGCCTCGCGCAGGCACCGCGCGAGATAACTCTGCATGCGGGGACACCGTCACGCGACGTGCCACTGTCGGGCACCCGCGTCGCTTTCGCGCCCACTTCCGGGGCACCGAACATCATCGATCTCGAGCGCGGTCGCCGTGCCGGCACGCTCGCGGATTTCCGCGACGGCATCAGGCTCTGCCAGAGCTTCGAGGTCATCCAGGTGCTGGGCGCCGTGACCGAGCCGCAGGACGTGCCCGCGAACGTGCGGCACCTCGAGATGACGCGCTCGCAGCTCGAACTGTCGGACAAGATCCCATTCACGTTCTGCCGCGGCGACGGTCAGGTGGCCGACTGCTTCTCGATGATTCGCACCGCGCACGGCCTGAGCGAGGCGGAGTTTCGGGCGCGCCCCTATACGTACACGATCATCAACACCAACTCTCCGCTCACGCTGGACGTTCCGATGGCCGACGGAATCATCGCGTTTGCGGCGGCCGGCCAGCTGCAGATGGTCACGCCGTTTACGCTGGCCGGCGCAATGGCACCGGTGACGCTCGCCGGCGCACTCACCCTTGCACACGCGGAAGCACTCGCAGGCCTCGTGCTCGCGCAAATCGTGCGTCCTGGCGCCCCGGTCGTGTACGGGAGCTTCACCTCCAACGTCGACATGAAATCCGGCTCGCCGGCGTTCGGCACGCCGGAGTATGTCAAGGCGCAGTTTGGCGCCGGACAAATGGCGCGCTTCCTCGGGCTGCCGTGGCGCTCGTCGAACGCGACCGCATCCAACGTGGCCGATGCCCAGGCATCCTACGAATCCCAGATGAGCCTGTGGGGCGCGCTGCTCGGCGGCTGCAACTTCATGCTGCACGCAGCCGGCTGGCTCGAGAGCGGGCTGTCAGCCTGCTACGAGAAGTTCATCCTCGACGTCGAGATGCTGCAGATGTTCGCCGAAGTCTTTCAGCCAGTGCCGGCGGCGGCCCCCGATCTCGCGCTCGACGCCGTCGCGGAGGTCGGCCCGGGCGGCCATTTCTTCGGCTGCGCGCACACGATGGAGCGCTACCGCAATGCGTTCTATACGCCGCTCGTGTCGGACTGGCGCAACTACGGCAGTTGGCTGGAGGATGGCGCGGCGACGGCGACCGAACGGGCCGGACGGATCTACAAGGCGACGCTGCGCGAGTTCACGGCGCCGGTGCGGGACGCAGCGGTACTCGGCGAACTGGACGCGTTCGTCGCTCAGCGCACGGCGGCCGGCGGCTCGCCGCCGGCCGGCTAGCCCGGGCCCCGCACCATGCCGGCGACAGGCCACCACCGGAGCAGGTTCGGCGCGCGGGCGACACGCCCGGCGAGGAGCGCTGCGACGACTTGGCGCGTGGTGCCTGCGACGCACTGGCGCGAGCAGTGAACGGAACGGGCGCGCCTGCCCGCACGCGACCGGCGCCGCGCTGGCCGCCGATCCGCTGGCGAATTTTCTCGTTTCTGTTCGCGATGGGCTTCCTCGAATACCTCCAGCAGCGCGGCCTTACCGTCGCGGCCGAACGCATGATCCCGGACCTGCACTTCAGCCAGATGCAGATCGGATGGCTCGAGCAGGCTTTCGTCATCGGGTATGCGATTTTCCAGATTCCCGGAGGCGTCTTTGGCCAGCGTTGGGGCGCACGCTCGATGTTCACGATCATCGGCGCCGTCTCGGTGCTCTGCATCGTCGCCACGGTCATCGCTCCGGAACTGCTCGCCGGAACGGCACTGTTCCTCGTGCTGTTCCTGCTCCAGTTCCTGCTGGGCGTCGGGCAGGCACCGACGTTTCCGGTGTCGACCGGCGTATTCGAAGCCTGGTTCCAGCCACATCGCTGGCCGCTCGTGCAGGGCATCCAGACGCTCGGGTTGGGGTTCGGCGGCGCACTGGCGCCGCCCTTCGTAGCCGCGCTCATGACCTCGCTCGGCTGGCAGAAGGCCCTGCTGTGGACGGCACTGCCGGCGATTCCGCTCTACCTCTGCTGGGTCTGGTACGGACGCAACAGCCCGCGCGAGCACAGCGCAGTATCCGACAGCGAGCTAACGCTGCTCGGCGGGACGGTCGCCGAGCAGATCAATGCGCAAGTGACGCTCAAGGATCTCAGGGTCATCCTCGCCGATCGACACGTATTGCTGCTGGCGTTCTCGTATTTCGCGATGAACTACGTCTACTACCTGCTCGGCAACTGGTGCTTCCTCTACCTGGTCCAGGAGCGCCATTTTTCCGTTCCGGAGAGCGGCTGGCTCGCGATGGCGCCACCGATCGCGGCGGGAATCGGCGCCGGCGCCGGCGGTTTCATCGCGAGCGCACTGTTCGTGCGCTTTGGCAGCCGCCGCGGCCTCAGGCTCACGCCGCTCGTCAGCCTGCCGGCCGCGGGACTGCTGCTGCTTGCCGCCGTGCATGCGCCGAGTGCCTACGCCGCGATCGCGATGCTGACTGCGTGCTACGGCCTCATCGAACTCACCGAGGGCTCGTTCTGGGCGGCAGCCATGACGATCGGCCGGCGCAACACGATGGCGGTCGGCGGCGTAATGAACACCGGCGGCAGCCTCGGCGGCGTCGTCGGCATACCGATCGTCGCGTATCTCTCCGGGCATGGGGCGTGGAACACCTCATTTCTGCTCGGTACCGGCTTCGCACTGGCGAGCGCAGCCGCGTGGCTCCTGATCGACGCCGGCCGGGCCGTCGATCACTAGCTGGCGGCCGGCGTGTGGCCCCGTGCTCTGCCACCACGATCCGCGCGGCGCGAACGGCGAACGCAGGCAACTTCACGCTGCGGCGCTGTAATCGAATCGCTGTGCCTCGGCGACGAGCCAGGCGCGGAACGCAGCGCCGATCGGCTTGTCGAGCGCCGCGCTGTTCCAGGCGAGGAAGTAGTCCTCGGGCAGCGGCAGCGCGCAGGGATGGACGCATACCAGCGAGCCGTTCGCGAGCGCTCGCGCCGCCATCGAGTGCTGCGCCAGCGCATAGCCGTGTCCCTCAATGGCGGCATCCACCGTCGCGCTGGAGGAGTTGAATACCAGCCCTGCCCGGAGCCGCCGGATCGCGACCCCCTGTGCCCGGAACCAGTCCTGCCAGGTCGGAAGCGCGCTGAAGCCGGCACCCCAGTCGGTAACGATCAGCGGACGCGTGCGCAGGTCGCGTGCGCCGGCGAGCGGATCGCCCGTGGCAATCAGTGCGGGGCTGCCGACGGCAACGACGTAGTCCGTGAAGAGCCGCGCCGTGCGCTGGTACTCGCGTCGCCGCGCGCCGTACGATATTCGAAAGTCGACCGTCCCGGCATCGATGCGCGGTTCGGCGTCGTCAGCGTCGAGGATGGCGCTTGCCTCAGGATGTCCCGCGTTCCAGGCGAACAACAGCGGGCCGAGCCATTTTGCCGACAGCGACGTGATGGCACTGATCGCGAGGTGGGACGAACGCCGCGTGCGTTCGACGTCCGCCTTTGCCTGCCGCAGCTGCTCGAGGCCGACCACGATCCGCTCGAGGTAGAGCGCGCCCCACCTCGTCAGTTCGATGCCGCGGCCGCTCCGCTGGACGAGCCGCACCTTGAGATGTTTCTCCAGGGCATGCACTTGCTGCGTGACCGCGCCCGGCGAGACGCCGAGTTCGTCGGCGGCGCGGCTGACGCTGCCGAGCCGGCCAACCACCTCGAATACCTGCACTGCCCGCAGGGGCGGAAGTGACGATGTGGCCGGCATGTCAGCCCCGATCGAACTCGCCGCGCGGCGCGGCACATGGTTTTAGTATAACTAAAACAGATGGCAGCGGCGAGCCGTACCAACCGACCCGGAGACGTCTACTCTCTGACCCGGCACTGCGGTGCGTAGCCGTGTATCCCGAGGGCGAGGAGACGATCCATGCAGCACGTGCTTGACCTTGACCGCTACCCGATCGACCGGCCCAAATCGGCCGAGCTCGCGAGCCTCGTCACACGATGCGAGCGCGACCTCGCAACGCACGGCATGTTCAATCTCGAAGGCTTCGTACGGCCCGGCGCCATTGCTGCCGCTGCCGACGAGCTCCGTCCGCTCGCCGCGACCACCTCGTACACCCACGAGCGCATGCACAATGTGTATTTTCAGGACCACGTCGACGGCCTGGCGCCCGACCATCCCGCGCTCCGGCCCTTCTCCACGATCCACCACACCCTGTGCGACGACCAAATCACCCACTCGATCATCCACGGCATCTACGAGTGGGCACCGCTCGTAGCCTTCCTCGGCCGGGTCATGCAGCAGCCGACGCTCTCCGTGATGGCCGATCCGCTCGCCCGGGTCAACGTCATGGAGTACCGGCCGGGCGAGGCCCTCAACTGGCACTTCGACCGCTCGCGCTACACGACGACGCTCTTGATTCAGGCCGCGGAGGCAGGCGGCGAATTCGAATACTGCAGCGACCTGCGCAGCGACGCCGACCCCAACTACGACGGGGTCGCGCGGGTGCTGAACGGCGAGTCGGGGAGAGTACGGGTGAACACGCTCGCGCCTGGAACTCTCAACGTGTTCGCCGGCAAGAACACGCTGCATCGCGTCTCGCCGGTCCGCGGCACGCGCTCGCGGATGATTGCCGTGTATTCGTACTACGAACGACCGGGCGTCCGTTTCAGCGACGCCGAGCGCCAGGGGTTCTACGGCAGGACCGGCTGACGCCGCAACGGCTGTCCACAGGCTTGCCGGGCAGGGACGCCGGCCGCCCGCGACCGCCCGCGCCGGACGGGCACGGCCGAATCAGGTGCCGGCCGCGTGTCGCCTCCCGCCCGATCCCGACGTCGAGTTCGAAAGATCCATCCCTGCAGATCCGTGTGTCAAGAGCGGTCGGGCCGCGCGTGCTGCTCGCGGCCGCCGCATCGAAGCAGGATCGCGCGACCAAGGAGGGGCGCACGGTCCGTCGCCAGGGCGCCATGGCCGCGTCGGGCGGGTGAGGTAGACTGGAAGCGCCGACGGTCGCCTGCACATTGATCGCTGCTGCCCACAGCTGACGTTTGCACACCATCGGCGCGTGCGACGGCATCGTCGCGAGCGCCGGAGCCCGCCGGTCAGGGGCGCAAGGCGTCGATCAATCCGGTGCTGACCACCGGGGTTGCCGCAGGCGCGGCGGTGGAACGGAGCGCGGCGCCCGTCCGAGAGGCCCAACTGCGGCACGAGCGAGAGAGCAAGTGACGACGAACGAGCCCCGCCACAAGGAAAAGACGTCGCTTCGGCTGCGTCTCAAGGTTCCGGTCGTATCGTGGCGAGATCTTGCCGAAACGCTCCTTCCGATCGTTCTCCTGAGCGCCATGGCGATCGTCGCCGCCCTGCACTTTGTGCGGCCCGCGCCACCCAGGACGATCACGATCGCGAGCGGACCCGACGGAAGCACGTTCCACTCGGCCGCCCTGAAATACCGGCAGATCCTCGCGCGCAGCGGCATCACGCTCAATCTCGCGCCATCGGAAGGCTCGCTCGACAATCTCAAGCGCCTCAGGGATCCGTCCTCCGGCGTCGACATTGCGCTCGTGCAGGGCGGCGCTGCCGGCACGTCCGACCGCGGCGACATCGTGTCGCTGGGAAGCGTGTTCTACGAGCCGGTGACAATTTTCTATCGGCGCGCAAAGCCGCTCGACCGGCTGTCGCAGCTGCACGGTGAGCGCATAGCGATCGGACCGGACGGCAGCGGAACGCGGGCGCTCGCGCTCGCATTGCTCCAGGCAAATGAGATCGAGCCGCAACAAGCGACCCAACTACTCGACCTCGAAGGGGAGGCGGCGCGGCGGGCCCTGCTCAACAAGGACGTCGAGGCGATCGTGCTGAGCGGCGACTCCGCCGCCCCGGCCACAGTCCGCGAGATGCTGCATGCGCCCGGCATCCGCCTGTTCGACTTCAAGCAGGCTGACGCATACGTGCGGCGATTCCGGTACCTGAACCGGCTGGACATACCCGCCGGCACGTTTGATCTGGGCGAGAATCTGCCATCCACCCCGATCACGCTGGTCGCGCCGACCGTCGAGCTGCTGGCACACTCGAGCCTGCATCCGGCACTCTCCGACGTGCTGATCGAAGCGGCGACAGAGGTGCACGGCCAGCCTTCTCTGCTACAGAGCGCAAATCAATTTCCGACGCCGCTCGTCCATGACTTCCCGGTCAGCACCGACGCAGCCCGCTTCTACAAGTCCGGCAAGGGCTTTGCCTACCGTTACCTGCCGTTCTGGCTGGCGAGCCTGCTGGACCGTGCGCTCGTCGTGCTGCTGCCGATCGTCGTGGTCGTGATTCCCGGACTGCGCTTCCTGCCGCAGTTGTATGGCTGGCGCATTAACAGCCGGATCCACCAGCGTTACGGTGAGCTCATGGCGCTCGAGCGAGAGGCACTGGATGACCCCTCGCCGGAGCGGCGCAAAGCGCTGGTCGAACGCCTCGCGGAGATCGAGAAGTCCACGATCGCGCGGAAGATGCCCGGCTCGCACGCGGAGCAGGTTTACATTCTCCGGCAGCACATCAATTTCGTTCGGGAACGGCTCGAGCACGCGGACGGGGCACGGGCGGCAGCCGCGCCCGAATGACGACAGCCGATGCGGGCCGCTTGCAGCGAGGCGCAGTGAGGTGCGGCGCGCAGTAGTCGCGCCCGCCCGTCAGATGCGAGAGAAACTCAGATGCAGCGCCGCTACCTGACCGCCGATGTCTTCACCGAGCAGATGTTCGGCGGCAATCCGGTAGCGGTCGTTCTTGACGCTGCAGGGCTCTCGACGAGCCAGATGCAGGCCATCGCTCTTGAATTCAACTATGGCGAAACGACGTTCGTCCTGCCACCGCGCGATCCTGTCAACACGGCGCAGGTCCGCATCTTCACTGCGCGGGCCGAGGTGCCGTTCGCAGGCCACCCGAACGTCGGCACGG
>Ga0181519_10000501_pt1 | contig 36082 bp, 33 predicted proteins | sample PEATcosm2014_Bin_26_FD_121102 | JGI IMG/M metagenome (GOLD analysis project Ga0181519, IMG submission 121102) | Peatland microbial communities from MTU Mesocosm Facility, Houghton, MI, USA - PEATcosm2014_Bin02_10_metaG | ecosystem: Environmental > Terrestrial > Soil > Wetlands > Peat | place...
ATTTTGTCGATTTCATCCAGCAAGAACAGCGGATTGCGCACGCCGCACTTGGCGAGATTCTGAATGATCTTGCCGGGCATGGAGCCGATATAGGTGCGCCGGTGGCCTCGGATCTCGGCCTCGTCCCGCACGCCGCCCAGGCTCAGCCGCACGAACTCACGGCCCGTGGACTTGGCGATGGAACGGCCAAGCGACGTCTTGCCGACGCCGGGAGGGCCGACGAGGCAGAGGATCGGGCCTTTCAGCGTGCCGGTGCGGGCCTGGACCGCGAGATATTCCAGGATCCGTTCCTTCACCTTCTCCAGGCCATAGTGATCCTCTTCCAGGATCTGTTCGGCGCGCGCCAGATCAATCGGCTTGGCCTTGCTCTTGCCCCAGGGGATCGACAGCAGCCAGTCGAGGTAGTTACGCACCACCGTGGATTCGGCCGACATCGGGCTCATGTTGCGCAGCTTCTTGAGCTCGCCCTCGGCCTTGGCGCGGGCTTCCTTGGAGAGCTTGGTCTTCTTGATGCGCTTTTCGAGCTCGATCAGCTCATCGCGCGCGTCGTCCTGCTCGCCCAGCTCGCGCTGGATAGCCTTCATCTGCTCGTTGAGGTAGTACTCGCGCTGGGTCTTCTCCATCTGGCGCTTGACCCGGCTGCGGATTTTCTTTTCGACCTGCAGGACGCTGATCTCGCCTTCCATCAGGGCGAAGACCTTTTCCAGGCGCTTGCCGACGTTGAAGATTTCCAGAAGCTGCTGGCGATCGGCGATCTTCACCGCCAGATGGGCGGCGATATTGTCCGCGAGCTTGCCAGGCTCGGTGATCTGCGGAATGGCCGCCAGAGCTTCGGGCGGCACCTTCTTGTTGAGCTTCACATAGTTTTCAAACTGCTCGATCACCGCGCGCGAAAGGGCTTCGGCCTCGTGGGGCGCACCGCCCTCCTCGACGATCGGCGCGATTTCAGCTTCGTAGAACGCCTCCCGCGAGGTGAACTTGAGCACGGCGGCGCGTGAACGGCCCTCGACCAGCACCTTGACGGTGCCATCGGGCAGCTTGAGCAATTGCAACACGGTGGCCAGGACGCCGATCTCGAAGATGTCGCCAGGCGCTGGATCGTCCTGGTCGCGGTCCTTCTGCGTGACGAGCAGAATTTCCTTGTCGGCTTTCATCACTTCCTCGAGGGCGCGCACGGATTTCTCGCGCCCGACGAACAGCGGCACGACCATATGGGGAAACACGACAATGTCGCGCAGGGGGAGAACGGGAAGCGTTTTGGGTTCGCTCATTAGGTTTGCTCCTGGCCGGCGCCGCTCGCTGGCGCGCCTGGCCCTTGATGTGATCCAGGCCCGCTCGAGGATGGGCCGAGTCGCCTGGGTCCGTCCGCCCTGGCGGGCCTTCGGGTTCCAAATGTATGTGGATGTTCGACGGGCGCTGTTCAAGAATAAGGCTGAAACGCCGCGTCGCGCCGGCCTGCTAAGCGTCGAACAGGGCTCTTATCGCTGCCTCGGTCCTAAGCCGAGGCCGCGCCGCTCTTCTTTTCGGCGTAGATCATCAACGGCTGGCCACGGCCTTCGACGACTTCGGTGTTGACCACCACTTCCTCGACGCCCTGAAGGGTTGGAAGCTCGAACATCGTCTCCAGGAGGATTCCTTCCAGAATCGATCGCAGCCCACGCGCTCCGGTCTTACGAAGAATCGCCTTGCGGGCGACGGCCTTGAGCGCGTCGTCGGTGAAGGCCAGGCCCACATTCTCCATGTCGAAAAGGCGCTGGTATTGCTTGACCAGCGCGTTCTTCGGCTCGGTCAGGATCTTGACCAGGGCGCTCTCATCCAGATCGTCCAGGGTGGCGATCACCGGCAGCCGGCCGATGAATTCGGGGATCAGGCCGAAGCGCTGCAAATCGTCGGGCTCGACTTGTCGAAGCACTTCGCCGGTCCGGCGGTCATCCGGATCGGAAACCTTGGCGGAAAAGCCGATCGAGGTCCCTTTCCCTCGGCTTGAGATAATCTTCTCCAGGCCGGAGAACGCGCCGCCGCAGATGAACAGCATGTTGGTGGTGTCGACCTGCAGGAATTCCTGTTGCGGGTGTTTGCGACCGCCCTGCGGTGGCACCGAGGCCACCGTGCCCTCCATGATTTTCAAGAGCGCCTGCTGAACGCCCTCGCCCGACACGTCGCGAGTGATCGAGGGGTTGTCCGATTTGCGGCTGATCTTATCGACTTCGTCGATATAGACGATGCCGCGCTGAGCCCGTTCGACATTGTAGTCGGCCGCCTGGAGCAGCTTCAGAATGATATTCTCAACATCTTCGCCGACATAACCGGCTTCGGTGAGGGTCGTGGCGTCGGCCATGGTGAATGGCACGTCGATGATTCGGGCCAGTGTCTGGGCGAGCAGCGTCTTACCCACCCCGGTCGGTCCAATCAGCAGAATGTTCGACTTGGCCAGCTCGACGTCATTGTTTTTCTGGGCGTGGTTGAGACGCTTGTAATGGTTGTGTACGGCGACCGAGAGGACTTTTTTTGCATGTTCTTGGCCGATAACGTAATCGTTCAGAACTTCTCTGATCTCGCGCGGTGTCGGCACGCCATCCTTTGATTTGACGAAGGCGATCTTCGTTTCTTCACGGATGATATCCATGCACAGTTCGACGCATTCATCGCAGATGAACACCGTTGGCCCCGCGATCAGCTTGCGGACCTCGTGCTGGCTCTTCCCACAGAAGGAGCAATAAAGAGTGCTCTTGCTGTCGCCGCTGGCGGCCTTGGTCATCGTCGCTTCTCACTCTCCGGAGCGCCCGCGAAAAATCGAACGCTGACTGCCCCCGGTCGCTTCAGATACAGGCCTGCAACGAGCCTCGCCACCCTTAGCGCCAAAGGGCACATTCCCCGATCCAGGCGCGGATCACAAGCCTATGATGGCCGAGATGACCAATTTGAAATCTGTGAGCGTGAATTTGCATCGGCGCGGCGAAGACACTGATATGGGAAGCGCGATCATGCAATGCCAATCGGGCGCGACATTTCGCCCGCTGGTGGCCTTCGACTTCGACGGCACCCTCACCTCCCGCGACAGCTTCCTGGCCTTCCTGGCGTGGAACGCCGGGCCGGCGCGTTTTGCTCTCGGAATGGCGAGGCTGGCCGGCGCGACCGCGGCCTACGCGAGGGACCGGGACCGGGGTCGATTGAAGGCGGCCATGGTTCGTGAGTTCCTCAAGGGGCTGTCACGAGATGATCTCGCCAATCGGGCGCGGAAATTCGCCGCGTCTCAATCTCGGCGCTTGCTTCGGCCAGACGCGGTACGGCGGTTCAGGGCCTGGAAGGATAGCCACGCGCTGGTTGTCATTGTAACCGCGTCCCCGGAAATCCTGGTTTGGCCAATCGCTCGCGGCCTGGGGGCCGACCGGCTTATCGGAACCCGCCTTGCCATGGGATCGGACGACCGTGTCACCGGCCATCTCGACGGCCCCAATTGCCGAGGCGCCGAGAAGGTGGAGCGTCTGCGCGCGGCCTTCGGTGACCAGGTTCGCCTTGAGGCCGCCTATGGCGACAGCGATGGGGATCTGGAGATGCTCGCACTGGCCGAAGAACGCGGCATGAAGGTCTTTGGAGAACGGCCGTGAAACACGCCGGCGCCGCGGCGCTCGACCGACTGTCCCCGCTCCTTCAAGAGATCCGAGACATCGAAGCGCTGAGTGAAAGGAGCCGGGGCGTCTTCTACCTACGGTCCCGGGCGTTTTTGCATTTCCACGAGGACCCCGCCGGACTTTTCGCCGATCTGCGGTCAGCCAACGGCGACTTTGAGCGATTTCAAGTGGACGCGGACGCCCCCGCGCGAAGCATTGTCGATCTCGTAAGGCGCCGCGTGGCCGAACTTACAGCGATCCGCGGCCCATCCAGATCGCCTTAACCGGCCACCGAGGCCGCCGCCTCCGAGGCCACGCGGCTTTCGTAGATGTGGTCGACGATGCCCCAGGCCTTGGCTTCCTCGGCGTCCATGAAGTGGTCGCGGTCGAGGGTGCGCTCGACCTCCTCGTAGGTGCGACCGGTATGTTTCGCATAGAGCTCGTTCAGACGCCGCTTGGTCTTCAGGATATCCTCGGCATGGCGCTCGATATCCGACGCCTTGCCTTGAAAGCCCCCAGAAGGCTGATGGAGCATGATGCGCGCGTTGGGAAGCGCAACGCGCATGCCGGGCTCTCCGGCCATCAGAAGGAACGAGCCCATGGACGCGGCCATGCCCATGCAGGTGGTCGCCACAGGGCAACGGACGTATTGCATGGTGTCGTAGATCGCCAGGCCCGAGGTCACCACGCCGCCTGGCGAATTGATGTACATATCGATCTGCTTCTTCGGGAACTCGGATTCCAGATAGAGTAGTTGGGCGCAGATCAGCGCCGACATGCCGTCATCGACCGGGCCGTTCAAGAACACCACCCGCTCGCGCAAGAGGCGGGAGAAGATATCGAAAGCGCGCTCACCCCGGCTGGATTGCTCGACCACCATGGGCACGAGATTGAGCGAGTGGGTGTTGGTGTCGGTCATGATGTCGAGGTCCTTGGTTGAACCCTCGATATCGCGTGGCCTCGGCCCAGTTGCAAGGCCGGTGGCTAAGACTTCGCCGGCTCGGCTTTGGCCTTTCGTTTGGCCGGGGCGGCCTTGGGTTTCGAGATTTCCTCGTTGGGCGCTTTCGCCGTCGCGGCGCTTGGAGACGCCGCGGCTTTCGCCTTGGCGGACTTCGCCTTTGCCGGTTTCGCCTTTTTCCCTTCCGCCGGCTCGCTGATCCCTTCGGGAAGATCGTCCTCCTTCATCAGATCTTCCTTGGAAACCGCCTTGTCGCTAACCGTGGCGAGGCTGAGAAGGAGATCAACCACCTTCTCCTCATATAGAGGCGCGCGCATATTGGCCTGGGCCTGCGGGCTTTCGCGCAGCATGTCGAACATGCGCTGGGCCATGTCGCCATAGCGCATGGCCTCGGTCCGCATGGCGTCGACAAGTTCCTGGTCGGTGACGCTTATATTGTATCGCCGGCCGATCTCGGCCAGCACGAGACCCAGGCGAACGCGCCGCTCCGCGATCCGGCGGTATTCGGCCTTGAGCGTTTCCTCGGACTTGCCCTCGTCTTCCGGCGCCGCGCCGCTTTCCGCCTGATCCTTCTGAACCTGTTCCCAGATACCGGCGAATTCCGCCTCGACCATGCGCGGGGGCAAGGGGATATCGTGACCGGCGTCGAGGGCGTCGAGAAGCGCCCGCTTCAGCTTGAAACGCGAGGTCTCGCGATACTGTCCTTCCAGATTGGAGCGCACGGCCTCCCGCAGGGCCGCGAGGTCGGCCAGCCCTAGGCTCTGGGCGAGAGCGTCGTCGGCCTTGGCCGCCTTCGGCGTCCGAACTTCCTTGACCTTGACCTCGAACACCGCCTTTTTTCCTTTAAGGCGCTCGACTTGGTAGGTTTCAGGAAACGTGACCTCGACCTCGACCTCGGCCCCGGGGGCGGTCCCGACGAGTTGCTCCTCGAATCCGGGGATGAACGCGCCCGAACCCAGGATCAGTTCGGCGTCCTCGGCGGCGCCGCCGTCGAACGGTTCGCCATCGATGCGCCCCATGAAGCCGATCAGAAGTTGGTCGCCGTCCTTGGCTTTCGCGGTCTTGCCGGTTCGGGGTTCAAACGTGCGGTTCTGGGAAACGACTTCGGCGAGGGCCTCGTCAATTTCCGTATCGGTCGGCTGGTAGACTAGACGGGTCAGCGAGACACCCGACACATCCATCGGGTCGAACTCGGGCATGACCTCCACGTCGAGGTCGTAGGTGAGGTCTTCGCGGCCGGCCAGAACCTGTTCCATGTCGGAGGACGGCTTCAGGTCAGGCTGGGCGGCGACGCGCAGCTTGTGGTCTTCCAGCACCTTTTGGGTCGTCTCGTTGATCGTTTTTTCGATCACTTCGCCCATCAGCGCCTTGCCATACATGCGCCTGACATGACCGGCCGGCGCCTTGCCCGGGCGAAACCCCTTGAGATTGAGCGTGGGAATGATTTCCGCGATCCGCGCGTCTAGAAGGGCGCCCAACTCGGCGGCCGGCACGCGAACGCCGTAGCTGCGGCTCAGGTCTTGGTGGGATGTCTCGGTAACTTGCATCGCGAATTCCTGGAAAACGGGTTCCCACGCGCCACTTTGGGCGATGGTCGAACCAAAGAAAACGCCGCCGCTAGGTCCCTACCCGGCGGGCGGCGCGAAACGAGGGCGGGTTATGTCACGCGGGCCGCGGGCTCTCAACCCCTACGCGCGGTGGGGGCGGCCGTGGTGCGGATGAGAGGACTCGAACCTCCACGCCTTTCGGCGCTGGAACCTAAATCCAGTGCGTCTGCCAGTTCCGCCACATCCGCGCGGCAGGTGTCCTTATGATGTTATTCACGGCGACGCGAGCCATGAACGCGCAAGCGTGTGGTTCTAGGTTCCAGATACGGACATGGCGGCCGCCCGTGCGGCGCCCACCAAAACCGCGCGGTCCCCAGGCAGGACCGCACGGACCAGCGCCGGTGCGAAGGTTTCCAAAACCTTGAATGGCTCAACCGTATCGACGCCGGCCACAGAGAACCGCGCCAGAAGGCCGTCGGCGACCACGCCGGCCATGGCTGTGCGAAGCCGGTCCAACTGTTGCTGCTTTCGGCTAGTGGGCAAGAACTCGCCCAGACGGGTCCAATACAGAATCGACTCTCGTCGGTCCGCGGCGTCGGCGACCAGTTGACGTGCGGGGATAGCGGCCGCCCCGGCCAAGGGGACGTCCACCTGATGATCTCCCGAGAGAGCGAAGCCGAAAGCCGGATAGCAAATTTCCGGCCGATGGAGTTGGAGATCGTCACTCTGCGTATCGCCGTGCGCCAGCAGCATCATCACTTCGGCTCCATCGGAGCTTTGCCGATAGATACGCCCGACGGTGGCGCCGTAAAGCCGCGCGGCGAGGCTGTCCTCCTCCTTTGGCGCCACCAGATCACTGACATCGCGAGACGTCCAGCCACCGAAGGCCCGGGGGATAATCTTGTCCAGGTGTTTGTCGCCCAGTAGAGAAACTCGCCGGCGGGGGATCAATTCGTAGGCGACGCCGGCGGTAACCAGACACGCCGCGCCGAGCAACAGATCGCGACGATCCATCAGCGTGCTCTCCAGCGAGCCAAAATGCGATGGATCAGGGTGTCGAGTGCAAACACAAGCGCAAGCGCGGTGGAAAACAGCACCATGCCCGCGGCAAAATGTAAAAAGCTTTGGGCCACTTCGTCACCAAAGAAATAAGTAAGTAAAATCAATATCATAATCCGAATTATGTTCGCGACGATGGCGATCGGAATGACGAGGCATACGAGAAAAAGCGAATAGCGCCAGGAGGACCCTCGCATCAGATAGATATAGAGAAGGCTCACGGCTATCAGGCCGACGATGGAGTTCATACCCGAGCATGCGTCTTCCACAAGCAATTGATATTGATCGACAAAAATCGTGACACCCTGACGGGCGACAGGAACGCCGAACTGATAGAGAGTATCCGTGGCCGCCCGGGAGACGAATTCCTTGAGCGGCGCGGTTATATCCGCCAGGAATGAATTGGGGACCGGGATAGCGAAGGCCAGATACAAAAGTGGAAACCAGGTAGCCAGCATCAGCCGCGGGCCAACCTTGGCGTTGAGCATGGCTAGGCCGACGCCGTAAACGCCGGCGGTCTCAAGGGTAAGGAAGTCATAGGCCCGTCCGAAAACGTAAAGCACACCCGAAAGAACCATGATGAGCCATGTCAGCCAGGATCGGCCTGGAGCGGCCAGGCGACTTAGCTCCGGTATCTGGCGCCAAAGCAGCCAGGCGCCGGTGGCGATCACTATCGGCCCATAGGCGCCAAAGTCCCTGGTCCATGTCTGCTGAGACAGACGGACCAACGTCGGAACCGCAAGAACCGCAAATCCCAACACCAACGGCCAACTCTCGCCGAATCGCCACCCGAACCGACGGGTCGATCCGGGCGCGGCAAGATCCATGGGAGTCAGGCCCTGTTCAGAACCGTGCCGACAACACGCGCATGGCTAGCTTCCAACTGACCAGCCAAGATCTTGAGGTCGTCAACGAACGTCTTATCGCGCCGGGCCACGAGAAGGCTGTAGCCCACAACCGTGCTAATACGTCGCGCATCCGCACAGCTATTAGCCGGCGGCGTGTCTACAATGGTCACGTCGAAGTCGCGCAGACAGAAATCCATTAGCTCCTTGAAACGCTCTCCGGCGAGAAGCTCCTGGGCGTCCGCCGCTACGCCTCCGGCATACATGATCGAAAGGTAAGGGAGCACGTCGGCATCGACACAGGCTGTAAAGGTCGTCTCGGGTGAACCTAGACACTGGGCCAACCCAAGGGTTCCAGGCTTGGGTTTAATAAGAAGGTCTATGCCAGGAGAGCGCATGTTGGCGTCGATCAGGAGCGTCTTGACCCCGATCTGGGCAAGCGACACCGCCAGATTCGTCGCGACAAACGTACAGCCTACGCTAAGGCTGGCTCCGCAGACCGCGAGCGCTCGCCGTCCGAGTTGAACATGCTGCGCCATAACGTCCGTGCGCAGGGCTCGGATTGCCTCAGCCGCAGCCTCCGCCGGGCGCGAAAGTACGACGAGAGATGCGGAATAGGTTCGCGTTGCCGTCGGCGAGCCGGTCGTGGGCGCTGACGCCGACTGGGGAGGGCGTTGGATTTCGATCGTCTCGCTCATGCGGGAACCGTTTTGCGGCGACCTGAAAGTTTCATCCCCCTGGATTGTCGCGTACGGGCGGCGCGGCCTGGTTTTGACGGAGCGGCGATCACCGCCAGAAGCGGCGCGTCTACAGCCGAGCTGAGATCCTCGACGCCGCGCACCCGCCGTCCAAACAACTCCATCAGCAATGCGACGAGGACACCCACCCCCAAGCCCAACGCGATGGAACCTGGCACGATCAGCATATAGTTTGGAAAGGCCGGCGACCGGGGCGTGACCGCATCGGCCAATGGCGTAATGCCCGTTTCGGCGGAGACGGCTTGCTGGCGAAATTCAGCGGCGCGCGCTGAGGTCTTGTCGAATTCATCTCGACGCAGGTCGACCTCCGCCTGCAATTGGGTGAGCTTGCCGATCTTGTCGCTCTGCGCCAAGACGCGAGCCTTGGCGGCGGCTACAGCCCGGTCAAGGGCGCCAACCCCTGCCGAAGCCGCGCCGGCGGCGGCGCGCGCCGCGCCGCGCTCCTGCTCCGCGGTGACGGCCAACGCGGCCCTCTTGGCCCTGAGCTGAATCATCGTCGGATTATTTGGGCCGAGATCTTTCGACAAGGTCGCGATCTGTGCGTCAAGTTGGCCCAATTCCGCCGCGGCGGGAGACATGGCGGCGCTCGGTGCGACTATGGCCGGCGCGACCCCGCTCGCCCCAGCGAGCGCCTGAAGACGCGCGCTGTCCATATCCAGTTTGTCGTTGGCCATCACCAGACCATTGGCTTTTTCGTAGCTGGATTCGGTCGCTATCGCGGCGTCCATGGCCGCCTTGGCCTTGTCCGCCTGGGCGGAAAACCATTCGGCGTTACGCTCGGCCGTTTCACGTTTAAACGTCAGGCTGTAGTCGATATAGGCCTTCCTCAGAGCGTCCGCGACCGCTTTCGCATTATCCGGTGTCGGCGCGGTATAGGTTATTTCCAAGATATTGCTGTCTTGGAGCAGTTTTGCTTTTGTATTATCTATTATTAGTTGCGCCGCCCAATGTCGAAAATCTCTTTTATCATGGCGGCCTCGTGACTGATATTGGGCGATGAGCGCGGGATCCGACAATAGGCCAATTTGATCGGCAACTTGACCGGCCACCGAGTAATCAGTTATTAACTCAACCTGAGTGTCGACGTACATCCGGGCGCTCGGACCAGCGATAATCTCACCAGTCACCGGATCTGGCTTAAGAACATCAAGCATAACACGAGAGGACGCCTCCCACCTTGGGGGAAGCACGGCGCAGACGATCATTGCGCCGACGAAACAGCTGACTGTCGCGGCGACAATCAATAGGCGGCGAGCCCAAAAAATCCTAAGAAATTGAACGATGCTCATGCTTTGAAGCCTAGCTCTGTCGCGCCGCGATCGCCATCGCCTGCCCTTCTAGAACAGGCGCTCGCCAACCACCAGCACGTCGCCGGCCTGAATTTTGGATTCCAGGTCTATGTTTGTCAGCTTGACGCCATGTCGCGTGAGCTTGAGCTTCTTATCACTGCCTAGCTGATTGATGCCCCCTCCCCGCGCTATGGCCATCCGCACGGTCATGCCTTCGGTGATCGGATAGGCGCCTGGCGCGTTCACCTGACCTGACAGGTAGAAAATCTCGGCCTTTGGGACAAATATCTTGTCCCCAGGCGCCACGTAGGGATCCTGAGTTTCATCGCCGGTCGCCAGATCTTTAATCGGCAAATGCCGTTCCGGACCGTTCGGCGCGCGTAGCACGACATAGTCGGCGCCGGTGTCCTTTACGCCGCCGACGCGAGCCAGAATCTCCGACAGCCGGTAGGCCCGATCCACCGGGATCAGACCCGGAGAAGCGACGTCACCCAGCACAGTCACATATCGACTGGCGTAAGAGACTATTTCCACCTTCACGATCGCGTGGGAATAGAAGCCGCCTCTGTTCAGAGCCTTGCCCACCTCGTCGGAAAGCTGACTTATGGTTCTGCCGCCGGCCGGGACGCTGCCCAGATAGGGGAGTCTGATGGTTCCATCTTCACCGATACGGCCACGGGTCGTGAAATCGGCCTGACCAAGGACACTCACCTCGATAACATCGGCCGGCCCCAGCATGTAGGTCTGATCGGCGGTCGCCGCCTGAGACGGAGAACTCGTCTGCTGCGCACTGGCTACGTTCGCCAACGAAAAGATCCCGATCACGCCGATGAGCGTAAGACCTATCAGCGGGCGAAGGTTCATCCTTTGCTCTCCGGATTTTCGCGGTTGATCAAAATGGCGCGCTGACGGCCAGGCTGACGATCACCGCCGAATAGCTCAGTCCCGGCTCGTTTGCATCCCTTTGTTGCCAGCCGCCATTGAGCGTGAGCGACAAATGCTGGCTCGCCTTGAAGGTCGCCGAGGCGTTGATCTTATCGATCGTTTGTTCGGTCAGCGCCACGGCGTCGTTGAGCGGGACGCCGTCGAAGGTCTGATGAGTGATGGAACCGAGCAGATCCAACGTGAGTCGAGAACTGGCCAGATAACTCGCGTCGGCTTCATAGACCTCGCTCACGGAGAAGGTCCCGTTGGTCTGGTTTGAGGGCAGCGTCGCGCGAGCGAACCGGGCGTGGGCGGTCAGCCGCGGTCCCACTTTATAAGTGCCATCGAAGGAATAGGTGACTCCACTAAACCCCTGAGTGCCGGGGATATTCTCGACAAGAGAAATATATGAAAGCGACGCCGTCAAGTCCAAGCGCGCGCCTATATTTCTATTATAACTAACTCCGCCACCGTAAATATTGTATCCGCTTGTCAACATATTTCCATTAAAGTATATCTGGCTATTCTGGAAATTAGTTTCACCGTACTCACCGAAAACGGTAAGAACGCCCAGGGCGGGCTGTCGATAGGCAAGCCCTGCGGTCGCGTTGAACGTGCCCGAGTCTGATGGCTTGAGCGTCCCGGAGCTGTTGATCCGCCAACTTCCCGAAACAGAGGCCGTGGGCGCGAAGCCGATAGGGCGCCCGCAGGTTGCTGTCAGACCTACGGTCGGCAGCTGAACGAGATTCTTGACCGTATTGGTCTGGGTATAGTCGAGATCACTTTGTTGCAGCACGTAACTGCCTGTAAGCGTATCGTCGCAAGGACCCAGCTGTCCATTCAATCCGCCGCTAAGATCTAAATTCGCCCGGTCCAACACCGAGTTATGATCATAGAAATTGTAACCGGCGCCGCCCTGCAAAAACGCCAACTGCGAGCCAATATTCCGGGCAAGTGTAAAATTGACGGCCGGGTTGAATATTTCATCCGCCTGGGTCAGCCCGCGAGAAGCCGCGGACGCCTCATTCGAAGCGGCGACATTCGAATTATAAATCAGATTGGCGATCAGATCGACCGAGACTTCGCGACCGCCCGGGACCGACACCGGCGGCGGGAGCAGTTGCTGGGCCGCGACCGGCCCGGCGGCCGCAACAACCGCGAGGGCGACCGCAACGATGTAACGACCGTAACCCATTGCCGCGCAACTCCCCCTAGACCTCTGGCGCCCAGGCTCAACTATCATCGCAGACATGGACGAAAGATAAACGTCGCCCGCGATAGAGCGCCGAGTCAGACCCATCGGTCAACGCGCCCTTTCACCACGCGGGGCAAGGAAGCTATCGCCGCCTTTAGCTCGGCTTCGGGGGCGTAGCCGACGTCACCGTTTTGGGCGGCGCGTAATCCTTGTTGAAAACGACCTGCCCCTTCGCCTTGGCCAGGATTTCGCTGAATTGGCGGTTGAGCGCATCTTGAGTCCGTTCACGCGTGATCACCTTCAGCGCATATTGAATCGCCGGCTCTCCGGTAAATGGCACGACCTGGGTCTGCTGGATCTGATTGAAGATCAATCCGTCCCCGTTCGGGATGATGAAAATCTCATTGGGAGGCAGCTTGACTATGGCGTCGACCATCTTTGGATCCGCGCCAATCGCGTCAAAATTGGCGACGCCCTTCTGATAGGCGAGATGATCTTTGTCCAATTGAGCCGCAACTTCCTCCATGGTCTTCAACGGTTCGAACGCCTGCATCGTCGCGGCGTCGGCGGGCCGCGCCGAGCGGATCTGGTTGACCACGAAAATCTTGCGTTCGGCGAATATGTCCGGGTGCGCGGCCACGAAGGCTTCGGCCTCGTCGCGAGTCGCTGGCGGAACGCTCGCCACCACCTTGTTCTGCAGGGTTTGAACTAGCAGCCCTTGCATCGCCCGCTGCTTCTGCAACGCGAAGTCGGGCGTTTTATCAACGCCCTGGTCCACAGCCGCCTTGGCCAGGATGGTTCGCGCGATAATGTTCCGAAGCGCCGCCTGTTCAGCGAGCTTGCGTGTTTTGGGGTCCGGGAGATTAACACCGGCGAGTTCGGCGTTCAGTTCGCGAACCGTGATTTCTTCGCCGCCCACCGTCGCGACCACCTGGCCCGTCGGCGCCTTTCCACCGCCAACCCAGGGCAGCCGGCAGCCGGCCAACGCCAAGGCCGACACCGCGACCACAGCCAGTCCCCGTGATGATTTCATTGTTCTTTCGTCCCAGCCTGATTGCGTCCGATAGCTTTTTTCTCGTCGACGAAATGCCCAAGGCAGCCCGAAGCCGCTCTTCTATCGCTATCTATTCGCCTCTTATCAAACATAACCACGACCGTGAATCGAATTCACTTTGACGCCGATGCCTATCGGCCTAACCGATCCGGTGTGCGGAGAACAGACGATCTCTATTGGCAATGTCGAAAATTGGGCGCGGTCTAACGACGCACTTCTAGGGTTCGCACCCCTCCGCGACGCGGCGTCTCGTTCGGAGAAAGAACAATGTTGAAGGTCGATAAGAACGATCTGGTCGCGGTCGTAACGCTCGACAGGCCGGAGGCGATGAACGCGCTCTCGCGCGCCCTCAGAGCTGCTCTCCGTGACGCCATGGTCGCGCTGGCCGCCGACCCCGAAGTGAGTGTCGTGGTGCTGACCGGCGCGGGCCGCGCGTTCACCGCCGGTCTTGACCTCAAGGAACTCGGCCAGCAGGGATTGGGCGCGGCCAACGCCACCGGGGCGGATGAGAATCCCGTTCAGGCCATTCTCGAATGTCCCAAGCCGGTGATCGGCGCGATCAACGGCGTCGCCATCACGGGGGGCTTCGAACTCGCTTTGGCGTGCGACGTTCTGATCGCATCGACGAACGCGCGCTTCGCCGACACCCACGCCAGGGTAGGCATCATGCCCGGCTGGGGACTGTCCCAACGCCTGCCTCGGATCATCGGGCCGTATCGGGCCAAGGAGCTTTCTCTCAGCGGCAACTTTCTCGACGCCGAGACCGCCCTGGCTTGGGGCTTGGTGAACCGCGTGGTCGAGCCCGACGAGTTAATGCCGGCCGCGCTCGCTCTCGCGCGCGACATGGCGTCGATTCCCGCCGAGACGCTGAGCGCCTACAAGGCGATCATCGATGGCGGATATGCGCTCTCATTGTCCGAGGGCCTGGCCTTCGAACACCGAAACTCCAGCGCTCAAAACAGCCTGGTTACGCCGCAAATGGTGGAGGCGCGCCGCGAAGCGATCCAGGCGCGAGGGCGATCTCAATAGGCCTGAGATCAATCTTCCTTGGGCGTCAGGATCTGCCGGCCCTTGTACATGCCGGTCTTGAGATCGACATGGTGAGGCCGACGCAGTTCGCCCGTGTCCTTGTCCTCGATGTAGCTGTTGGCCGGCAGGGCACGGTGCGAACGCCGCATATTGCGCCTGGACGGCGAGACTTTGCGTTTGGGGACGGCCATTGGGTGTCTTCTGAAGGCTGGAAATAGGGGAGCGCGGGTCTATGGAGCAAAACACCCGCGGCTTCAAGTCGCGGATTTGAGCCTACGGGCGCGAAAATCGACGAACGATCGTTCCGACTAGACGAGACGACTTTGCTCCACCGCAGCGGCGATAAAACTCGCATAAAGTGGATGGGGGGCGAAAGGTCGGCTCTTCAACTCCGGATGGAATTGGACGCCGATGAACCAGGGGTGGTCTTCGCGCTCCACCGTCTCGGGCAAAAACCCATCGGGCGAAACACCGCTCATCTTCAAGCCGGCCGCCTCAAGCGCTTGATGATACTTGATATTTACTTCATATCGGTGGCGATGGCGCTCGCTAATGGTGGTGCCGCCATAGATGGAGGCGATCTTCGAGCCCGGCGTCAGAACGGCCTCATACGCCCCGACCCTCATCGTCCCTCCCAGATTGTCGCCCTCGCCCCGGATTTCACGTTCATTGCCTCGGGACCATTCGGTCATTAGGCCAACGACCGGTTCGTGGGTCGGCCCAAACTCGCTTGAGGTGGCGTCCGACAGCCCACTCACATTTCGCAACGCTTCGATCACCGCCATCTGCATGCCAAAGCAGACCCCGAAATATGGAACCGCGTGCTCCCGCGCGAAACGCGCGGCCCGAATCTTGCCTTCCGATCCCCGCTCACCAAAACCGCCTGGCACCAATATGCCGTGCACCCCTTCGAGCCTGGCGGCCGCCGCGCCATCGTCACCCTCGAAGGCCTCGCTTTCCACCCAGTCGAGATTGACCTTGACCCGATTGGCGACGCCACCATGAATCAAGGCTTCTATCAAGGACTTGTAGGCATCTTTTAACACAGTGTACTTGCCGACGATGGCGATCGTCACCTCGCCGTCCGGCTGGACCAGACGGTCCGATATTGTCTGCCAACGGCTCAAGTCGGGCGCCGGCGCATCGCGGATGCCAAAGACATCCAGAACCTCGGCGTCCAATCCCTGGCGATGATAGTCCAGAGGCACCGCATAGATATTGGGCGCATCCAGCGCCTGGATCACAGCCGAAGGACGAACGTTGCAGAACAGCCCGATCTTGCGCTGCTCCTCGGGCGGAATGGGTTGTTCGCACCGGCACAGAAGCACATCCGGCTGGATGCCGATTGAGCGAAGCTCCTTGACCGAATGCTGGGTCGGCTTGGTCTTCATCTCGCCGGCCGTCTTGATGAACGGTAATAGCGTGAGGTGCACGAAACACGTGTCGCCGCGCGGCAGATCCTGGCCGAGTTGGCGGATCGCCTCGAAGAACGGCAGCCCTTCGATGTCGCCCACCGTGCCGCCGATCTCCACAAGGACGAAATCGACGCCTTCTCCCGGGTCCGCGAGGACGAAGCGTTTGATCTCATCTGTAACGTGCGGGATCACCTGAACCGTCGCGCCGAGAAAATCGCCCCGTCGCTCCTTTTCCAGGATCGTCTTATAGATCTGGCCGGTCGTGATGTTGTCGGCGCGCGTAGCCGAAACGCCGGTGAACCGCTCATAGTGGCCCAGGTCGAGATCGGTCTCGGCGCCGTCGTCGGTGACGAACACCTCTCCGTGTTGATAGGGGCTCATCGTGCCTGGATCGACGTTGAGATATGGATCCAGCTTGCGAAGGCGGACCTTATAACCGCGAGCCTGCAGCAAGGCGCCGAGCGCCGCGGAGGCGAGACCTTTTCCCAGGGAGGAGACCACGCCGCCGGTGATGAAGATGTACCGGGCCATGGGAGGTTAGGATATCACTGATTCGCCCGGCCGATAGCGGCCCCGATCGAAGTCGGCCGGGATGGGTTCAAGGCGCCGGCGACTTACTGGGGGCGGTCGAAAGAGGTGGCAGTGTTATCGGATTGACGACCGGCGGCTCGGTGGGAGTCGCCTGGCTCCTCGACAGCGGGGGCAATTGGACCGGCGGCGGCGTGGCCTTATCCGGCGAAGCGCCCGGGGTCGGCGTCGAGGCGGGAGGATGGGTCACCAGGGCATCCGGATTCACCGACTGGGACTTCAGTCTCTGAAGAATGGCTTGCGAAGAACGTTCGCGACCGCCCAGCAGGGTCAGAGCGAGGCTAAGCGCCAGAAACAGTCCGAAGAGGACCCAGGTCGTGCGGGTAAGCAGATCGCCCGCCCCGCGCGCCGTGACCAACCCGGTTGGACTACCAGAACCCAGAGCGCCCCCTTCGGAGCGCTGCAGCAATACGACGCCGATGAGGGCGAGGCACACCAGCATGTTGAGGATCAACAAAAGATCGCGAAGCATGACAGGCCGATTTTCTTGGCGCCCAGAGGGTCCGGTTAGGGGAAGCGCGGGCTCTTAGCACCACGACCCCGCCCGCGCCAGCCAGAAGCTAAAGTGCCTCAAGAATGCCGATGAATGATTTCGCTGTCAGGGACGCGCCGCCCACGAGCGCGCCTCCAACCCCAGGCGCGGCCAGGATTTCACCCGCGTTGACCGCGGTCACCGAGCCGCCATAGAGGATCGGGACGAGCTGCCCCGCGGCGCCAAGCTGGACACACAGCGCGGCGCGAATGGCGAAGTGGATTTCCTTGATGTCGTCCAGGCTGGGCGTCATCCCCGAGCCGATCGCCCAGACCGGTTCGTACGCCACCGCGAACGGCTTGTCGCCGATCGAACCGGGCAAGGAGGCCAGGACTTGGTTCGTTACGACGGAGGAAGCCTGTCCGGCCCGCCGCTGTTCCAGGCTTTCGCCGACGCAGACGATCGGCTCCAGCCCGGCGCCCACGGCGGTGGTCGTTTTCGCCGCCACCAACGCGTCGGTCTCGCCATGGCCTACCCGGCGCTCGGAATGGCCGAGGATGACAAGGACGGCGCCCGCATCGGTCAGCATCTCGGCGGAGATATCGCCGGTGAACGCTCCGCGCGGCTCCGCTCGGCAATCCTGGCCGCCCACGGCGATCGTCGAACCCGCCAGCAAATCGGCCATCCGGTTCAGGAGCGTCGCCGGCGGACAGAGAGCGACGCGCGCGGCCGGCGAATGCGCATCGACCCAGGCCGCCAGCAACCGCGCCTCATCGAGCGAAGCTTCCAGTCCATTCATTTTCCAGTTGCCGGCGATCAGGGGGCGAGGTGTCGTCAAGAGGCTGGGCTCCATGAGAGCGTTCAAGCAGGCCGCCTAGGCCAAGCTCGCGCGCCTGTCACCTTTGCTTGCGGCCGATCACGCCGCTCCACTATACCGCATCTTCCCGGGGCGGCGCGTCGCTCTTCCAGTCCAAACGGCACATCGAATCCATGACCGGAACCCTCCGCTCCACGGCCAGAAACCCCATAGCGATCGCGTTGATGGGCTTGTTGATCCTGGTGTTTCTGATCCTGGGTGTTGGCGGCGGCGGCCGGTTTCCGGACGCTTTTCGATCGATCCGCGCCGATTCGGTGATCACGGCCGGATCGCATTCCACCAGCAGCCGAGAGTTCCGGCGGATCTTTGAAGGCCAGAAAACCAAGTTCGAGGAACAAACCCAGCAGCAGCTGACCAATGAATTCCTCGTCCAGAACGGCGCCGACCAACAGATGCTCGGCCAGATCGCCCTGGAGCAATCGGAGCTTGAGATGCTTCAGCGCGCGGGGATCACACCGGGCCCGCAATTGGTGGACGCCTTCATCAAACAGATCCCTGACGCCTTCGATCGGGTGACCGGTAAATTCAGCGAGCAACAATTCACCCAGCTTCTGGCCGCCCGGGGGCTGTCGGTTCGCGACGCCCAGGCGGAGATCACCGACAGCCTGGCGGAGCGACAATTCTCCTACGCCATGGGAGCCGGATATAAAGCTCCGCGTCTATATGCGGCGGTTGACGCCGTGGCGGGCCTCGAAACCCGCGATGTCTCATACTTCATCCTTGGCGTCGACGCCGTGCCTCCCCCGGCGCCACCAACGGACGCCCAACTGCAGACCTTTATCAAGGCGCATGCCGCCCAATTGATGCGCCCGGAAATGCGCGTCATTACCCTGGCGAGGTTTTCGGCAAAGGCGCTGGCGCCCAACGTAACGATCGATCCGGCCGATGTGGCTAAGGAATTCGCCTTCAAGAAGGATTCACTCTCCACCCCCGAACTTCGCACCGTGATCCAAATTCCGGTCAGGACTGACGCGGAAGGCGCCCAGGCCGCCGCGCGGCTCGCGAGGGGTGAGGATCCCGCGACGATCGCTAAGTCCTTCGGGGCGGAACCGGTAAGCTACGTCAACAAGCCACAATCGGCGATCGCCGATCCGAAGCTTGGGGCCGCGGCGTTCGCCCTTAAGGAAGGCGCGGTGAGCGGGCCGGTTTCGGGGACCCTAGGGCTGGCGGCGCTCAAGGTGGTGAAGGTTACTCCAGGCGCCGCGGCCACGCTTGAAACCGCCCGCCCGAAGATCGAAGCCGAGTTGCGCGACAAGAAAGCGGCGGACCTAGCCTACGAGCAAAGCCAGAAATTCGACGATGCCCGCCAAGCCGGCTCTAGCGTCGCCGACGCCGCGGCCAAGGCGGGTGTCCCCACCCAAACCGTCGGACCCGTGGCCGCCAACGGCATGGGCTTGGACGGCAAGCCCAACCCCCTTCTGGACGATAAAATTCTCAAGGCCGCTTTCGCCCAAGCGGCGGGACAAGATGGCGACCTTACCGACGCTGGACCAGGAGAATATTTCGCCGTCCGTGTCGAACGCATCCTTCCCCCTTCCCTCCCGCCTTTGACCGAAAACCGCGACGCTCTGGCCAAGGCCTACATGAACCAGGAACTCGTCACGGCGGTGAAAGCGAAGGCCGACGAACTGGTCGGCAAAATTCGCGGGGGCATGACGCTTGAGGCCGCCGCCAGCCAAGTGGGGGCCGTGGTGACACGCCAGACCGGGATGCAGCGTATCAAGGCGCGGCAATACCAAGGGCTCGGAAACCAATTTCTCCAGGAGGCTTTCGGCGCCAAACCGGGTGAGGTTTTCGCCGCGGGCGGCCAGGCGGGCATATTCATTGGCAAGGTCGAATCGGCGCGACCGGCCGATACGACGTCCACGGCTCAGCTTCTCGAAGCGCTCCGTGGCCGCGTCACTCAAGCTTATCTTGGCGATCTGATGAACGCGGCCCAGATCGCGGCTAGAGAGCAGATCAAGCCAACATCAAACCTCGCCCTGGCGCGCCAGGCGCTCGGGGTCGATCCGTCGATCGTCGTCAAAACGGGTGCGGCGGGAGCTGGCGCTCGAAAGTGAAAGTCGAGCCCGACTATTCGGCGTTCGAGGCCACGTACGAATCTGGCCAAGTTCAGGTGGTCTGGACTCGGCTGATCGATGATCTAGAGACACCCGTCTCGGCCTACCTCAAGATCGCGCGCGGACGCCCATACGCCTTTCTTTTCGAGTCGGTTGAAGGCGGCGCTTGGCGGGGCCGATACTCCATCCTCGCCATGAAGCCGGACCTTGTCTGGCGGTGCCGCGGCGACCAAGCGGAAATTTCCGAGGGGCCAGCCATCGAAACGGGCGCGTTCGAACCGCAGACCGGCGGCGCCTTGGACTCTCTGCGCGATCTGGTGGCCAATACGCGCGTTAACCTGCCGGCCGGATTGCCGCCGATGGCGGCGGGCCTGTTCGGCGTATTCGGCTACGACATGATCCGGCTGATCGAGCGTCTGCCGAATATGAACGCCGATCCATTGAATCTCCCGGACGCCTTGCTGATCAGGCCCTCGATCGTCGCCATCTTTGATTCCATTGCCCAGGAGATCATTCTGGTCACCGCGGTGCGGACCGATGGATCGCAGGCCGAGACGGCCTACGCCCAAGCCTGTGCTCGTCTAGAAGCAGTGATCACGGATCTGGCTAGCCCCCTTCCCTCGGCCTCGCCTCATTCCGCCAAGCCATCGGGCGAGTTGACCTCGCCGGTTGACCGCGCCGCCTACGGCGTCATCGTCGAGCGGGCCAAGGAATACATACGGGCCGGCGACATCTTCCAAGTCGTTCCCAGCCACCGTTTCTCTGGCGCCTTTGATCTGGACCCCTTCGCCCTCTATCGCTCGCTGCGGCGCACGAACCCTTCGCCCTATCTTTACTATCTGAACTTCCCGGACTTTCAGTTGGTGGGATCTTCACCTGAAATTCTGGTTCGCCTTCGCGATGGCAAGATCACGATCAGGCCCATCGCCGGGACCCGACCTCGCGGCGAGACGCCAGAGGCGGATATCGCGTTGGAAAAAGAGCTCCTCGCCGACGCCAAGGAACGCGCCGAACATTTGATGCTGCTCGATCTGGGTCGGAACGATGTGGGGCGCGTGGCCATGCTTCGCGATGCTGGTCGCAACGTCGAGGCGCCCCGATCAACCGGCCCCAAGGTGCGGGTGACGGAAAGCTTCATCGTCGAACGTTACAGCCACGTGATGCATATAGTTTCCAACGTGGAGGGCGACGCCCCCGAGGGTCTTGATCCCGTCGATGTTCTGATGGCGGCGCTGCCGGCGGGCACCTTGTCGGGGGCGCCGAAGGTCCGGGCGATGCAGATCATCGATGAACTGGAGGAGGTCAAACGCGGCGTCGCCTACGCCGGCGCCGTCGGCTATTTCGGCGCCGACGGATCGGTTGACACATGCATCGTCTTGCGAACCGGGCTGGTTAAGGACGGCGTCCTCCACGTTCAGGCCGGCGGCGGGGTGGTGGCCGACAGCGATCCCACCGCCGAATATGAGGAAACCCTTCAGAAGGCTCGCGCTTTGCGCCGCGCCGCCGAAGAAGCTTGGCGGTTCGAATAAGTGCGGTTGGCGGAGTTGCAGCGGTGGATTTGGCATGGACGACTTTGGTTGTCGTCGCTGCAAGTTGTGTGGGCCGTAACGATCTCGACCAACGGATTAGCGGCGGAAGCCCCGAAGGAGCCCCCGCCTTTAGGGGCGGCGGGACCGCCTATGGCGATCGACGCCAAGTTCGGCAAAATCGACCAGCGAGCGATATACGGCCCCCCGGGGGTCTATTTCCCCGAACACGCCGTCCACACCGGAGTGAGTGGCGTCGCCATACTGGATTGCCGAGCCGGCGCGGATGATGTCCTCGACGCCTGTTCGCTCGTTTCCGAGAAGCCCTCCGGGTACGATTTCGGCGACGCCGCACTCAAAATGGCCGCCGACCATGCGATCACCGCCGGGGTCGCCGCCAACGGGGCGAAACCCAATCCGGGTCAACGCGTCCTGGTCCGCGCTCCGTTCGAGCTTCCTCGGTAATCGGCGCGTGGCCGCCGCGACTTGGCGCGGGCGCCCTCTCGGCCTAGAAGCGCGGCATGATCCTCGTCATCGATAACTATGACAGCTTCACCTACAATCTTGTTCACTATCTGAGCGAGTTGGGGGGAGACGCGGTCGTCTATCGCAACGACGCCCTCACCGTCGCCGAGGCCTTGGCCACCCGGCCGGACGCGATCCTGCTGTCCCCCGGACCGTGCACCCCCAATGAGGCCGGGATTTGCCTTGGACTGATCGCGGCCGCTCCCGCCGACATGCCGATACTTGGCGTCTGCCTCGGCCACCAAGCCATCGGCCAGGCGTTCGGCGGGGACGTCGTGCGAGCCAAAACGCTGATGCACGGCAAGACGAGCGCTATACGGCACAATGGGCGAAACCTGTTCGCCGGCCTTCCGGACGGTTTCTCCGCGACCCGCTATCACAGCCTTTCGGTGGCGCGCGAAACGCTTCCGGAAGATCTCGAAATAACCGCCTGGACAGATGACGGCGAGATCATGGGATTTTCGCACCGACATCGGCCAGTGCACGGGGTGCAGTTTCATCCCGAATCCATCGCCACTGAAGGCGGGCATCAGTTGCTGGGCGCTTTCCTCGACCTGGCCCGGTCGCCTCGCTTGGCGACGGCTTAGGCGCCCGTCGATTGTCCGACGCGTTCAAGCCGCTGCTGTCGCGCTTGGCCGATGGGGCCACGCTCGTCGGCGAGGACGCCGATGCGTTCTTCGCCGCCTGTCTGCGCGGTGAGCCGACGCCGGCGCAGATCGCGGCCGCGGTGACCGCCATGCGGCTGCGCGGCGAGACTGTGGGCGAAATCACCGCCTGCGCCCGGGCCATGCGACGGGCGGCAATGACCTTGGATCACCCCTACGAGGTGATCGATGTCTGTGGCACAGGCGGCGATGGCGTCCACACCCTTAATATCTCCACGGCCGTGGCCTTTGTCGCGGCGGGAGGCGGCCTGAAGGTCGCCAAGCATGGCAATCGGGCGGCCTCGTCCCGATCAGGATCCTCGGACGTGCTGGCGAAACTCGGCGTGAATCTGGCGGCCGACCCCGTTCGGCAGCGCCGCGCGCTCGACGAGGCCGGCATCTGTGTATTGTTCGCTCCCGCTCACCACGGCGCCATGCGACACGTCCTGCCGATCCGCCAGGAACTCGGCTTTCGCACCATCTTCAACTTGCTCGGCCCGCTTTCCAACCCCGCCGGCGCTCAACGACAGGTGCTGGGGGTATTTGACGGGCGCTGGGTTGAGCCCTTGGCGCGGGTCCTTGGGGCGCTGGGAACGGAGCGGGCCTGGGTGGTGCACGGCGAAGGCCTGGACGAAATGACGACCACGGGGAGCACCACCGTGGCCGAATGGCGCGACCGCGCCATGCGTCTCTTCAACGTCACGCCCGAGGCTGTCGGTTTGCCGCGAGCGGCCTTGGCCGATCTTCGTGGCGGAGATCCCGATGAGAACGCGACCGCCCTGCGCGATCTGCTGGCCGGCGCTCGAGGTCCTTACCGCGACATCGTGCTCCTCAACGCGGCGGCCGCTTTTCTCGTGGCTGAAAAGGTCGAGACCCTTCGCGAAGGCGTGGAGCGCGCCGCCGAGGCGATCGATTCCGGCGCCGCCGCCCGAGCCCTCGCCAAGCTGATCGAGGTTATGGGCGCGTCGGAATGACCGATATTCTCTCCAGGATCGCCGCCTACAAGGGCGAGGATGTCGCTCAGCGCAAAGGCCGGACGCCTCTGGGGGCGCTGGAGGCGCGCGCCATGACCGCTTCGCCGCCGCGCGGTTTTCGCGCCGCGCTCGAACGGCGGCGCCATCCTGGCCAATTGGCGTTGATCGCCGAGATCAAGAAAGCCTCGCCTTCCAAAGGGCTCATCCGAGCCGACTATGAGCCAGCGGCTTTGGCGCGCGCTTACGAGCGCGGCGGCGCGGCATGCCTCTCGGTCTTGACCGACGGGCCAAGCTTCCAAGGCGCCGATGGCGACCTTGTCGCCGCGAGGGCGGCGACCGCCCTTCCCTGCTTGCGCAAGGACTTCCTCGTCGACCCCTGGCAGGTCGCCGAATCACGCGCGCTCGGCGCCGACGCGATCTTGGTGATTCTCGCCCTGGCCGATGATTCGCTGGCCTCCGAGTTGATTTCGGAGGCCGATCGGCTGGGAATGGACGTGCTCGCCGAGGCCCACGACGAGGCGGAAATCGAACGCGCGGCCGCCCTCGGCGCGCGAATGATCGGAGTCAACAATCGCGACCTGAGAACCTTTGTCACCGACCTCGCCATCACGGAAAATTTGGCTCAGAAAATCCCGGTAAACACTCTATTGGTAACGGAAAGCGGCATCTTCACCAGCGAAGACGCGGCGCGACTGGAGCGCGCAGGCGCGAAGGCCATGCTGGTGGGTGAAAGCCTTATGCGGAAGGACGACGTGGAAGCGGCGACCCGCGCGCTTCTGAGCGGCGGCTGACCCCAGCTTGACATTCAAAGAGAACACTCTGAGAACATCGCCATGTTTTTGGTTTGTTCCCCAGTCACAGGGCCAGCGAGGCGGCGATGCTAACGCGCAAACAGCACGAACTGCTGATGTTCATTCACGAACGGATCAAGGAAACCGGAGTCTCTCCTTCCTTCGACGAGATGAAGGATGCTCTCGATCTGGCTTCGAAATCCGGAATTCATCGGCTGATCACCGCCCTCGAGGAGCGTGGATTCTTGCGGCGGCTGGCCCACCGGGCCCGGGCGCTGGAGGTGATGAAGCTGCCCGAGCAGGCCACGGCCGCGGCGCCCGCCAAGGGCCGAGCCGCCTTCCGCCCTAAGGTTGTCGAGGGCGCGGCAAATATTGCGCCCACCGTGGCGAACGACACGCGGGAGCTTCCTCTCCTCGGCAAGATCGCGGCGGGCACGCCAATTGAAGCCATACAACACGAACGTGATCGAATGCAGGTCCCGGAGTCAATTCTCGGATCGGGTGAGCACTACATGCTCGAAGTGCAGGGAGATTCGATGATCAACGCCGGGATTCTGGATGGTGATTACGTTGTCATTAGAAAAACCGACACCGCGCATTCAGGCGAGATCGTGGTGGCTCTGGTAATGGGCGAAGAGGCCACATTGAAGCGTCTGCGCCGGAAAGGCGCGTCGATCGCGCTGGAAGCCGCCAATCCGGACTACGAGACAAGGATTTTCGGGCCCGATCAGGTCGATGTGCAAGGCAAGCTGGTGGGTCTCATTCGGCGCTATCACTGACCGTCCAGGGTCGCTCGCCACGGATCGGCTGCGCCCAGACCAGACGCCAGCCTTTGGCGGCGGGATAAATTTCAGCCGACCCTCCCCGGCTGAACGCCGCTCGATCGAGAACCAGCACATCGTGGCAGGCGTCCGGTAGCGTCACATCGGCTCGCAGGATCAATATATCGGCCCGCTCGCACATGGCGCTGAGCCGATCGGGCTTAGGAATCCTCTTGGTCCACCAGGCGGCGATGCCGGGGCGCATGGCGGCGTTGGGCGCGCAGCCGTTCCTGTCGCAGTCAAAGTTCGCCACTTGACCGGCCGCGGGGTCCGCCGGCAGTGCGAACGCGTGGCGCTGAGCCCACAATCCTATGGCGTAAGCGCGCATCGCCGGTTTGAGAGCGACAACCTGGCCATTGATCGCCACGGCCGCGTCGTCGCCATCGGATGCTATCCAAGCCACGGGGGGCGCGGGTCTTGGCCAGATCGCCACGGCCGCGGCCATCGGAATGCCGATCCAACGCAACTTCCCCTTCCACAGGCATGCGAACACTATGCCAAGGTAGGATATTGCTAGAGCGATCTCCGGCGCGGACGACATGGTGATTGCCGCACCAGGCGCCGTGGCGAAGACATGACCGATCCAGACCACGCCCTTGGCCGCCCAGCCGGCGGCCGCGAATATCGGCGCCGCTATGGCATGGCCAAGTCCCACGGCTTCAGCGACCAAGCATAGAGCAAGCGCTGGCATGAGGATGGCGCTGGCCAGGAAATCCGCGGTCAGATTGGCCAAGGCGCCATAGTTGGACACGCGGTTGAAGTGCTGGATGGCGAACGGCCCGGTGGCGGCGCCGGCGACAAGGCTCACGATCAGCAAGCCGACCGTCCAATCCCGCGCGCCCTGTAGAGCCGTCAGATACCACGGGAGATTCCGTGCTGGTGGGTCCCGCCGCCAGATTTCCGCCAAGGCGACCAGCGACGCCGTCGCGCAGAACGACATCTCAAATCCCGGTTGGACGACCACGTCCGGCTCGGTCACCAGGATGATGAGCGCCGCCAGGGCGAGAGAATGAAGGCTGACGGCTCGGCGATCGACGAGAATGGCGAAGAAAGCGACACTGGCGGTGATCGCCGCACGGCGCGCCGGGGGATGGGCGCCCGAAAGCACCAGGTAGCCGGCGACCACGATGAGGCCCGCGGCCGCCGCCACTTTCTTGCCGGAGACGCGTAAGGCCAGCCAGGGCCACGCGGCAACGGCGAAACGGAAGAAAAAGAACGCCGCCCCGCTGACGGCCGCGGTGTGCAGGCCGGCGATGGCCAGCATGTGCGCCAAACCCGATCCCCTCAGGTCGTCGCGGTGATCGGAGGCCAGCCAGTCCTGATGACTGGTGGTTACCGCCACGGCGAGTCCCGCCGCGCCACCATCCTGGTCGCCCATGACGGAGGCGATATCCGCCGCCAGCGTTTTGGCTACAGACCAGCGAAACGCATTCACCGCCATCTCCAGGCGAAGACGCCATGGCGGCCGATCCAACGAGATGAATTCCGGCGGCTTCATCGCCAGGCCCACCCCGCCTATGCCTTCGAACCACGCGTCGCGCGCGAAGTCATAGGCGCCGGGCGAAGCGGGTCCCGGTGGCGGATCGAGCAGGGTCAGGACATGGATCGGCGTGCCGGGCGCGGGGGTGCTTTGCGGGCCTTCAGAAGACGGCGCGACGATGCGGATTCGCGCGGGCGTTCGCCATGGCGCCAGCCTGGAGATCGACACGGGCGCGATGAGGAGGCGCGGGCCCCGCTCGCTCGGCGATTCGATATCGACCACCCAGCCGTCCACGCCGACGACGCCGATGTTCGCCGGTACGATTGGTGTTGCGACCGCGCGGCTGTGAAGCTCGGCGATCAGGAAGCCGCAAGCCGCCGTCGCCACGAGGCCGGCCGCCGCGATTGCGAGCTTGGCTGGCGCCAGCCAGCGAACGACCAGGGCGAGCGCCACAGCGGCGCTCGCCGCCGTCCAGCCCAGCCAAAGCGGCGGCTCGATCTTGAGGCCAAGGTAGATCGCCGCGCCGATCCCAAAAGCCACCGGCGTCCAAAGCAGGATCCGATCCCATTGGGCCGCAATCTCCGTAGCCAGCTGGCGCGCGATCGCCCCTGGGCTAGGAAGCCGCCAATCACCCGTGATAAGACCCGCCGCCCACCGTCGGCGCGCCGCGACCCTTTCACTCGAAGCCGCGCCGGCCCCTTCCTTCGGAACCTCGATGTCCTCGCCTGAGACGCCACCCGCAAGATCGGTCGTCACCCGTATCGCCCCATCGCCCACCGGCTCGATGCATATAGGCACCGCTCGCACGGCTTTGTTCAACTGGCTTTACGCTAGGCACTGTGGCGGAACCTTCCTCCTGCGTATCGAGGACACCGATCGGGAGAGGTCCACCGAGGGCGCGGTCCAGGTGATTTTCGACGGGCTGGATTGGCTGGGGCTGACGCCGGACGCGCCGGCGGTCTTCCAGCACACGCGCGCCGATCGGCATAAGGAAGCCGTTCGACAGCTGCTAGAGGCAGGACGCGCCTATCGTTGCTACATGACGGTGGAAGAATTGGCCGAAGCCCGTGAAACGGCCCGCGCCGAAGGCAAAGCCATTCGTTCACTCTGGCGCGATCGCGATCCGCCCACGGGCGACAGCCGGCCATACGTGATCCGTTTCAAGGGGCCGATCGAGGGCGAAACCGTGGTGGACGACCTCGTCAAAGGCCGGGTGACGTTCGCCAACAAGGAACTCGACGATCTCGTCTTGCTGCGTTCTGACGGCGCGCCAACCTACAATCTCGCCGTGGTGGTGGACGACCACGATATGGGCGTCACCCACGTGATCCGCGGCGACGACCACCTGAGCAACGCCGCGCGCCAGACCCTGATCTATAAGGCGCTCGACTACGAACTGCCGGCCTTCGCCCATCTGCCCATGATCCACGGACAAGACGGCGCCAAGCTTTCCAAGCGCCATGGCGCCCAGGCGGTCGGGGAATTCGCCGACATGGGCTATTTGCCCGAGGCCATGCGCAACTATCTTGCGCGCCTGGGCTGGGGCCACGGTGACGACGAGATTTTCAGCGATGCGCAGGCGATCGCGTGGTTCGACGTGCGCGATGTGGTGCGGGCGCCCGCGCGGCTGGATTGGGACAAGCTCGCTCACGTCAATAATCACTACATCCGCGCCGCGGATGATGGTCGGCTCGCGGATTTGGTGCTCGAAGTCTTGCGAAGCCGCAAAGCAGCATTGCCTGAAGACGCGCAGGCGCGACTGATGGCGGTGATCCCCCTGGTCAAGGAGGGGGCCAAGACAATCCCGCAACTCGCCGACCTCACCACCTTCGCCTTGGCCTCGCGGCCCCTGGCGCTGGACGAGAAGGGCGCCGCCCTACTCAACGCGGAGACTGTCGCTCGTCTGGAGAGACTGGCCAGCGCCCTTAGAATGGAGACCGATTGGGCGCCGTCGGCGCTGGCCTCGGTCTTGCGCGCCTTCGCTGAAGCCGAAGGGGTGGGAATGGGTAAATTCGGACCGGCCCTCCGAGCCATCCTGTCCGGCGGGGCGCCCGCGCCGGACCTCGCCAGCGCCCTCTCGGCGCTTGGCGCGTCCGAGAGTCTGGGGCGCCTCGAAGACGCTCTTTCGCAACTGCGGTAAGGGTCTATAAGGTTGCCGCCGAGGCAAACCAGGGTTCGCCCGTCCTGAACAGGGGATCACGACATGGCCGATCACGCCACTCTGACGTTGGGAAATAAAAACTTCGACCTGGCGGTCATCAAGGGCACCACAGGTCCCGACGTCGTCGATGTGCGCAAGTTATACGGCGATGCGGACGTGTTTACCTTCGACCCTGGTTTTACCTCGACCGCCAGCTGCGAGAGCAAGATCACGTATATCGATGGCGATGCGGGCGTTTTGCTGCACCGCGGCTATCCGATCGAGCAGCTTGCCGAACATTCGAGCTTTTTGGAGGTCTGTTACCTCCTGCTGAATGGCGAACTTCCCGACGCCACGCAGTTTGTCGATTTCGAAAAGACGATCACCTACCACACCATGCTGCATGCGCAGTTTGACCGCTTCTTCAGCGGCTTCAGGTCAGACGCTCACCCCATGGCGATCATGACCGGCGCGGTCGGCGCCCTATCAGCCTTCTACCACGACAGCATCAATGTGGACGATCCAGAGCAGCGCAAGATCTCCGCCCACCGCCTGATCGCCAAGATGCCGACGATCGCCGCGCGGGCCTACAAATACTCGATCGGCCAACCGTTTGTCACACCTCGCAACGACATGTCGTATGCGGAGAACTTCCTGCGCATGGCGTTCTCGGTGCCAGCCGAGGATTGGAAACCCCATCCGGTGCTCACCCGCGCCATGGACCGGATTTTCATCCTCCACGCCGACCACGAGCAGAACGCCTCGACCTCCACCGTGCGGCTTGCCGGCTCCTCGGGCGCCAATCCCTTCGCCTGCATCGCCGCGGGCATTGCCTGCCTGTGGGGCCCCAGCCACGGCGGCGCTAACGAAGAGGCGCTGATGATGCTGCACGAGATCGGCACGGTCGATAGAATTCCTGAATATATACAAGGGGTAAAGGATCGGAAATATCGCCTTATGGGCTTCGGTCACCGGGTCTATAAGAATTACGATCCCCGCGCGACCGTGATGCAGAAGACCTGCCATGAGGTGCTCAATGAGGTCGGCGACGCTGATGATCCCTTGCTGAAAGTGGCCCTCGAACTCGAAAAGATCGCGCTCAACGACCCATATTTTGTCGACCGCAAGCTGTTCCCCAACGTCGATTTCTATTCAGGGATCACGCTCAAGGCGATGGGCTTCCCCATGACCATGTTCACGGTGCTGTTCGCGCTGGCGCGGACGGTGGGCTGGATTAGTCAGTGGAAAGAAATGTTCGAGGATCCGCAACGCAAGATCGGTCGGCCGCGCCAACTCTACACCGGCCCGCTGCGGCGCGAATATGTGCCGCTGGAGGACCGGGGCTAGCCTCCAGCATCGTCGGATCGGCGCGGCGGCAAACATCGAACCACCTCGTCAGCGGCTGTTCCGATCGGGTCGTCTATGCCCCCGCGCATGATTTCCAAAGCCGCGAACTGCGCCGCGATCTGGCGCGCGCGAAGCGCCGGATCGTCGAGCCTCAGAGCCACGGCCTTGGCGAGCTTGGGGCCGGTACAGTCATATTGCACCAACTCCGGCGCCACGAAGTTATTGGCCGCGACGTTGAACAGTGTGATAAACCGTGTGCGGATCAAAAGCCGCACTATGGCGTAGGTAATAGCGCCCAATCGGTAGGTCACCACCATCGGCGCGCCACAGAGGGCCAGTTCGGTGGTCACCGTGCCGCTGCAGGCCAGAGCCACCGTCGCGACGCGCATGGCGCTCAAACGATCCACCTCTCCTTGAACAATGTGCACCGGGTGGGCCCAGGTTTTCACTCGGCCGATCGCCTCCGGCGCGACCGCGTCCGCCACGGCCACCAAAACCTTGAGGTTTGGCCACTCGCTTAGCAGTTCCTCGACAGCCGACTCGAACTTCGGCAGCAAGCGCTCGATCTCGCTTCGGCGGCTTCCGGGCAAAAGCAGCAGGACCGGCTCGTCCCCGGCTATATCTAGCCGGGCTCGCAAAGCGGCCGGATCGGCCGCGGAAAGATCGCGCGCCAGGGCCGGGTTGCCGACAAAGGCGACGGGCAGGCCAACGCGCTTAAAAAAAGGTCCATCAAAGACGTGTATGCTCAGCAGGCGATCGACCGCCCGAGCCAGGGTCTTCGCCCTGCCTGGCCTGGTCGCCCAGACCTGGGGCGCCACATATTTTATGATCGCAAGGTCGGGCATGACGCGGCGAAGCCGGCGCGCGACGCGCAGGTTGAAACCCCAGGAATCGATCAGCACGGCGACGTCCGGCCGCTCACGAACGGCAAGGTCGGCCGTTTCACGCACGCGCCGAAGCACGAGCGGATAGGCCCTGATCGCGTTGAAGACTCCCAGGATAGCCAGGGCGCCGATGTCAAATGGGCTGCGCACGCCTTCTTCGGCCATGCGCGGGCCGCCCACTCCGACAAATCGAGCGCCGGGGCCCAGCCGTCGGCGCAGCGCCGCCACAAGCCCCGCGCCCAGGACGTCTCCAGAGGGCTCGGCGGCGACGATCATCACGCACGGCTCGATCATCAGGGTCGCGGCACGCCAACGACGAAAAGTCCCAATCTGTCGGCGAGTTCCACAACGGCGTCACGGTCGATCACCAGAACCAAGCCCGCCTCTCCAGCGATACCGGCCAATCCAGCCTCGGCGGCCGCCTGGATCGTGGCCAGTCCGATGGTGGGAAGATCGATCCGCCTTTCTTGCGCCGGCTTGCAGGCCTTGGCGAGGACGCCGCGGGGCTGGCCGGGGGCGCCACGAATGGCCGGCGCCAGAGTGGCGATGCGCCGCAACATCGCGTCCGTCCCCTCTTGGGCTTCGAGCGCAAGGACCAGCCCCTCGCAACATACCGCACCCTGGCCGATATCCAGGCCGCCGATCATCTTGGCGACCATCATGGCTCTGTCGATATCCGCCCTGTGCTCCGGGCGCGGCGCGATGTTTCCCAAAGGGCCGGGCGGCAGCGTAAGGTCGCTCATGACTTCATGGGCGCCGACCACCTTGAACCCCTCCTGCTCGAACTGCCGTAGGAGGTAGGTGAGCAGGCCATCGTCCCCTCCCCTGGCGGCGGCGAGGGCGCCTGGCAGGGCGGCGAGCCCGCGCGCATCGGGCTTGAGTTCAAGAAGATTGGGCCGCGCGACCCTACCGGCGAAGCAGACCGCCTTGCAACCAGCCGATCTCAAGGTCGAAAAAGCCTTGCCGAGTTGGGCGAAACCAATCTCGCATCCGTCAAATGCTTCGAGAATTGGGTCGGCGAACCCGCTTACGCGCAAAACAAACACTGGCCTGCCGATCGACTGGCAATATCGGGCAAGGCTCACCGGCAGGAGACCGCTGCCCGCGATTAGCCCCAGCGTCTCCACCGCTTACGGTCAGATTTCCCGCTGCGGGGTGGTCAGCGGTCTGTTGGAATCGGCTCGGATGAAATCCACGATCTCCATCACCTCTTCCGATCCGGCATAGGCGGCGGCGGTGTCGTCCAGCCGTTCCTGGAACGTACCCTCTTCGGCGAAGAGCATCCGATAGGCGGCCCTCAGGGTATTTATCGCCTCGCGTGAAAAGCCGCGACGTTTCAGGCCCACGAGGTTGAGGCCTTCGAGGTGGGCGTGGTTGCCCCAGACATTGCCGAAGGGAATGACGTCATGATTGACGCCGGCCATGCCGCCGACGAAAGCATGACGTCCGATGCGCGTGTGCTGATGCACCGCCGACAGGCCACCCATGATGACGTGATCATCGACGACCACGTGACCGCCTAGCGTCGCGTTATTCGCCATGGTCACATGATCGCCGACGATGCAGTCGTGACCGATGTGGACCCCGACCATGAAGTAGCCGTCAGACCCCACTGTGGTTACCCCCCGACCGCCAGCCGTCCCGCAATGCATGGTCACCTGCTCACGAATTATGTTCCTTGAACCGATCACCAGACGCGTCGGCTCACCCTTGTGACCGGCGTGTTGCGGCGGCGCGCCCAGGCTGGCGAAGGGGTGAACGACACAGCCTTCGCCAAGTGTTGTGTGGCCATCGATCACAACGTGAGAACAGAGCTTCACATCGGCGGCCAACACCACGTTCGGCCCGACAATGCCGTAAGGTCCGATCTGCACGCTCTCGCAAAGCTCCGCTCGCTTGTCGATCAGGGCCGTGGGATGAATACGGCTCATTTACGGGTGTCGAAAAGCATGGCGGCGAACTCGCAGTCCGCGGCCAGCTTGTCGCCGACCATGCCCCGGCCGCGGAACTTCACCACATCGCCTCGCATCCTGACAACTTCGACTTCAAGCCGCAGAATGGCGCCGGGACGCACGGGATGGCGGAAACGGCATTTGTCTATCGACATGAACAGGATGATCTTGCCTTCCGGATCAACATCCCACGATCTCGACATGAGAAGACCGCCGGTTTGAGCCAGCGCCTCGACGACCAGGACCCCAGGCATCACCGGGTTTCCCGGAAAATGACCCTGAAAGAAGGGTTCGTTCATCGTGACGCACTTTATGCCGACCAACGATTTGTAAGGGTGAAAATCCTCGGCCCGATCGACGTAGAGGAAGGGCGGCCGGTGAGGGATCCGCCGCATGATTTCCTCGGTGTCGATCTCGCCGCCGATGCCCGACTCCGCCGCTGTCCCCGTCACGCCTAGGCTCCCGTCTCTTTACGCGCGGCCGCCATCTTTGACAGCCACGCGGTCTCGCGCATCCACTGTCTTATCGGGCGGGCGGGCGTTCCACCCCACGTCTCGCCGGGAGGCACGTCTCTCATCAATCCACCGCTAGCGGCGATCCTTGCTCCGGCCCCGATCGTTAAATGATCCGCGATTCCCGCCCGACCCCCAAATTGGCACCCATCGCCGACGACCACACTGCCGGAAATACCGGTGAAGGACGCAAGCAGACAATTCCGTCCAAGAACCACGCTGTGGCCAATCTGAACCAGATTATCGATCTTGGTGTTTTCGCCGATGATGGTGTCGCCGTGAGCGCCGCGATCGATGCAAGAATTAGATCCGATCGTGACTCCGTCCTGAATGATGACGCGGCCCAGTTGTGGCACATCGATCACTCCCCGTGGCCCCGCCGTGGCCCCAAATCCGGCCTCGCCGATAACCACGCCGGCATGAATGCGAACCCGATCACCGACCAGTGCGAAGCCGATGATGGCGTTTGCGCCCACATAACTGTCTCGGCCTATGGCGACTCCGGGCCCAACGACGGCCCCTGGCGCCAGGTAAGCGCCGGCGCCGATCTTGGCGCCCTGGCCAACGGTGACACCGGGCCCCAAAACGACGCCCTCCTCCAACTCCGCGCTGGGGTGCACCGCGGGCGCCCCGCTTTCATGACGGATCGGGCGATGGAGTCTCTCCGCCGCAAGCACATAGGCCGCCTGAGGCGATGCGACACGCAGAATGGCGCAGCTTCTTGGCGGCTTTCCCACCTCTGCTTCCATGAGAAAACAGGCGCCGGCCGACGTCGAAGAGAGCGCCTGTGCGTGACGCCGATCGCTCAAATAGGTCACGCTGCTGGCGTCAGCGCCAGTGAGCGACCCCACGCCTTGAATCACAAGCGTTGGCTCGGCGCCGACCTCCATGGACGCGTTTGTGAGACGCGCCAACTCCTCCAGGGTAGCCGGTGCGAGCGTTTCATAAAACCGTGGATCGGGGCCCATCGACGACGCCGCGACCCCGCCATCAACGGCCAGTTGAAGAGGCGGCCGTATCGAGATGCTCACGGTCGAACGCGAATTGCTGGATGCGTGCGTTCAGTCCTGCAACGGCCTGGGTCGTGATGTCCATGTCCGGGCTTCCGATCATCACCGAGCCCTTATCGATCAGAATGCTGCAATGCTTTTGTTGATAAAGCTGGCGGGCGATCGGATCGAGTTCCTGGGCGATGCGATTGAGCGCCTTCTGCTCAGTGGCCTGCACCTCCTTTTGGCGAAGGTCGGCCTTTTGCCGTAGGGCGTTCACGCGGGTTTCCAGGGCCGCGGCGCGAGATTGGAAGGTCGCCGAATCAAGCGATGCACGGGCGGCCTGAAGCGCGCGGCTGTCATTGCTGATCGCCGTGTCCTCGGGCTGAAGTTCCGCCTTCACCTGTGCGACGATCTGATTCATCCGCGAACTCACATATTGACCGACGGTCGAGGTGCTGATCGCTTGGTTGACCGAAAGGATACACATGCCCGGAATCGTGGGGCCCTGGATCAGCGGTGGCTGAGCCGCCGATGTCTGTGCAGTCGCCGAGGATGCCAAGACAACGACCGCGATCAAGCTCGACGCGCCCGACACCAAAAATTTATTATTCATAATATTCAGAACCTTGTTGAAGTGGAAAAGCGAAACAATTCTGTTTTATCGTAATAATCTTTTCTGATGATTTGACTGAAATCAAATCTCAGCGGTCCCATCGGTGATTTCCAAAAAACACTCAACCCAGCAGACATCCTAAAACCAAGATCATCTTCCACAGTCGGGATCGGTTGATTGGTGTATGGATCGATCGTATCCGCCTTATCCAACAAACCTAGTGTGCCAAAATCTGTAAACAGTGCGGTCTTGATTCCATATTGCTCGGGCAGGTAGTTCGGAATCGTCATTTCCATGGTGCCGATGGCATAGAGTTTCCCACCCAAGGCGTCGCCGTATTGGACGTCCCGGGGACCGATCCCGGCGATCTGAAAGCCGCGAAACGTGTCACCACCTTCATAGAATCGGTCGGAGATGCGAATGGTGTTGCCGTTCCAACCATCAATATAGCCGGCCGATGCGGTGAAACTGAAGATGTAGTTTTTGGTTAGGCCATGATACCAACCGCCCCGCAAATCGTTTCGCAGATAGTGGACGGTCCCGCCGAAGCCGGCGACATCCTGGGAAAAGCTCAAATTGTATCCCCGAGTCGGGAGAACTGAATCGTTCCGACGGTCGTAACCAAGCGTATAGCCGACAAGCGAGGTAAGATAGTTGCCCGTCTGTTCGCACAACACGAGGGAAACGGTGTTCTCGCCTGGCACGCATTCAGACTCTGGCACGATGACGTCATCGGTTCGCAGTGTATAACGGGTCGTGAGAAGAGCGTTCGGCGCCAAGGGAAAGGCCAAGCGAACTGTACCGCCGGCGGACGTCGTGTTGTAGGATCCATATTGTTCGAAGTTATACCGATAAGCGTATAAATCCCAACCTGCCGACAGATTGCGATCCAAGAAGTGCGGTTCGGTGAAGGAAAGGTCAACTTGCTGGCGCAAAGTGCCTACGGATATTCTGAGGGCCAGGTTCTGACCGCGCCCGCGGAAATTAGATTGGCTGATGCCTATGTCACCGACGAGCTTGTCGACCGAACTATAGCCAGCGCTAAAGGAAAGCTGACCCGTTGGTTGCTCAGTCACCTTGACAAGGAGATTCGTTCGGTCGGGCGACGACCCCGGTGTGTTTGTGATATCGACGTCTTTAAAGAATCCTAGAGACTTGACCGAATTCTTTGAGCGATCGACGAGAGCGCGGTTGTAAGCA
>Ga0181519_10000502_pt1 | contig 35970 bp, 38 predicted proteins | sample PEATcosm2014_Bin_26_FD_121102 | JGI IMG/M metagenome (GOLD analysis project Ga0181519, IMG submission 121102) | Peatland microbial communities from MTU Mesocosm Facility, Houghton, MI, USA - PEATcosm2014_Bin02_10_metaG | ecosystem: Environmental > Terrestrial > Soil > Wetlands > Peat | place...
CAGCGATGCGCTCCGGATTGGGCCCGGAGGCGCGCATCGGGCCTCGAGGCTGGAGGCGATGCGGAGACCCATCATCGTGAGGCTGGATCGAGCGCAGCGTGCGCCGCGAGGCGCTGTGCGGCGCGTTTCGGAAGCGGGCTGGGGGGATTGCTGGTGCGGGGAGCGTTTTCGACTTACAGTTACGGGCACGAGTGACTGGGTTGCCGAGGACGGCGGTACTGGGCCTGATCGACCAGTGCCTCCGGCCGCTGTTCGGTCCCAAGAGTCACCATGGCGGTTGGTGGGGGTGCTTGGTCCCTCTTGCACCCCCACTGACGCCACAGTCCGCGTGCGTCCGGGTTGCCTGCAACACTGCATTCGTGGAGCAACCGGTGGCACAGGGGCTCCCGGCGCGACACCTGCGCCGCGGGCGCCAGCTGGAGGTCGCGACGCTCCTGTGGAACTGCGCAGGGGTCGTCGTGCTCGCGTTCGCAGCGGCAGCTGCCCGATCCGTCGCGCTGGCTGGCTTCGGCTTGGACAGCCTGATCGAAATCGGAGCATCCGGTGTCGTCCTCTGGGAGCTGGCGGACGCGTCGCGCGAGCGTCAGCACAGGGCGATGCGCATGATCGGCATCGCCTTCATCCTCCTCTCCCTCTACCTCGCTGCACAGAGCACAATCGTGCTCATCCTCGGATTCCGACCGCACCACAGCCCGCTCGGCATCGCATGGACCGCGGCAACGGCCGTTGTGATGCTCCTACTCGCCCGGGGGAAGGCGACGACAGGTGCGGCCCTCGGCAACCAGGTCCTCCTGACCGAAGGACGCATCACATTCATCGATGCGATCCTGGCGTCCGCAGTCCTCTCGGGGCTCCTGCTCAACTCCCTGCTCGGCTGGTGGTGGGCAGACCCGGCGGCTGGGTACGTCCTCCTCTACTACTCGGTCCGAGAGGCTCGCGCGTCGTTCGCTGACTGATCCCTTCGTGCCGACGCCTTCATGGTGCGGCGAGGAGGAGGTCTCTGCGCGGCGCGGCGAGGCTCATCGTCGCCGTCTAGGTTGAGCCTCCTCACGCCATGGACGACGAGCCGCAACACGCCGCACAGGTCCCCCTGCGGACGATCCTTCGCGAATGGACCCGCCTCGGCTGCACCGGGTTCGGCGGACCGCCGACCCACATCAGCATGCTTCGGCGGATGTGCGTCGATGAGCGGGGGTGGATCACCGAGCAGGACTTCGAGGACGGGATCGCGACCACGAACCTCCTTCCAGGTCCGGCATCAACGCAACTCGCCATCTACTGCGCATGGCGCCTGCGAGGTCCCGTTGGCGCCATCATCGGCGGACTCTGCTTCATCGTTCCCGGGCTGGCGCTCATCCTCGTCCTGTCGGCTGTCTTCCTTGCGGCCAATCCCCCCACATGGGTGCTCGGCGCCGCAGCGGGGGCCGGTGCCGCGGTGCCGGCTGTGGCACTCAGTGCCTCCTGGCAGCTGGTCCCAGGAAGCCGAAAGCGAATCGGAGCGCGTCTCGCCGATCGGCGGCGTTGGTTCGCATATGCCGCGATCGGCGCGGCCGCCGCCGCGACGATCGGCGCGTTCCTGGTCTTGGTGATCGTCGCGTGCGGCGCCGTCGAGATCCTGGTGCGCACACGCGGCCGGGCAGCGCCACCGCGGGCGCTCGCAAGCTTCTGGCCGGGGCCGATGCTGGCGCTCGTCGTGACCGGGGGGCTCGGGGGCCTGTCCTGGGTGGCCCTGAAGGTCGGGGCGCTGTCCTACGGCGGCGGGTTCGTGATCGTCCCGCTGATGCAGCACGACGCAGTCGTCACCTATCACTGGATGACCGGGGCCCAGTTCCTCAACGCGGTCGCCCTGGGCCAGATCACGCCGGGCCCGGTCGTCCAGACCGTCGCGGTAGTCGGCTACGCGGCGGGCGGCGTCGCTGGAGGCCTGCTTGCGGCCTGCATCGCCTTCGCGCCGTCCTTCGTCTTCATCCTCGCCGGCGCACCCCACTTCGACCGGATTCGCGCCAACGCCCGGGTCCAGGCCTTCCTCACCGGCGCCGGACCGGCAGTCATCGGCGCGATCGCGGGCTCGGCGATCCCCCTCGGACTCGACCTGCACCTGTACTGGCAAGTGCCAGTGCTCGTTGCAGCCGCGCTCTGGCTGCTCGTTGCTCGACGCGGAGTGGTCACGTGCCTGCTCGCTGCCGGCGCCATCGGCGTCGTCCTCGCGCTCGCAGGGGTCCGGGTCTGACGGCACGGGCGTCGTCTCGGGACCGACCAATGCACCGCTCCTGCAGGTCATGCGCGTATCTTTGGCTGGCCGCAGCGCCAGATTTCGAACCGGAGGGAGCAGCGTGACGAGCCGTTTCGATCGCGCATTCCCGGAGCCGCTCCTGGCGAAGGTGCCCGAGGTCACCCTCCTCTTCTGGGTGATCAAGATCCTGACGACCGCGGCAGGCGAGGCGACCTCGGACTTCTACGCGGCGCACAACCACCTCGCCGGGGGCGTGGTGGAGCTCAGCCTCATGGGTGTGGCGCTGCTCATCCAGTTCCGCTGTCGGCGGTACTACGCGCCGGCGTACTGGTTCCTCGCCCTCGCGATCGCGATCGCAGGCACGGGGGTCTCCGACGTCATGCACCTGACCTTCGGCATCCCCTACGCCGGCACGACGATCCTCTGGTCGATCGTGCTCGCGGCCGTCTTCTGGGCGTGGGACCGCGCGGAGGGAACGCTCTCGATCCACAGCATCGTCACGCGCCGCCGCGAGACGTTCTACTGGGCAGTCGTCTTCGCGACCTTCGCGCTGGGGACGGCCGCCGGGGATTACACGGCGGTCGTGCTCCACCTCGGCTACCTGGGCTCGGCGTTCCTGTTCGCGGTGATCATCATGATCCCTGCGATCGCGTGGCGGTTCTTCGGCCTGAACGAGGTCGTCGCGTTCTGGTTCGCCTACGTGGTGACGAGGCCCCTGGGCGCCTCGCTCGCCGACTGGGCCAGCAAGCCGCACGAGCTCAGCGGGGCGAACTTCGGGAACGCGCAGACGGCGGCGGTGCTGATCGTGCTGATCGTGCTCCTGGTCGCGTACTGCACGCTGGCCCGCAACGACATCCAGCGTCCGCACCCATCCGAGCCGAGCGCACCATGATGCCGCTGGGCGCCGAGGGCCGTCAGGGACCGACGTCCAGGACCCGCAGCTCCGCGCGGTACCGCTCGGCGTTCTTCACATAGTTCGCCGCGGAGATCCGGATCAGCTCCGCATTGGACCGTGCGTAGTGGATCTTCGCCGGAACGCCGATCGCGAGGGCGCCCGGCGGCACCTCGAGCTTGTTCGGCACGACGGCGTTTGCCCCTACCGTCGCCCCGGTGCCGACCACCGCCTGGTGCAGGATCGTGGACCCCGAGCCTGCGAGCGACTCATCCTCGAGCGTGCAGCCCTCCAGGTGCGCGAGGTGCCCCACCACGCACCGCGAACCGATGATGGTCGGGAACATCGGGACGGCGTGCACCACGGTGCCGTCCTGGATGCTCGTCTCCTCGCCGATCATGATCGTCCCGTAGTCGCCCCGGAGCACCGCACAGGGCCATATGGACGACCGCGCACCGATGGTCACATCGCCGATCACCACGGCTTCGGGATGGACGAAGGCGCTGGGATCGATGCGGGGCTCGACGGAACCGAGGGCGTAGACCGGCACGGGGCGACGTTACGCGATGGCGCGTCGTTTCGGTCGCGTGGACAGTCACCCCCGTTGCCGGGTGGCCTCAGGCGTGGTGGCTCAGCCACTGGACGCCCTGGACCGTGCGCCAGATGAGGTAGATCACAGTCGCGGCCACGAGGAACTTGAAGCGCAGCGAGATGGGCTTGCGCTCCGGCTCGGCGAGCTCCGTCCCGCAGGTCGGGCAGGCGCCCTCCACGAGCGCGTCATCACCGACGAGCCGGTCGCACTGGTCGCACCACGGCACGTCAGCCGATCCTGATGCGGATCCTGAGTGGTGTGGATCCGAGGTCGAAGCGTTCGCGCAACCCCCGTTCGACATAGCGCATGTACGGCTGGGAGAGCCTCGCCGAGCAGAAGAGCGTGAACGTGGGAGGGTCCGTGGCTCCCTGGACCGCGTAGCGGATCCTCGCACCCGGCGCGGCGTGGTGCTCCTGAATGTCGCGGATCGCACGGTTGAGCGGGCCTGTCGGAATGCGGCGGTGGTAGTCCTCGGCCGCCCCGGTGAGCGCAGGGAAGACGCGATGGACGCCAAGGCCTGTGGCCGCCGCGACCTTGAGGACCGGGGCGTCACCGAGGAACGCGAGCCGGTCCCCCACCGACGCCAGCACGTCGGTGCGGTCGTCAGTCGCGATCAGGTCCCACTTGTTGAGGACGACAACGGCCGGGCACCCCGCGGCGGCGATGCGCTCGGCGAGTCGCTGGTCCTGCGCCGTCGCACCGACTGTCGCATCGATGACAAGGAGCGCGATGTCGGCGCCGTCGAGCGCCTCCAGGCTGCGAAGGACCGCGTAGGTCTCGAGGCCGGCCTCGGTCTTCGCCCTGCGGCGCATTCCCGCCGTGTCGATGAAGCAGATGGGCCCGGTCGGCGTCTCGATGACCGTGTCGACCGCGTCGCGGGTGGTGCCGGGCAGGTCGTGCACGACGCTCCGGTCGTCTCCGATGAGCTTGTTGAAGAGCGTGGACTTGCCCACGTTGGGGCGGCCGACGAGCGCAACGCGCAGCGGACCGTCGGGCTCGGGACCGGATGCACCGCCCCCCGTCGCGTCGGGGGGCGAGAGCCGAGCCACGATCTCGTCGAGGAGATCGCCGGCGCGCCTGCCGTGCAGGGCGCTGACTGCAATGGGCTCACCGAGCCCGAGGGACACGAAGTCCCAGGTGGCGGCCTCGCGGGACTCGTCGTCCACCTTGTTCACCACGAGCAGCGTGGGGCGGCCGGTGCGCTGGACCCAGCGCGCCGCGTCGAGGTCCGACTCGGTCACTCCGACGGTCACATCGACCACGAAGATCACGAGATCCGCGTCGACGAGCGCGCGCTCGCTCTGCTCGGAGACCTTCGCGTCGAGATCGCTGCCCCCCGGGATCCAGCCTCCGGTGTCGACGATCTCGAAGGCGACCCCCGTCCACTCCGCCTGGACGACCTTGCGGTCGCGGGTGACCCCGGCCTGCTCCTCGACGACGGTCACCCGTCGTCCGACGAGCCGGTTCACCAGGGCTGATTTACCGACATTGGGGCGGCCCGCGACGACGACACGGGGAAGGGACATGCCTGCACGCTACCGGTGCGTCGTCAGGGCCTCGAGTTCGCGACGCAGGGCGGCCCCCTCGGTGGGCACCGCCCGGACGTCCCCGTTCAGCGCGTCGAGGGACATCCCGTCGAGGAACAGGCCGTTGGTCAGGCACGACTCGGGCAGCAGGTACGTCGCATCCCCGCCGTCTTCGCGCAGGACCCGCGCGACGTCCGCTCCGCAGAGGAGGCCCGCGACCCCGATGTTCCCCCCGAAGAACCGGTTCTCCACCGCGAGGACCTCGATGTCCGCGAGGTTGGTGCGGCTGATCAGGGCATCAAGCAGGGGTCGCGCGTAGGTCCCGGTCATGACCACGACACGTCCGGGGGCCGCGGACTCGTCGGGCGGCGCGACGCCATGCGGCGCGCGGTACCCGACGGCGGGGGCGCCGTCGACGGACTGGAAGAACCCAGGCCGGATCGCCAGGGTCCGCCTCCGCCGCAGGAAGTCGGCCTCGAACGTGGCCCACAGGCCGATCCCGTTCTCCGCCTGGTCGAGGTTGTCGTAGTCGGCGACACCTGGCAGCGCGCGGCCCGCGACGAGGTAGAGCTCGTCGGCCGCGTGCACGAGGCGCCTGCCGACGGCCTCGACGAAGAGGTCCTGGTACGCCTCGACGAGGTCGATTGCCGCCGACGCCTCTTCGCCGGTGTGCGCGCGCAGGTCGGCCTCGTTCGAGAAGTCGCTGAGCCCGAGCGGCACGACGCCGAGCGTTGCGAGCGCGCTGTATCGGTCGAGCACGTCGCACAGCGTCCGCTCCAGTGCCGGGCCATCGTTGATCCCCGGGCAGAGCACCACCTGGCCGTGCACCTCGATCCCGGCGTCGAGCAGCACCTCGAGCCACCGCAGGCTCGTCGCGCCCCTCGGGTTCCGAAGCATCCGCGCGCGCAGCTCGGGATCCGTGGCGTGGATCGACACGTACAGGGGGCTGAGCCGTTCAGTGACGACCCGTTCGATGTCGAGCTCGGTGAACCGGGTGAGGGTGGTGAAGTTCCCGTAGAGGAAACTCAGGCGGTAGTCGTCGTCCTTCACGTAGAGGCTGCGGCGCATCCCCTTGGGGAGCTGGTAGATGAAGCAGAAGGGGCAGTGATTGTCGCAGGTCCGGACGCGATCGAACACCGCGGAGGACACGAACACGCCGAGGGGCTCGCCCGCGCCCTTGCGGATCTCGACGGTGCGACGGTCGCCACGCTCGTCGGCGACCACGAGCTCCAGGTGGGCCCCGTCGGTCATCTGCTGGTACTCGATGACATCGGTCGGCTGCTGGCCGTTGATCGACGCGAGCCGCTCCCCCACGGCGATGCCCGCGCGGTGCGCCGGGGAGCCCTCCACGACGTCGGTGACGGTCGGCAGTTCCACGCCGGGAGCCTAGGAGCCCCTCGACGTCCCTCCCCGGTAGCCTGCAGCCGTGGCGGTCGACAAGGTGCTGCTGGCCTCGCCCCGGGGCTTCTGTGCGGGCGTCGAGAAGGCCATCAAGGCCCTCGACTGGATGGTCACGGTCTTCGAGCCGCCCGTCTACTGCTACCACGAGATCGTCCACAACCGGCACGTCGTGGAGCACTTCTTGGAGCGTGGCGTGCTGTTCATCGACGACGTCGCCGACGTGCCCGAGGGCGCGCCGCTGATGCTCAGCGCCCACGGGTCGCCCCCCGAGGTCGTGGACCGCGCCCGCGCGAACGGGGGTGTCGTCGTCGACGCGGTGTGCCCGCTCGTGACCAAGGTCCATCACGAGCTGAAGGTGCGGGCTCGCAAGGGCTACACCGTCCTGTACGTGGGCCACGCGGGCCACGAGGAGGCGGTGGGGACCATGGCCGTCGCCCCGGCGTCCGTCCACCTGATCGAGCGGACCGAGGACCTCGATGCCATCGACCCCGCCTCGTCGCCCTTCGCCCTGCTCTCCCAGACGACCCTCAGCTTCGACGAGTGGGCGGACCTGAAGGAGCACGCGATCGAGCGGTTCCCGGACCTGTGGATGCCCAACCGCTCGGACCTGTGCTTCGCAACGACCAACCGCCAGAGCGCGCTGCGAGAGATCGCCGAGATCGCCGACGCCGTCGTGGTGATCGGCTCGGCCAACTCGTCCAACACCGTCGCGCTCACCGAGGTGGCGCGTGCCTCGGGCTGTGACCGCGTCTACCGCGTGAACAGCGCCCAGGAGCTCCCGGGAGGCCTCGGTGGCGTCGTCGGAGTCACCGCCGGCGCGTCGGCACCCGACGCGCTCGTCGCCGAGGTCATCGAGGCCCTGGCCCCATCGCGCGGCGTCGAGACGATGGTCGTGACCGAGGAGGACGAGTACTTCCCCCCTCCCCCCGAGCTCCGCGAGCTGCTCAGGGCGGTCGCCCTGGCCCTCGGGGTCCTCTGCGACGTCCCTGAAGCGCCGGGTGACCCGGTGGCGGATGATCGCGAGACGGAGGCCTCCACCGTGCTCACCGGGACGGCGGCGGTGCCCTGACGCGTGGGGGCTCCCCCGCGTGCGAGAATGTCGCGCGCGTCCCGCGGGGGCGCGTGCCGTCTGCCCGCCACCGTGACCGAGAGGATCCCATGAGTTCGAAGGCGACCAGCCTCCAGGCGCGACGGGTTGCCTCGTTGCGGCATCACGTCATCACCGAGGCGCTCGCGGCCTTCGACGCGCAGGAGCCCAACTTCGCACCCAGCGAGGCGGTCGTGCTCGTCTGTGCCTACGAGGAGGAGGGGGCGATCGGCGAGGTCCTGGCCAAGATCCCCGAGACCGCCTGCGGCGTCGCACTCACGACGGTGGTCATCGTGGACGGGGGCGACGACCGGACCGCTGAGATCTCGGCGAAGGCCGGCGCCAAGTGCATCGTGTTCCCGGTCAACCTCGGCCACGGGGTCGCTCTGCAGGTCGGCTACCGCTTCTGCATTGACCACGGCGCCAAGTACTGCGTGACGATCGACGCGGACGGCCAGAACGACCCCGACGAGATCCCGGTCATGCTCGCGCCACTGATCGAGGACGAGGCGGATTTCGTCGTCGCGTCGCGGCGGCTCGGCGTCGACACCACGACCGACAAGTTCCGCAAGAGCGGCGTCGTTTTCTTCTCGACCATGATGAACCTGATGACCGGCGCGCACCTCACCGACACCTCGAACGGCTACCGGGCGCTGCGCGTCTCGATGCTGGCCGACGTCCTCGACCGGCTCGAGCAGGAGCAGTACCAGACCGCCGAGCTGCTCATCACGTGCCTCAAGCGCGGATGGCGCGTCACCGAGCGCCCGACCGTCTGGTACCCGCGCCAGGCGGGGACCACCAAGAAGGGCTCGAACTGGCTCTTCGGGTTCCGCTACCTGAACGTGGTGATCAGGACGTGGTGGCGGGAGCGCTAAGCCTTCCGCACGCCTGGTCGTAGACCGCCTGGAGCGAGCGACGGAGCTCCTCGGTCGTCTCGCGCAGCCTGCTTCTCGGCACGCGACCCGCATCGCCGCCCGTCGGCGGCGGCACCGGGGCGCCGATCACGATCCTGACCTTCACCGGACGGGGGAGCTTCTTTCCCTTCGGCATCGCCCGGTCGGTCCCCCCGATCCCGACGGGGACGATCGGAGCGCCGGTGCGCGCCGCGAGGAATGCGGCGCCCTCGAGGAGCGTGCCGACGATCGGCCCCTCCTGGCGCGTGCCCTCGGGGAAGAGCACGAGCGGCTCGCCGGCTCGCAGGACCGATTCCGCATGCACGAGAGCGGCGCGGTCGGCGGTGCCACGGTGGACTGGGAATGCGCCCATCGTGGAGATGAAGCGGCCGAGCGGCTTGAAGTCCCAGAGGGAGTCCTTCGCGATGAAGAACGTCTTGCGCGGCGTCACGTAGATGGCGAGTGCGAAATCCACATTCGACCGGTGGATGGGCGCGATGATGAAAGGTCCTGTCGTCGGCACGAGCTCGGCGCCCGTGACCTCGGGCCGGAAGCAGCAGGCCCACGTGGTGTGCACGAGCCCGCGGAACGCCCGGTAGCCGAGCGTCCTCGACGGGTCGGGCACGAAGTCGTCGCCTACAGCCACGACAGGACCTCGGTGACGATCTCGTCGGCGGGCCGGTGGGTGGTGTCGAGCACATGGGCGTCGTCGGCCGCGACGAGCGGGGAGGCGGAGCGGCTCGAATCGAGCTCGTCCCTCCGCGTCACGCTCCCGGGCTCCTCCTCGGCTCGGCGCCGCTGGCGCTCCTCGTCCGAGGCCGTGAGGAAGACCTTCACCCGCGCATCGGGGAAGACGACGGTCCCGATGTCGCGACCCTCGACCACGCCCCCGCCCCGCGCCGCGACCCACCCACGCTGGCGCTCGACGAGTGCGGTGCGCACGGCGCGGTGCGCACTCACGACGGAGACGGCGCGGTTTACCGGATCGCTTCGAAGCTCATCGGTGAGATCGACGCCCCCGGACACGACGCGGTCCCCGAGCTCGAGGTCGGACCCGCGCGCCAGGAGCGCGATCGAATCGGCATCCGCCGGATCGATGCCGCCACGCAGGGCAAGCACGGTCACGGCGCGGTACATCGAGCCCGTGTCGAGGACCTGGAGACCCAGCCGCTCCGCGAGGAGCCTCGCCACGGTGGACTTTCCAGAGCCCGCGGGTCCGTCGATCGCGACGATCAGTCCCTCGGTCATCGCAGCGATGCTAGGTCCGAGAGGAAGCCCGGATAGCTGGTGGCGACCCCGGCGAAGCCATCGACCACGGCTCCGGAGCCGACCGCTGCGGCGATCGAGGCTGCCATCGCCATGCGATGGTCGCCCTCGGCGTCATACTCGAACCGGCGGAATCTCGATGCGGATCCGAGTCCCTCGATGACCAGGTCGTCACCCTCGATGGACGCCGAGGCTCCGAGCGAACGCACGAGGCGAGCGGTCGCGGCGAGACGGTCGGACTCCTTCAGGCGCAGCTCGCCGACATCGACGAAGGTCGTGGCGCCGCTGGCTGCCGCCGCGGCGACCGCGAGGATCGGCACCTCGTCAAGGGATGGGATCTCCGAGGCCTGGACCCGCGTCGCGATGAGCGAGGCGGACGATGCCAAGAGGTCGCCCGCCCCCGCCCGGCGCACGCGGGTCACCACGTGCCCGCCCATGCGCTCGAGGACCCTGACGAACCCGATCCGCTCCTCGCCCACGTAGACGTCGCGGACCTCGACCTCGCCGGCTGCGGCCAGGATGGCCGCGACGACGAAGAAGGCCGCCTGGGAGGGGTCGCCGGGAACCAACCAGTCGACCGCCTCGAGCTCGGACGGCCAGATCGTGATGTGGCGCCCGTCGGGCCGCGACGCGACTTCGATGCGGGCCTTCGCCGCATGGAGCATCTCTTCGGTGTGGGTCCGCGTCGCGACAGGCTCGACGACCGTCGTCGGGCCGTCAGCCGTGAGGCCCGCGAGCAGGACCGAGGACTTCACCTGGGAGCTGGGCACGGGGAGCTCGTACCGGATCGCCCGCAGGATGCCGCCGTGCACCTCGAGCGGGGGCGTGCAGCGATCACCGACACCGAGCACCGTCGCGCCCATCGAACGAAGCGGCAGCGCCACCCTGTCCATGGGTCGACGTCGCAGCGAGTCGTCGCCGTCAAGCCGGTGGGCACCGTCGATGCCGGCCACGACCCCGGCCAGCAGTCGCATGGTCGTCCCTGAGTTCCCGCAGCCGAGCACCTCGTCGACGGCGTGGAGGCGGTCCCGCCCGCCCGTGACGACGATTGCACCCGTGTCCGCCTGGTCCACCAGCGCGCCGAGGCTCGCGACGCACGCGCGGGTTCGGGCGACGTCCTCGCCGTTGGACAGTCCCCGGATCGACGATGTGCCCTCCGCGAGTGCGGCGAGAAGCAGCGAGCGGTGCGAGATCGACTTGTCCCCCGGGGTCCGCACGACCCCCGCGATCGTCATGCCAGCGGCGACCTCCACGATGCCAGGGGCCTGTTCGATCGGCGTCACAGCGCCTCCACCGACGAGCGAAGACCCCGGGCCTCGAGCACCGCGGCCAGCTCGCGGGCACCATCGACGTCGAGCACCAAGATGAGAACGCCGGATGTTCCCTCCTGGGAGTGGGCGATCTCCACGTCGTAGATGTTGAGGTTGGCCGCGCTGGCTGCGGCCGTGACCTCCGCGAGGATCCCGGGACGGTCGGGAACGGGAACGCGGAGCTGGGCGAGAAGCGAAGCGTCGGGCGTGGACGAGGGCAGGTTGCGCCTCGCGATGCTGGCCGACGAGAGCTCTGAGAGGATCGTCGAGCGGTCCTTGCCGGCGATGGCCGCTTCGAGCCGGGCGAGCCTGCCACGCAGTGCGGCGAGTCCGGCGAGGATCGCGTCTCGGTTGTCAATGCACACGTCGGGCCAGATGGCCGGATGGCCCGCAGCCACCCGCGTCATGTCACGGAAGCCTCCCGCTGCGAGCCGCAGTAGGGCAGTGTCGCTCTCCGCGACGAGCGCGGCCTCGTTCATCATCGCGCCCGCGACGAGGTGGGGGACGTGGCTCACCATCGCGACGAGCCGATCGTGGTCGGCAGCGGTGAGGGCGAGCGCGGTCGCGCCGAGGTCCCGGATCGCATCCAACACCACGGCGTAGCTGGCGGGCGTGGTCGCCGAGGTCGGCGTGAGGACCCAGGTCGCGCCGACGAAGAGGTCGCCGCGCGCGCCGCGCAGGCCCGCCTGCTCCGACCCCGCCATCGGGTGCCCGCCGATGAACCGCGGATCCGACAGTGCCTCGACGATGCGCTCCTTCACGCCGGCCACGTCGGTGACCACCACGTCCGCCGACGCGTGGGCGAGCACGTCGCGCGCGATGCCGGTCACCTGCGCGGAGGGCACCGCGATCACGACGAGGGACACGTCGTCTGCCACCTCGCTGCCCTCGACGGCGCCGATCTCCGCCGCAAGCACGGCGACCTCGGGATCGAGGTCGCTCCCGGTGACCGTCCAGCCCGCCGCGCGAAGCCCGAGGGCGACGGAGCCCCCGATCAGCCCGAGCCCGACGACGTGCGCGCGGCGCGGGCCGTCAGTCCGGGAGGTCATCTCGGAGCCCTTTGGCCCCGTGGAGGTAGATGTGGTGGAGATCGGCACGCGACCGTGGCGTCTCGAGGTGCGCGAGGACGCGGATGCACAGCGGCATGGCACCCTCGACGTCGATCTCGCTCGCGCACAGGAGCGGGACGGCACCCAGCCCGATCTCGCGCGCGGCCGTGGCGGGGAACATCGCGTGGATGTCCGGCGTCGCGGTCAGCACCACGGAGATGAGGTCGTCGACCTCGACGCCGTTGCGGTCGAGCATTGCCCCGAGCAGCTCGGCGGTCCGCTCGCTGATCTGCGCCGCGGTGTCCTCGTCGACCGTGGTCGCCCCCCTGATGGCCCGGACCGCGTTCGTCATGCGCGAAGCGTAACCAATCCCCTGCCGGTCACCGATCGGGGCGCCTGGCGGATCAGGGGAGCTTCGGCTCGGCGCCGACCGCGGCCTCGCCGAGCCTGCGGACCTCGGCGTTCGTGAGCTCGCGGTAGGTGCCCGGTGCCAGCGTCGTGTCGGCCACGGGACCGATGCGCGTGCGGACCAGGCGGATGACCTCGTGGCCGACGGCTGCGCACATGCGGCGGACCTGGCGGTTCTTGCCCTCGTGGATCGCGATGCGCAGAAGGCCGGGCTCGACCCGGCTGACGCGCGCCGGCGCCGTCATGCCGTCCTCGAGCAGGACGCCTTCGCGCAGCCGGCGGATCGCAGCGGGGGACGGATCCCCGTGGACCTGGGCGAGGTACTCCTTCAAGACGCCGTGCGATGGATGGCTGAGCAGGTGGGCCAGGTCCCCGTCGTTGGTGAGGATCAGCAACCCCTCGGTTGCGAGGTCGAGCCGACCCACCGCGAAGACGCGGGGCTCGTCCGGCACGAGCGAGACGACCGTGGTTCGACCCTGCGGGTCGTCTGCCGTCGTGATCACCCCCGCGGGCTTGTTCAGCAGGTAGTAGACGTGGCCGGGCGCTGTCGGTGCTGGAGCACCGTCGACCGCCACGTGCGCGGATTCGGGATCCACCCGTCGCCCCAGCCGGGCGACCTCGCCGTCAACGGTCACCCTGCCCGCCTCGATGAGCAGCTCGCAGCGGCGCCGTGACCCGTAGCCGGCGCGGGAGAGCACCTTCTGCAGCCGCTCCCCCGACGCGGGCTCGGTCTCGATCACGTAGCGGCGCGCTCGGCGAGCTCGGTGGCGAGGGTCCGCGCCTCGGCGACGTCGGCCAGGAACTCCTCGATGGGCGCGAGCTCCGCGATCGAGCTCAGGCCCAGCCGGTCGAGGAAGAGGTCCGACGTGCCGTAGAGGATCGGCTGGCCGGGTCCCTCGGCGCGCCCGACCGCCTCGATGTAACCGCGCTGCTCCAGGAGCCGCACGACGCCGTCGACGTTGACGCCCCGCAGGGCGCCGATCTGCGCGCGGGACACCGGCTGTCGGTATGCGACGATCGCCAGGGTCTCGAGGGCCGCCGTGGACAGCCTGTGGGAGACGTCGCGGTTGGCGAACCGCTGGACATGCTCGTGCGCATCGGGATGCGTCACGATGCGCCAGCCCGAGGCCGTCTCGCTCAGCTGGAAGCCACGCCGGGTCGCGAGCAGGTCCGCCGCGTCGGCGCGCAGGGCCTCCTCCACCGCCGCAGCATCCTCGTCCAGGAGGTCCGCGAGCGCGGCCGCCGGCACGGGCTCGATCGCAACCGTGAGGACCGCCTCGAGCGCGAAGCGCAGCTCGTCAGCCTGCATAGTCATCCACCAGTCCCAGGTCGAGCGGGTTCTCGTCGCCGCGCAGCCACGTGATCCGTAGCTCGCCGAAGGTCGAACCCTGTCCGAGCGACACGCGGCCCAGCTTGCAGAGCTCGAGCACTGCGAGGAAGCGGACGATGATCTCGATCTGCTCGGTGAGCCCTTCGGTGAGTTCGCGGAACGACAGGGAGCCCCGACGTGGCAACCACGCCGCGAGGTCCGTGACGGTCTCGGCCACCGTGATCGTCTCGACGGTCACGTGATAGAGGTCGACGACCGGCTCGGGCCGGTCCTCCACCGCCCTGAGGAAGGCAGCAGCGAGTTGGGCCACCGTGACGCCCTGCAGGAGGTCGGGGGCGTGGATCTCGATCCCGTCGTCGAGCCCCGCCACGCGTGGGAGCACCCGGGAGGCCGCCTCGAACCGAACCGCAAGCGAATCGGCGGCCGCCGCGTAGGCCCGCAGCTCCAGCAGCCGCGCCAGCAGGACGTCCCGCTCCTCCCAGCCAAGGGTCTCCTCGTCGGCGTCCACGTCATCGGGGCCCGGCAGGAGGCGCTGGCTCTTGAGTTCGAGCAGGATCGCCGCGTAGAGGAGGAACTCCGACAGCTCATCCATGGTGCACTCGTCGCGGCGCGCACGCAGGTGTGCGACAAAGGCGTCCACGACGGGCGCGAGGGGAATGTCGAGGATGTCGACCTCGTGGCTGCTCACGAGCTGGAAGAGGACCTCGAGTGGTCCGGCATACGGCGCCGCCTCCGTGCTGAGTGCCACGCGAAGACCCTACCCAACGATGCACTCGTCACGACGCGAAGAACGTCCCAGCGATGCGGAGGCGCCCCGTTAGGCTTGCGCGATGACGAGGATCTTCTCGGGAATACAGCCGACCGGCGAGCTGCATCTCGGCAACTACCTCGGCGCCGTGCGCACGTGGGTCCGCGAGCAGAACGCCGATGCCTTGTACTGCGTCGTGGACCTGCACGCCCTCACGATCGACGTCGACCCGTCCGTGCTTCGAACCAAGACCGTGGAGCTCGCCGCAGGGCTCCTGGCGTCGGGGCTCGACCCCGAGATCTGCACCGTGTTCCTGCAGAGCCACGTCGCCGAGCACACCCGGCTCAGCTGGCTGCTCGAGTGCGTGGTGACCGACGGCGAGCTGCGCCGGATGACGCAGTTCAAGGACAAGTCCGCCAAGAACGACGTGGTGCGCGGGGGGCTGCTCACGTACCCGGTGCTGATGGCTGCCGACGTGCTGCTCTACGACACCGACGTCGTGCCTGTCGGCGACGACCAGCGCCAGCACATGGAGCTGTGCCGGGTGATCGCAGAGCGCTTCAACAACCGCTTCGGGGAGACGTTCGTGGTGCCCGAGGCCATGGTGCCGAAGGTCGCGGCCAGGGTCATGGACCTCCAAGAGCCGCTCCGCAAGATGTCGAAGTCCGACGAATCCCCGCAGGGGACGGTGCTGATGTTCGATGCGCCCGAGGCGATCGAGCGCAAGTTCAAGCGGGCGGTGACCGACGCCGACGGTGAGGTCCGCTACGACCCCGCGGGGAAGCCCGGGATCTCGAACCTGCTCGAGATCTACGCCTCACTGACCGGCGAGAGCACGGACTCGATCGCATCGCGATACACCGCCTACGGGCCACTGAAGAGCGACCTCGCGCAGCTCGTGATCGCCGAGCTCGAGCCCATCAGGGTCAGGCGTGACGAACTGCTCGCGGACCCCGCGGCGCTTCGCGAGCTCCTTGCGAAGGGCGCGCAGCGCGCCCGGGCGACGGCGTCGGCCACCTACGAGCGAGCTTCGACCGCGATGGGGCTCGTCGCCCCCTGATCACCCGTACCCGATGATGTTCTGCCAGAAGTTGGCGATCGCGTTGAACCCGGACGTCAAGAGGTGCTGGCCGAGGAACACGAACGCGATGACGACCACCAGCGTGTAGGGCCGGATCGACAGGTACGCGCCGTACCAGCGCTCCGGGAGGAATCGCTCGACGACCGAGCTCCCGTCGAGCGGCGGGAGCGGGAGCAGGTTGAAGATCGCGAGCCAGAGGTTGATGAGCCCGAGGAAGAACAGCAGTTGAAGGGGCCAGAACGTCTCGGGCTGGAGGATCCGCAGCAGCAGCCAGGCGATCCCCACGAGGACGAGGTTCATCGCGGGACCCGCCAGGGCCGTCAGCACCGCCCCGTTGCGGGGATGACGGAGCCGCGAAACGTTGACGGGCACGGGCTTCGCCCAGCCGAACACGGGTGCCCCCGCGATGATGAGGAGCGCTGGCAGGACCACGGTTCCGATCGGGTCGATGTGCACGAGGGGGTTCAGCGAGAGGCGTCCCGCCTTCTTCGCGGTATCGTCGCCGAGCGCGAGGGCCGACCACCCGTGGGAGACCTCGTGCAGGATGATCGAACCGAAGAGGATCCCGTACTGCGCGATCTCGAGCTCTGTCTGCAGCGACACCTACGCGACCCCGCCGGCGAGCCGGCCGGGGGTCCGGGCTTCTGCCGGGCGCGTCATCAGGGGAGCTTCGCGCAGTCCACGCAGCGACGCGCCATGGGCATCGCCTCGAGGCGTGCCGCGCTGATCTCGTTCCCGCAACGTTCGCAACGCCCGTAGGACCCCGCCTCGATGCGCGCGAGCGCGTCGTCGACTTCAGTGAGCGACTCCTGGAGGTCCGCAGCCAGGGCCTCGGCCTCGCCTCGCTCCGCGGTCACCTGGGACGTGTCCGCGAAGTTGGTGTCGTAGTCGAGTCCCCCACCCGGTCCGAACCCGATCTCGTCGAGCTGCGCCAGCAGGCGCTGCCGCTCGGCGACGAGATCCTCTGCCTGGGCACTGAAGTTGGTGGTCACAGCGCAAGCCTACGTCCGAACCGGGACGTCCCCTGCCCGCGGATGAGCCGTCCGGTAGGCCTCGACCAGGTGGGTCTGTGTGACCTTGGTGTACCGCTGGGTCGTCGCCACCGAGGCATGCCCGAGGAGCTCTTGGATCACCCGGACGTCGGCGCCGTGCGCGAGCATGTGCGTCGCGCAGCTGTGCCGCAGGGTGTGCGCGCTCGTGTCGCTCGGCAGTCCCGCGCGGCGGGCATGGCGACGCACGACCAGATCCACGCCCTGGCGGGTGAGGCGACCACCCCGCTGGTTGCAGAACACGGCTCGGGTGTCGGTGCCGGAGCCCTTCCGCGACGCGATGCGAGAGGCGGCGCGCAACGCGTCGCGGGACCCGCCGTCGATCCACTGGCGCACGGCCGCACCAGCAGTGCGACCGATCGGCACGAGGCGCTGCTTCGATCCCTTGCCCGTGACACGCATGAGCTCCTCGGTGAAGTCGATGTCCCCGAGATCGAGGCCGACGAGCTCCGAGACTCGGATCCCGGTCCCGTAGAGCAGCTCGAGCACGGCGCGGTCGCGCACGTCCACCGCGCCGTCGGTCGCTGGCGACGCCAGCAATGCGTCGACCTGCTCCTCGGTGAGCGCCTTCGGAAGGCGCTCACCGGCGCGCCGCGCCGCGAGCAGCGCGGTCGGGTCACGCGTGAGAACCCCCTCGTCGAGGAGGAACCCGTAGAGCCCGCGCAGGGTGGATGCCTCCCGAGCAACCGTGGCACGGGAGCGATCTGCCTGCAATGACGCGAGGAACGCCTCGACATCCGTATCGACCGCCGTCAGGAGTGTCCGGCCCCGGGTGTCGAGATACGAGGCCCACAGGAGCAGGTCCCTGCGGTAGGCGCGCAGGGTCGCGCTGGCACGGCCGCGCTCGACCGCGAGCCAACTCAGGAACTCCTCGGCCTCGTGCGGCAGTGCGGCGGTCACAAGCCCTCCCGCCGCGCGAGCGCGAGAATCGCCACAGCGGTCGACGCGTCGACGGGACCCGGTCCTCGGAGCTGTGCCACCGCCTCATCGAGTCCGAGCCGGATGACCTCCATTGCCTCCTCTTCGGGACCCGCGGGCCGTCGCGGCACCGCCGTCAGCCCCGTCGCGAGGTAGATCACCGTCGTCTGATCGGTCCAGCCCGGCGAGTTCCAGACCGTGCAGAGCGTCTCGAGGCAGGCAGCGCGAATGCCAGCCTCCTCCTCGAGCTCGCGCAGCGCGGTCGAGGCTGGGTCCTCGCCGTGCGCGTCGCGCGTTCCTGCAGGGATCTCGAGCAGGCATGCCCCGAAGGGGGCGCGCCACTGCCGGACGAGCACGACATCCGCGCCGTCGAAGGCGAGGATGGCAACGGCTCCCGGATGGCGGACGATCTCGCGCGTGAATCCGGCACCGTCGCGGAGTGCGAACTCGACGCGCTCGACGTCGAAGACCTGGCCCGTCGCGAGCACCTCGGTCGACCGGACCTCGGGCTCGAACGCCATCTCAGGCGAGGGCGTTCAGGTCCAGCAGGTGCGGGTCGCGCCCTTCGGCCCGCTGCAGCGCGGCGTCGACGAGACCGTTGAAGAGCGGGTGCGGGCGGTCGGGCCTGGACTTGAACTCCGGATGGGCCTGGGTCCCGACCAGATACGGGTGCGACGGGACCTCGATGAACTCGACCAGCCGCCCGTCAGGTGAGACCCCACAGCAGCGAAGCCCCGCGTCCTCGAGCCGCGCGCGGTAGCGCGGGTTGAACTCGTAGCGATGACGGTGGCGCTCCGACACGATCTCGGTGCCGTAGAGCTTGGCGATCTGGCTGCCTGCCTCGAGCATCGCCGGGTACGCGCCGAGCCGCATGGTCCCGCCCTTGTCGACCACGTCGGCCTGGTCGGCCATGAGCGCGATCACCGGGTTGGGCGACGCGATGTCGAACTCCGTCGAGTTCGCGCCTTCGAGGCCAGCGACATTGCGCGCGTACTCGATGACGGCCACCTGGAGGCCCAGGCAGATCCCGAGGTACGGGATCTCATTTCGTCTCGCGATGTTTGCGGCCGCGATCATCCCCTCGATGCCGCGCTCCCCGAAGCCTCCCGGGACGATGATGCCGTCGAGCTCGCAGAGCCGCTCCTCGCTCACGTGCTCGGGGACGAGCTCTGCGTCGATCCAGTGCAGCTCGACCCGCGCGCCCTGGTCGAACCCCGCATGGCGGATCGACTCGACGACGGAGAGGTAGGCGTCGGGCATGTTCACGTACTTGCCCACGATCCCGATGCGCACCGTGCGGTCGGCCGCGTTGACGTGGTCGACGAGCGCCTCCCAGACACTGAGGTCGATCGGGTGGTCCGCGATGTCGAGGTCCAGCGTCGCGCAGACGTAGCGATCGAGGCCCTCCTCGTGGAGCACGAGCGGGATCTCGTAGATGCTCCGCGAGTCGACCGCAGAGATCACGCCCTCGATCGGGACGTCGCACAGCAGGGAGATCTTGCGCTTCAGACCCTCCGAGATGGGTTGGTCGCTCCGGCACACGATGACGTGCGGCTGGATCCCGCGGCTGCGCAGCTCTGTCACCGAGTGCTGCGTCGGCTTCGTCTTCTGCTCGCCGTTGGCCGCGAGGTAGGGAACGAGCGTGAGGTGGACGTAGCAGACGTTGTCACGGCCGACGTCGCGCCGGAACTGGCGGATCGCCTCGATGAACGGGACGATCTCGATGTCACCGACGGTGCCGCCGATCTCCACGATCACGACGTCGGTATCCTCGGTCGCCAGCCGCTCGATGCGGTCCTTGATCTCGTTGGTCACGTGCGGGATCACCTGGACCGTCTTGCCGAGGTAGTCGCCGCGACGCTCCTTCGCGATCACACTGGAGTAGATCGACCCTGTGGTCGTGTTCGAGTTCCTGTTGAGCGCCTCGTCGATGAAACGCTCGTAGTGCCCGAGGTCGAGATCGGTCTCGCCCCCGTCGTCGGTGACGAAGACCTCGCCGTGCTCTCCGGGGTTCATCGTGCCGGGGTCGACGTTGATGTACGGATCGAGTTTGCACATCGTCACCTTGAGGCCGCGCGACTTGAGGAGCCTCCCGAGCGACGCCGCGGTGAGCCCCTTGCCGAGGGAGGAGGAGACTCCACCGGTGACGAAGACGAACTTGCTCACCGCTCCGACCGATCCAGCACCCGCACGGATACACGCTAGACGATCTGTCCGATCAGGATGTGGGACCCGCCTCGAGCAATGACGAGGCATGCGCCACGGCAGGGCCGTCATCCGGGCTTCCCGAGAGCATCCTCGCGATCTCCGCGACGCGATCGTCGCCCTGGACCGTCCGCACGCCGGCTGGCGACGCGGGAGTCTCCCCGCGTGACACGACGACATGGTGCGAGGCGGCGGCGGCGACGGTCGCGAGGTGTGTGACGACGATCACTTGGCGGTGCATGGCAATTTCCGACAGACAGGCAGCCAGGGAGCGTGCGGTCGCTCCACCCACCCCGGCATCGACCTCGTCGAACACGAGGCAGCCGGCGCCCGCGTCGGTCGCGAGGGTGAGCGCCAGCATCACGCGGCTCAGCTCCCCGCCGCTGGCGGCCTCGACCAGCGGCGCAGGCTCGAACGCCTGGGACCCGGCGAACAGAAACGTCACGAGGTCGCCCCCGGGGCCCGTCACGACCACCTCGAAGCGGGCATGGGTCAGGGCCAGCCCTCCAAGCCGCTCTTGGACAGCGGCCGTCAGCGCCCTCGCAGCGCTGGTCCTCGACGCGAGGAGGGTGGCCTCGGCGGCGGCGAGATCCGCGGCGGTCCCCTCGAGCCTCCGCCTGAGGGAAGCCGCTGCAGCGTCATCCTCGCGCAGCGCCGCCAAAGCGAAGGCGATCTCGTCGCGCTTCGCAAGGACGTCTGCAAGGGAGTGCCCGTGCTTGCGAACGAGCCCCTGCAGGCGCCCGACGCGCTCGTCGAGCTGACCGAGGCGGTGCGGGTCCTCCTCGAGCGCCTCGAGGTCGTCGCGCAGCCGCGAGGCGAGCGCCTGGAGGCGTGCCGACAGCTCGAGGAGCTCGCCGCGGACCTCGACCAGGCCGTGGGGCACGTCGGAGAGGGCGACCTGAACGAGGCCCACGGCCGACGGACCGTCTCCCTCGTCATCGATTGCCGCGCTCGCCCTCGAGAGCGATTCCTTCGCTTCCAGGGTCTCCGAGAGGGCTGCGACCTCGGCCAGCAGCACCTCGATCTCCTCGGGCCCGGTCGGTGCAACGACGTCGATCTCGTTCAGCTCGTGGGCGAGGAAGTCGATCCTCCGGGCTCGCTCATCCGCGGAACCACCGAGCCGGACCTGCGACTCGAGGAGGTCCCGGTGCTCCGCGCGGAGGCCCGCCACGTGCGTGGCATCGACCCGACCGGCGCGGTCGAGGAGCGCGCGGGCCGCACCGGGCTGGCGGAGCACCTGGTGCTCGTGCTGCCCGTGCAGCTCGCACAGCACCTCCGCACGCTCCGCGAGCATCTGGGCAGACACGGTCCTGCCGTCGATCACCGCCCGAAGGCGCCCGCCGGCGGGCAGCGCGCGGCCGAACTGCACCTCGCCGCCGGCATCGTCGAGGAAGACGGCCTCCACGCCGCTCGCCTGCGTCGGGTCCCGGACGGGGAGGTGCCGATCGCCTCCTCCAAGCACAAGGTGGAGCGCCTCGACCAGCAGCGTCTTGCCGGCGCCAGTCTCACCGCTCAGGACGTTGAGTCCCTCCGCGAAATCGATCACCACGTCTTCGACCGCGCCGATGTTGCGCACGTGCAGCGTCTGGAGCATCGGTCAGTTGTGGCCCTCGCGGAGGCTTGCGCGCAGCCTGCCGCCGACGCCATGCCGCTTGCCCACGACGACGTAGAGCGGGTCCGGATCGCGGACGACGCGCACCGTGATCCCGGGATCGAGGTGGGCGATGAGCGCGCCATCGACCACCAGCACCGCCGAACGATCCGGAAGCACGGTCAGCTCCACGGTCTCGTCTGGTCCGAGGACGATGCTGCGATCGATGGTGAAGTGCGGCGCCACCGGCGTGATCAGCAGCACGTCGAGGCCCGGTGAGACCACGGGGCCGCCCGCCGAGAGGTTGTACGCCGTCGAACCCGTCGGGGTCGCGACGATCACCCCGTCAGCCGCGTACGTCAGCAGGTGCTCGCCGTTCACGGAGGCGTCGACCCGGACCATGTGGCCCGAGATCGCCTTTTCCAGGGTGATCTCGTTCAGGGCGAAGGCTGCAAGACCCGGCATCTCGACGTGGAGGCCCAGCCTCGGCTCGATCCGCGCGGTGCCTTCGAGCGCCGCGTCGAGGACCGACTCAAACTCGTCGGGTGCAACCTCGAGCAGGTAGCCGAGGCGACCGAAGTTGACACCCAGCACCGGGCAGTGAGCCTTGCGAGCCAGCCTCGAGGCACGCAGGAAGGTGCCATCGCCTCCGAGGCTGACGACGATCGTGGTTCCGTCGGGTGCCTCTCCGACCTGCGCGTCGACAGGCGGACCCTCAAGTCGGACCACTGAGGCGTCGATCCCGCGTCCGCGGAGCCTCGAGGCCGTCGTCTCGGCCAGCTCGACCGCGTCGTCACGTGAGCCGTGGACCACGAGCAGGACCAGACTCATCGCGAGTCCGCCAGGAGCGCGCACCCGTCGTCGAGTGCCCTGCCGAGAACCGCGTCGAGGGCTGCGCCGCCCGCCCTCTCGCGACCAATGACCGCGTGCAGAAGGAACTCGACATTGCCCTCAGCACCTCGAATCGGCGACGCCATGGCTCCCATGATGCCTGCTCCGGCGGTCTCCATGGCTGTAGCGCAGCGCGAGAGCGCGCCAGCCCAGGCCCCTGGATCGGAGATCACGCCATTGCCCTTGGAAGCCGTCACCTTGTCCACCTCGAACTGCGGCTTCACCAGAACAATGAAGTCCGCCCCGGGCATCGCCAGCTCAACAAGGTGCCTCACATGGGTCGTGACCGAGGTGAAGGAGAGGTCCACGGTCACAATGCTCGCGAGCTGCCCTTCCAGGTGTCGCCGGACTTCGTCCGGCTCGAGGTCGCGGATGTTCGTACGTTCGAGCGACACCACGCGCGGATCCTGGAGAAGCGTCCCATGGAGCTGCGCACGACCCACGTCAACCGCCAGGACCTTGGCGGCCCCATGCTGCAGAAGGCAGTCAGTGAACCCTCCGGTCGAGCTGCCCGCATCCAGCGCGGTCCGGCCCGAGGGATCGACCGCGAAGCGCTCCAGCGCCGCTTCCAGCTTCTCCCCGCCACGCCCGACGAAGCGGTCGACCGACAGGACAACCACAGGCTCGGCACTCGATACCCCCCTCGCGGCGTGCAGCGCAGGTGCTCCACCCACGAGGACCCTTCCCGACGCGATCAGCGATCTCGCCTCTTCCAGGTCAAGTGCGCATCCGCGCGTCACCAGCGTCTCGTCGAGGGGTCTGCGCGCGACAGCCACTACGGGGTGTCCCGAACGCACAACGCACGTGTGCTGCCGGCCGGACCCACGAGCAGGCTCATGCGAGGAGGTGCCTCGCGGCGTCGAGGAGGGACAGATACGTGCCGGGGTCCCCGGCGGCCCCACGTTCGACCGCGGACGCCACGTGCGCGAACGGCACGCCAAGCGCCTCGGCGAAGGCTCCGTCGGTCGTCTTGCGGTCGCCGATGACCGCCCCGACGCCAGACCGCGAGAGGACGAGGTCTCGCATCGCCGGACTCGGCTTGCCGGCCACGAGGGGCTCGCACTCCGCTGCAGTCGCAACCGCGGCGACGATCGCCCCGGTACCCGGGCGCAAGCCCGTCGGCATCGGGAACGTCGGATCGAGATTGGTCGCGATGAATCTGGCCCCCGCGCGAATCGCGCGCGCCGCCCTGTCGCAGGTGTCGTAGTCGAACAAGTCTGTCCACCCGACCACCACGCAGTCCGGCTCCGCATGCACGACCGTCGCGCCGCGCTCGTCCAGCGCCTCGAGCAGGCCGGCCGCCCCGACGACAAGGACTCGCTGGTCGTCTCCGACAAGTGCAGCGGCCGAAAGCCCGGACGTCACGACCTCGTCGCCGCGTGCCGCGATGCCGGCACTTACGAGGCGGTCCAGCAGCTGGCCAACGGTGGGCGCCGAGTTGTTCGTAACGAAGAGCACCGGAACACCCGCATCGCGAAGCAGGGCGACGCCCTCGGCGGCGCCTCGAAGCGGTTCGCCCGCGAGCCACACCACGCCGTCGAGATCGATGACGCAAGCATGTTCGCTGTCGAGGGTCACGCCTTGTGGGGCACGATCACCACGGGACAGGTCGCGTGGTGGATCACGTGGTTGGTGACCGACCCGAGCAGCAGGCTGCCGATGGCTCCGTGGCCGCGGGAACCCAGCACCAGGAGGGATGCATCCTTGCCCTGCTCGCACAGGAAGTCGTCCGGACGGTCGCAGGCTGACACACGTTCGACGGTGAGTTCGCCGGCGCGCTGTGCGGCCTCGTTCACGATGTCCTGCGCAGCGCCCTCGATGAGCGTCGGGTCGACCGCCACCGGGGCCCCGGCGCCGAAGGCGGTGCCGAGTCCTGCGGTCGCCGCAGGATCCTCGAACGCACACACGATCCGCAGGGTCGCACCGCGAAGACGCGCTTCATCGGCAGCCCACTCGAGCGCAGCCCATCCGTTGTCGGAACCGTCCACGCCGACGACAAGGACCTCAGGCATTTCGTCACCTCCGCTGGGGTGGGTTCAACCCACACCTGAGAGCGTAGGTGAGGCTAGGGTCCGCGCACGAGGAGGCGTTGATGGCGGAAGTCCGATTCGACGGGGTCACGAAGACATTCGGGGATGTCAAGGCCGTTGACAACCTGACCATGACCGTCGAGAACGGTGAGTTCCTGGTGCTGCTCGGCCCTTCGGGATGCGGGAAGACCACTGCGCTGCGCATGATCGCCGGGCTCGAGGAGATCTCCGCCGGGTCGCTCTACATAGGAGACGACGAAGTCAACGACATCCCCCCGAAGGACCGCGATATCGCGATGGTGTTTCAGAGCTATGCGCTCTACCCGCACCTCACGGTGCGCCGGAACATCGAGTTTCCCCTTCGCCAGAAGGACTACGACAAGGCCGAGCGCGATGCGCGCGTCGCGAAGGCGGCGGCGACCCTCCAACTGACAGAGCTCCTCGACCGCAAGCCCGGTCAGCTCTCGGGAGGGCAGCGCCAGCGGGTTGCGCTGGCTCGGGCCATTGTCCGCCAGCCCCGGGTCTACCTGATGGACGAGCCGCTCTCGAACCTCGACGCAATCCTCCGGACCCAGACTCGGGCCGACATCGTGGCCATCCAGCAGGAGCTGGCGACGACGACGGTCTTCGTCACCCACGACCAGGTCGAGGCAATGACGATGGGCCACCGGATCGCGGTCCTGTCTGGTGGCCAGCTCCAGCAGGTCGGCCCCCCCGTCGAGCTCTATGAGCGTCCCGCGAACACCTTTGTCGCTGGCTTCCTCGGGAACCCAGGCATGAATCTGGTCGCCGGAGAGGTCGCCGACGGTGTCGTCTCGGTCAACGGCACCGCAATCCGCGAGGTCCGGGCGAGCAACGGACCGGTAACGGTTGGTGCGCGCCCCGAGACGCTCCGACTCGCGCCCGAAGGCCTCGTTGCGACAGCCAGTTTCACAGAGGTTCTCGGCGCCGATGTGCTCGTGCTCTGCACCCTGCCGTCCGGGGAGCGGTTCATCGTTCGCCAGGCGCTCGACAGGCCGCGACCCCAGTCGGGCGAGGCCATCCACATCGCCGTCGTCGATGACGGAAAAGCGCTCCATCTGTTTGACATCGCCTCAGGGGGCCGGCTCGAGGCCTCACCGTGATCATCGGGACGCCCGCGGACGCCGAGGCGGTCCTCCAGCTTCCCCGTCGGCGCAGGGGCGGCGCGGTCCGAAAGGAACGATGGAAGGAGTACGGGCTCGGCTACCTCTTCATCCTCCCCGCATTCCTGATCTTCGGGGTCTTCACCTTCTACCCCTTCGTCAAGAACTTCTGGCTCGCCGCGCACGAGACGCCCCTGTACCCGGGCAACCCCGCCCCGTACGTGGGGATCCACCAGTTCACGACAACCGTGACTTCGAGCATGTTCCTGCAGTCGCTTGAGTCCACCGCCATCTTTACGGTGATCGCGGTTCCGATCGGGGTCTTCCTCGGGCTCGCGCTCGCGGTCATCGCGAACCAGCGCCTCAAGGGGATCGCCTTCTTCAGGCTCGTCTTCTCCGCGACAGCTGTCACGGGCGTCGCCGTGGCAGCCGTCATCTTCGGAACCCTCCTCTCCCCCACCAACGGTCTCCTCCAGTCCTGGGGCATCGACACCGCGCCCGGCATCGCCCAGTCGCCGGGCTGGGCCCTCTACGCCGTCTCGGGGATCCAGGCGTGGCAGTTCATGGGACTGTCCTTCATCATCATGCTGGCCGGGCTCCAATCACTGCCCGAAGAGGTCCTCGAGGCTGCGCGGACCGACGGCGCGAGCACCTGGACGGTCTTCTGGCGCGTCACCGTCCCGCTCATGAGCCCCACGATCTTCTTCGCCGGAGTCATCGGGACGATCATCGCCCTGCAGAGCTACGGAGTGGTCGACATCCTGATCGCCTCCAGCGGCCAAGGCAGCCAGGCCGTCTACACCCACACGAACCTGCTCATCAACTACATCTACGACGAGATCTACAACCGCCAGTTCGGCGTGGCCGCGTGCCTCGCGATCGCGCTCTTCCTCATCACGCTCGTCGTGACGGCGGTCCAGTTCCGCGTCCTTGCGAAGCGGGTGCACTATGGCAATTGACGAGATTTCCCCCCAAGCCGCCGCTGCACCACCGTCCAGCCACGCGACGCGCGGTCGGCGCCGCAGGCGCATGCGCCTGCTGGGCTCGTATGCAGGCCTCATCGCCGGAGCCCTGATCGTCCTGTTCCCCCTCTACATCGCGGTCAACGACTCCCTGCTCACGCCGTCGCAGATCCTCGCGTCCCCGCCACCCCTCTTCCCGACCGATCCCCAGTGGCACAACTACGTCCAGGCGTTCAGCACCTACGGCTTCGGCAGCTACCTGCGCAATTCCTTCATCCAGAGCGGCCTCATCGTCCTGGGCGCCCTGACCACGTCCATCCTCGCGGCATACGCATTCGTCTTCCTGAAGTTCCCGTTCCGCCGCACCCTGTTCGTGCTGGTGCTCGCGACGGCCATGATCCCCTTCGAGGTCACGGTCGCGGCGAACTACGACACCGTCTTCAAGATCCACTGGGAGGGGAACTTCGCCGGGCTCACCATCCCCTTCATGGCCACCGGGTTCGGCATCTTCCTCCTGCGCCAGTCCTTCATGGGGATCCCGAAGGAGCTCCGTGAGGCCGCGCTCATCGATGGTTACGGGCCGATCGGGTTCCTGTGGCGCGTGGCACTCCCACTCGCGCGCCCCGTCATCGCTGCACTCGCGGTCTTCTCCTTCCTGGGGGCATGGAACCAGTACCTCTGGCCGGACCTCCTCACGAGCAACAACCAGTCGATCAGGACGGTCCAGATCGGCCTGAAGGTCATCGGCGGAACGATCGCCACGGTCGGGGTCTCCCTCGCCGCAGCCGTCATCACCCTGGTGCCGCTCGTCATCCTGCTCATCCTGTTCCTCAAGAACCTCGTACGAGCGCTCACCGCAGGGGCCGTGAAGTAGCACGAACTGCCTGTTCAGCGCGTCACGGGCAGTTCACGAAAAAGTTAACAAGGGCGCCCGAAGCCCACTGCGAGTCTGTGCAAGGCTCTTCGCCATGAACCTCAACAGGACCATCCGGGCGGGACTTGGTGCGGCACTCGTGGCCACCACCCTCGCCGGCGTCACGCTCATGACCTCGCAGGCGGGCGCTTCCACCAAGAAGAGCTCCTCGCCCTGCTCACCGTCGGCCCTCTCGTCGGCGAAGAGCCCGGTCAACATCACCTTCGACGAGGGCATGACCTCGTCGAACGAGACGCTCCTCCAGAAGCTGGTCGCCTCCTTCAACGCCAGCCAGTCCAAGGTGCACGTCAACGACGTGAACCAGTCCGGCGGCTACGAGGACACCTGGAACGACTACCTCACCGCCCTCCAGCAGGGCGGGGGCGCGAACGCCTACCTGATGGACCAGTACGTCACCCAGGGCGCCTACGACTCGAAGGGGATCATCCCGGTCTCGGACTGCATCTCGGCGTTCAAGTACTCGACCAAGGGCATCCTCCCCAAGGCGATCGCCGAGGAGACCATCGGTGGTTCCATGCAGGCGTTTCCCTACTCGGTCTCCGCGCCGATCCTGATCTACAACCAGGTCGCGTTCAAGAAGGCGGGCATCAAGTCCGCGCCCACGACGCTGACCCAGCTGGACACCGACGCCATCGCCCTCAAGAAGGCGGGCTACACCGACGGCGTCACCCTCAAGCTCGACCCCTGGTACCTGCAGATCTGGCAGGGGATGTCGAACGACTACTTCGTGAACAACCAGAACGGCCGCTCCGGCGGACGCGCCACCGCCGCGGCGTTCAACGACTCCCAGGGCCTCGCGGCCCTCACCGAGCTCCAGAACATCGTGAAGAGGGGCGATGCGGTCACGAACCCGTCGACGGGCTCGCTCACGACCGCCTACGCGAACCTGTTCTCGATCGCCGCCTACAAGTCGGGCGCCACGATCGACAGCTCTGCGACCCTCGGGCCAATCCTCTCGCTCCTGCACCAGTACCCGAAGAGCAAGCTGCAGCTCGGGGTCGCTGAGATCCCCGGAATCCTCAACAACACCGGTGGCGGCGTGCAGCCCGGCGGCAATGCCCTGTACATCCCGAAGTCGGACTCGCCCGCACAGGCCGCCGCGACCTGGGAGTTCTACCAGTACCTCCTGCAGCCCGCGAACTCGGCGACCTGGTCGGTCGGAACCGGGTACATCCCGCTCTCCCCCGCGGTCGCCTCGCAGTCAAGCGTCGTGAAGTTCTGGAAGACCTACCCCGACCTCAAGGCTGCCTACAACGAGCTGGAGCGCGGCACGGTCAACAACGCCACCGCCGGCCCGCTCGTGGGCAACTACTACGTCGTGAACAACGACCTGGCGACCTTTGAGAACCAGCTCCTGAGCGCTCCGTACCCGAACCCGCAGACGGTCCTCACGAACGCCGCGAACTCGGTGACCTCGGACCTGAAGGCGTACAACTCGAGCCTGTAGCTGCACGCAAGTGCGGCAGTGCCAGAACGCCCCGGCCGCCCTCGGCGCCGGGGCGTTCTGCTCATGACCGGTGAACAGCGCGTTTTCCGGCGTACGATCCGTGGATGGATCGTGGCCTGCCGTCGGAGAGGGCGGCCTCCCGCGAGTATCTGACAGCGGCCGTCAGCGCCCGGGGCAACGAGACGATGGTCCGCGCCCTGACCGTGGTGGAGGAGATCCTGGACGAATCCGGCGAGGCGGGGCTTCGCCTCGGTGACGTCTCGCGCCGGTCAGGTGTCTCGATCGGATCGATCTACCACCACTTCGGAAGCAGGGAAGGCCTGATCAGGGCCGCGCGGGAGCGCCAGTTCATGCAGAACATGGTGGACGACGGCACGGCCATCGCATCGGTGCTGTCGTCCTCGACAAGCGCCACCGAGTTGCTCGCCAACATCGAGACCGTGGTGCAGTCGGTCCAGTCCTCCTCGCGGATCAGCAACCGCATGCGCCGGGTCGAGCTGATCGGGAGTGCGGTCTCGCGCCCGGACCTGCTGCACTCGATCAGCGCCGTCCAGACGGTCGTCATGGATGTGGCGGAGGAGCTCGCGATCGCGTGCCGGGACCGGGGATGGCTCCGCAAGGGGGTTGAGCCACGAGCCCTCGCGCTCTACGTCCAGGCGACGACCCTCGGTCGCGTCCTCGGTGACCTCGACGAGCGCGGCACCGACGATGCCTCGTGGGTCGGCCTCCTGATGCTGGCCCTGCGCGGGATGTTCGTCATCGACGAGGAATCTGAATCCACGCCGGCGTCGGCGCAGTCCGAGGGGTGATAGGGCGCCCGTGGCGGTAACCCGCATGTTGAGCTGCCCGGGCACGCCGGATCCGCTCGCTGTCCTGCGCCGGCGTCCTGGTCGTCCCATTTCGAAGTCACAGCCCGGGACGTATGATCAGGCCCTGCACCCACACGGGAGCGCGCACCGGCAACGCATGCATGCTCCACGAGGATGAGGAGAGCAAGCGTCTCGTGAGCACCCTCGAGGGCCACCCCCTCTCCTGGCACCACCTGATCGAGGCCCTCCCTGACGGGACGGCCCTGCTCGATCAGCGCGGCGTCATCCATTACGTGAACGACCTGCTGGTGTCCCTCACCGGGTACGAGCGAGAAGAGCTCGTTGGCCAGAACGTCCAGATGCTGGTGCCGCCGCGGCACCACGAAGCCGAGATGCTCGCCCGCCACGAGCACGCCCGCGATCCGAATACGAGGCTCATCTGGAGCGACGGCGACCTCACGGTCCTGCGCCGCGACGGCACTGAACTCTCGGTTGACTTCGCCCTCTCCCCCCTCACCTTCGACGGCAGCCCATGGGCCGTTGCCTCCATCCGCGACAACACCGCTCAGCGCGCAGTGGAGCTCGCGCGGTTTGAGGCCGAGGAGCACTTCCGGCTCGCCTTCGAGGACAACATGTCGCCCATGATCTTCACGGACCTCGAGGACCGGGTCATCGCCGCGAACGACGCGTTCTGCGAGATGGTCGGACGAGACCGGGACGAGCTGCTCGGCCACGACTCGAAACTGTTCACCTACCCAGAGGACGTCGGGATCACCGAGGAAGTACACCGGCGGATCAGGCAGGGCTCGAGCGGACAGGAGCGCTACGTCAAGCGCTACCTCCACAAGGATGGCCGCGTGATCGTCGCGGAGATCTCCAAGTCGGCGGCACGCAGCACCGATGGCAGGACGCTCTACTTCGTCATCTCCGAGCGTGATATCACCGAGGAGCGCGCACTCGCGGCAGAGCTCACGAACCGAGCGCTCCACGACCCCCTCACCGGCCTCGCCAATCGAGCCCTCTTCGAAGACAGGCTTTCGCACGCCTACGCCAGGATCCTCCGTCAGGGCGGGATGGGAGCGGTCATGCTCCTCGACCTTGACGACTTCAAGGGCGTCAACGACACCATGGGCCACCTCGCGGGCGATCAGCTGCTGGTGGACATCGCGCGGCGATTCGAGCGCGTTGCGCGGTCGACGGACACCCTGTCGCGCTTCGGCGGCGACGAGTTCCTCTACCTGGCGGAGGGACTCGGCTCGGTCGGCGAGGCAAAGGACATCGCCCAGCGGCTCCTCGATTCGCTCGACGAGCCCTTCGAGATCGACGGGACGTCCATCGAGCAGCGCGCGAGCATTGGCATCGTGGTGTGGGACCAGCAGAGCGCCCGGGGCAGCGACTTCATCCGGGACGCCGACGTGGCCATGTACGAGGCAAAGCGGGCTGGCAAGGGCCACCACGTGGTCTTCTCGCCCGGGATGCGCCAGCATGCCGTCGGCCACTACGCCCTGATCCAGGAGTTGCGCCACGCACTCGACGCCGGCGAGCTCACAATGCACTACCAGCCGATCGTCGAGCTGGCCTCGTGCGAGGTCGTGGGCTTCGAGGCGCTCATGCGCTGGCACAACCGCGAGCGCGGGTGGGTGCCGCCGAGCGTCTTCATTCAGCTAGCCGAGCAGAGCGATCTCATCGTCAAGGTCGGAGAGTTCGCGCTGCACCGTGCCCTCCACGACGCGAGCACCTGGGGACCCACCCGACGCGGCCAGAGGCCCTTCGTCACCGTCAACCTCTCGGCCCGCCAGTTCCACGACCCCGGGATGCTCGATCTCGTGCAGGGAGCGCTGGTGGACAGCGGATTGCCGCCAGACCGACTGATCATCGAGATCACCGAGAGCGTCACGCTCGTCCACATCGCCGAGACGCTCCGCGTCATCGGGAACCTGAACCGCCTCGGGATCACCTTCGCCCTCGATGACTTCGGGACCGGCTATTCCTCCCTCTCCTACCTCGCGCTTCTGAGGCCGCACTTCGTCAAGATCGACAGGTCCTTCATCAGCCCGACCTTGGGGAGCTCGAGCAATGACCTGCTCCTCGAGGCGATCTTGTCCCTCGGCAACAAACTCGGCGGCACGATGCTGGCCGAGGGAATCGAGACCCAGGAGCAGTTGGACAACGTGCGCGGCCTCGGCTGCGCCCTCGGTCAGGGCTTCCACTTCTGGCCGGCGGTGCCCGTGGGCGAGGTGCCTGGCATCCTCGCGACGACGCCTGCTTGAGTGCGTCGCCGCCCACGCAGGGATCCCAGGTGCGTCGACTCCTGGTCAGTCAGGGCGTGAAGCCTGGGAAACCGTTGATCAGGCGGTTGTTGTAGGCGTCTTCGACCGGTACCCACCGCCCGTCCGAATCGAACTGGGCGACGCCGACCTCATCTCCGCACAGGGCGGGGAGCACGTGCTCGAACCCGCACTTGAGCGGGCCAGAGAGTCCGAACTGCGGGCCACGGAACGCGAGGATCCGCTTGGCCAGCTGGCTCGACGTGGCGTTCACTCCGATCGCGTTGTACAGCCTCGTGATTGTCAGGATGTTCGCGAACGACGGGCCCGCGAAGCCGGTGTACTGCATCGATGGGTTGTCCTGGTGCACCGCGGCGATAAAGACGCCAAGCTGCCGAGACGCCGCCACCTTCGGGTCGTACATGAAGTAATTGACGCCGTAGTCGCCGAAGTACCAGCCCTTGGGGAAGGTCCCACCGAGTGCCTCGATGAGCGGCGTGCCGAAGCAGAGACCAGTCGTCACGACTGTGGGCTTGATCCCGAGCGTCTTGAGCGCGTTGTAGACCGAGACGCACTGGGCGACCGGCGTCAGCGGCACGAAGACGCTGTCTTGCGCCGCTCCAGATGCCGTCACCGCCGCCTGCACCTGCGACGCATCCGCCGTGGGGCTCACCGACACGCCATGGACAGTGATTCCCTTCAGGTACTTGTCCGTCTTGAAGAGCTCCTCGAAGGCGGTCGTTCCGCCGGTGTCATTGGTGTAGACGGCGGCGATGGACTTCGGCGCGAATCCGAGCCCGAACCCGGATCTCGAGGTTCCAATGAACTTGGCGAGACCGAGGATCATCCCGGCCGCTGCTGGCATGTAGTCGACGACCGTGCCCTTGCCGGGTGGCGCGAGGTCGGTCGTCGTGAAGCCGTTGCCCTCGACGACTGGTATGTGCGCAGCCGCAAGGGTGTTGTAGATCGCCGCGTTTCCATCGACGACGGTGCCGGTGATCACGACCTTGACCCGATCCGCGACCATCTGCTCGGCGCACGACGCCCCGTCGCCGGCATTGTTCACCTGGCACGCGTCCAATTGGATCGGATGGCCTTTGATTCCCCCGAGGTACTTATTGACGAGCCATGCTGCGAGGACGGCACCTGCTGTGTTCTCCGGGTACGCCACGGTGTCAGCGTCATCGTTCAACCAACCAACGACCACGGGCCTGCCGGCGGCAGCGTGGTTCGCAGTACCGCCGGTGTAGCCGGCCGCCAGTGCGATGTCGGCCGAGGTCAGATCCCCGCTGGGATAGGCGGGATAGGCCGAGGACCTCGAGTCCAATGCGGCACCGCTCAGCGTCCCGAACGAGGAGACGACCAGTCCAACGGCCACGATCGCACCCGTCAAGCGGACAAACCTCGCCCTTTGACTTGTCTTGGGTTTGATGGACCCCTCCCGGGTTCTCCGTCGTCGTCGACTCCGGCCGAGCGAGCGAATAGGCAAAAATACCATCCGATGTTTCTGGATTTCAGTCACCCTTCCCTCAGCACGCTACCGGGAGACGGGCCGTTTCGACGCGACTGAGTCAGGACGGTTCAGGACCCCTCCAACTTCGCACTGTGAGCCTGAACTCGCTTCACTGCCCGCTCTCATGCCAGTCACGCCCAACGCGCCTTCGGACCGATGGCCGCCGCTGGCGACCGGGTTGGCACGGCCTCAGCGATCCACGACGCCGGACGTCCCAACCCGATAGCGCACGAACTGGACACCGCTTCGAAAGTGCCGTTGGTCGAGCAGTTCGAGGCGGGTGCGGACCCCCGCCGGAAACGCCGGCTTCCCACCGCCGACGAGTTGCGGCACCACGAACAGATGGCATTCATCGACGAGCCCAGCCTTGAACGCATGGGAAGCCAGACCCGGTCCTCCCACGGAGATGTCGCGAGCCTGTGAGGCGATCAGGTCCCGGATCGTGTGCGGATCGAATTCCCGTTGCAGCTGCGTTCTCGCACTCGAGACGGCCTCGAGCGTCGTTGAGTACACCACCTTGTCGGCCGCGTGCCAGAGCCGTTGGAACTCTCGAACGCAGGCCGGCTGATCCGCAGCTGTCTGTGCCGTCTCCCAGAAGAGCATGGTCTCGTACATTCGACGCCCGAAGAGGTGGGTGCCGACGAGACGCTCCAGCTCGTTGATGAAGGTGAAGACCTCCTCGTCAGGAGCAGCCCATTGGAAATCGCCGCCCTCGTCCTCGATGTAGCCGTCGGCCGAAGCGATCGCCGAAAAGATCACTCTTGCCACCATGGTCCCCCTCGCACGATCGAGCTGTGCCCAACGTACCGCCGACGCCGTGACCGGGCTTCGGCCAGGCGGAATCGATTCTCCTTGCGGGACGCGCACACCTCCCGCAACTGGAGTGCAGCCTCCTCGGAGTGGTTGACGGGACGGATGGTGACGACAAGGATCCCGCAATGGCTGGGTCACTCATCATCCTCAATGGAGCCAGCAGCAGCGGCAAGACATCGATCGGCATCGCATTGCAGAGGCTCTGGCCTCGCCCCCTGCTCGTCACTGGAATAGACACGGTCATTGCCGGCTGGCCCGAGTCATACATCACCGCGCCGAGCGAGGAGGGGGGCCCGGCTGGCCCGACCACTGGGATGCGGATTGTGCCTGGCCGTGGGCCATCGCCTTCGTGGATCCTGGAGCTCGGTCCGGACTTTCACGCTGTGATGGCTCTCGTGCACAGGTCATGGGAGTCCCTCAGCCGAGGGGGAATCGATCTTGTCATCGATCACGTCATTCTCGATTCCACGTTGCGGTCCCAAGCCGAAGAAGCCTTGGCTGACGCCTTCTGGGTTGGCGTCACGTGCGATGTGGAGGAACTGGTGCGCCGAGAGCTGGAACGGGGCGATCGCTATCTCGGCTTCGCGTCAGGTTCGTCAGCCGTCGTGCATCAGGAGATGACCTATGACCTGGTGATCGATTCGACTCATGTGCCTCCCGACGTGCTCGCTCGCGAGATCGTCGATTCCGTCACACGATGGACCGATCGTCATCGCAAGCCGGGGGCATGAATCCCGGAGTGGCCGAATCAGTCGCAGTCCAAGGCTCGGTCCGCTGCATCGGCACACGCCTGTCGGCACGCACCTCATCCCCGACGTCAACACGGACCGCTCCGTCAGGTGCCTCCGCGCTCGGTGGACCCCTGTGTCAACGCATTCCCCCGCACCACGGTGACCCGACGTCGGAGGTTGGATTCCACATCGGCACGTATCCTGCTCGCTGGGTTCGAGACGGCGGGTGGACGGAGCGGCCGGAAGAGGCCACTCAGGCGAGGAGGAGTCGCAATGACGAGATATCTGATCTCTTTCGATGATGGCACCATGGATTTTCCCGAGGAAGATCTGCCCGCAGTGGGTGAGGCGGCACATGGTGTTGTCCGAGCGGCCCAGGATGCCGGTGTGTGGATCTTCGGCGGTGGGCTCCAGAGCCAGCGGGCGCGCATCGTGGCTGTCGACGGGACGATCACCGAGGGCCCGTTCCCTGAGTCCAAGGCCGTCATCGGAGGATTCGCGATTGTTGATGTTCCATCGCCTGAGGTCGCACTGGAGTGGGCAACGAGATTCGCGGTGGCCTGCAGATGCACCCAGGAGGTCCGGGAGATCATGTTCGATCCACATGTCTGAGCGAAGCCCGAAGACGCACTCCGCTGCGGACATGGCACGGCCGCACTTCGCTGCCACCGTGAAGGCTCCGCGATCGCAGCGTCACGCAGTGCGGTTCGCGCAACTGAGCGCTGCGGTTCGTTGCGCGGGAGTCCGAGCGGACGCCGCCGGGTTGCGCAGCTAGAGGTCCCTGACGACGGTCGCAGGCACTCCCGCCACGAGTGTCGAAGGTGGAACCTCACGAGTCACCACGGCGCCCGCGGCGACCACGGAATCGGC